>Ga0116230_10007781_pt1 | contig 10587 bp, 3 predicted proteins | sample S1TSphfallax_3_FD_88678 | JGI IMG/M metagenome (GOLD analysis project Ga0116230, IMG submission 88678) | Host-associated microbial communities from peat moss isolated from Minnesota, USA - S1T2_Fd - Sphagnum fallax MG | ecosystem: Host-associated > Plants > Peat moss > Unclassified | place: USA...
AAGTAGGTAGGAAAACAAAAAATTAAATGCATTAAATAATAGCCATGAATTTTTATTTTTTATTTTTTGTTTTACTTTTAGGTTAAATTTTTTTAAGTTCATCCCAAAATGGCACATGTTTTTTTAATGTGAGAACATAAAAGAACAATTTTTAAAAATATAGTTTGTAACATGGAATTCAAAGACAAAGCATATAGGTTAAATTTTTTAATTGTTCATTAATTGCAAATTGAATTACAACTATAACACTTAAGCGTTCAACACAGGCTAGATCTAAGGGGAGGCTCCATTACTTTTGGTGTTTAAACAAAATTTGAACCCCTCCTATTAGCACATCTATTGCACATAAAATCATCCAAAATGGGATATAATTAATAAAGTAATGGCCCCTCAAAGTAGAGTGGGTTAAAAGCTCACAAAAAAAAACCACTAAATGCTACAAAGGCTGGTTCCCAAACACCAACAAAATTCCTTGTATGTTGCTCTATTGTTATTAAATTTCTAAGATGATTTGTATAACTTCAAGTGGTGTTCTTATAACAATTTAAATCATCTAAAATGAATAAGAAATAAGAAAGTTACGAGGTTTGAAAGTAGGAGGGGTTCAAAGAAGGAAAAAAAAAACATGTTTTGTAAGTTGGAAAGTTTATTTTTCTTCTTGTTATTTTCTCCTTATTCATTTTCCTTTACATTTCAAAGATGAATTCTAAAACTTGAGGTAACACTCCCATAACATTTTAAATCACTCAAAATGAAACACATATGATGAAGATATAAATAATTGATGAATATGTATCCTTATTAAGTTACAAATAATCATATTATAGTCATAACATAATTGAACAATATTACTTTAGTAGTGGTGCACTAGTGGACATATTAATTATATCAATGGGAATCATAATCGAAAACTAATTGTAAATGTATCCCATAATGGGTGGTGGAAATGTGGACATGTGGCATGATTGTTGTATGTACATTATACATTAGTTACAACATAATCATTGTTTTAGTGACACATTTATAATAATTTTAAAGTAGTTGTCACATGTAACTACAATGCAACTCTTGAAAAAATCAAACATGGTTGATTACATATGTATCTACAATGTGTATAAATTATCGTATAAAAAACCCATTTTCAACTCATTTGCAAGTATAATACAACTAACTAATTTTTTGATGTGGCAATTTATTTATTAATGCACTATATTTCTAAAGGGATAGTTGCACAATAGTTATAATACCCAAGAGATATTTGCATAACAATTGTATATGAATTTTTTTTGGAATTTTAGTTGTAAAGTAATGTGGTTTCGATGAATGCAATTTCTCATAGTGTGAATTGATAACTCAAAACCAAATTCCATTAGATAGAATATTGATTTTGGTACAAGCCAAATGGTTTTGAACAAAATTAGTATGTAAAAAATCATAATACAACACCAATATTAGTTTGTTCATTCATTTTCACCTAAAACAAGAGAACTATGATGACATTGGTTTTAGTTGGTGCATCTGGTGATGAATATGAAAGTTCCCATTTCACCTAGTTAGATTTAGGTGTACATTATTGTTTAAAGATTACAAATAAATGAATTAATAAGCCTAATATCTATGCATAACAAATAATCCAAAATCCATTTTTTTCACATTTATCACATCTTAAATGTGTTGGGATGAATTATTGTTATAATGTTTCCATTTCATTAGTCTACAATGGTTGGAGGTGTTTCCAAGTTGTGTAAATGTACACCTTACATTAGGTTACATGGAAAGTTCAAGTGTTTATGACTTCATATTCCTTCTATTAACACAAATGTATAAATGTTTTCATCATTAGTAGAAAACCCCCCCTTTTGCAACTACTGTTCAACTACAACCAAGTTGAAAATTACACATATAATTGCAATTTATTTTTTGCAACCACTAACCAATAATGTCAAAAAGTACAAGTTGAAAGTGAAATTATAATTGAAAGTTTATGCCACGTGTCAACACCATAGTAGTAGCCATTATTTGCCAATTTAATTGAAAATTGTTCTACTAATATAATAAAGGGATGTTGTCAACTGCATTCAACTAATGGATGAACTTCATCTGTTAACTAAACATGACATCTACCAAAATATAATTATAATGTCAACTAGGTTGCAACTATGTAAATCGAACATTTGGCTAGTGGTTTGGTGACATGTGGCACATTCATAAAATGTGGGGTCAAATGACACATGGCACATCCACATCAATATGTTAGGCCACATAATGCTTAAGCATAGGTTAAGTCTAAACCTAGGCACCTAAATTAAACCTAAACATAGGCCATTTAATTTATGCTTAAGTTAAGGATATATCTAAGCACTTATGTGAGGCCTAGACCTAAACCACATGGAAATTAATAAATGAAATCCTATTTAATTTTGGTTTAGCCTTTAAGGTTGAACCTTTAAGATTGGTCCATCCCAAATGGCTATTACATTTTCATGTTTATTGTTTTCTCCAACAATCCTACTGCACTTTTTATATAGTTTGAATTCATGGAATGGAAACCAAACAATATGGGATAAAGATTTTAGTTGTAATGTAAGGTAGACGCACCTATCGCCAAACATTTTACAATATTGGATCATTATAACTTTCTTATCCATGGTCTGTTTTTAAAAAAACTTTAAACAATTTTATATTCTTCCGCTTGGTGTATCCAAATTTGTAAAAAATGTTACAATCTAATGGAAAATGAGCAAGATATGACCTTTCAAAGTGAAGGGGGTTGTATTTTGAATTTTTTCATAAGTGTTCAATATGATTTTGAAGTTTAAACTCTTCAACTATTTTTATTTATTTGTGACTTTTCATTTCAAACAAGTTTATAGATTTTGAAATTGTGCATTTGTAGCCATTGAAATTATTCAAAATGAATGAGAAAGGAGCAAGATATAGTTGCTGGAAATAAAGGGGGTCTAAAGACAAAATTTGGGGCAAAATATCACTTTTTCTCTTCATGTGTTTTTTGCTTTGTTCCTTTGTTTTTGAAGTTTAAAGAACATTAGTAACTTTCTATTTTGCACTTCCAATGACATGAAAAACATTCAATTTGGTTTTGAAATGAAGGAAAACTTGAAAGTGTTCGATGATAAAGTACTATTTGGTGTCTACCCTAGTTGTAACCTAGTTGCAACCTAGTTGCAAATCAAATAGTTGTAATTTAGTTGTACAAGCTAGTATAAGCTTAATTAGACCTAGATTTAAACTAATAATCTACCTAGCCTAGGTCTAACTACTTACTTTAATTACTTAAAATAATTATTCGTCAACTATTTTTAATTGTATAGTTGTATAATTAAACAATTAAACATATTATCATCATTTATTAAATAATATGGTGATTATTATTATTTTAAATCAGCAATTAAATTTATTTATCTACTAATTAATTAATTATCACTTAATTTTTTAAATTACAAATTTATTATAAAATTTTATTAACATTTCATAAAATTCAAATAGAAATATTCAAAAATAAAATTTAGATGATATTCTAAGTACGGTAATTATTTTAATGTTGTGATAATTAATAATTGACTACAATTACAACAACAACATTAATCATAATATTGTAGTTAGTAGTTCAATTGGGTTAGTTATTTAACTATTATTTTTATTCGTATTTCTATCTAATTTGTTAGAACTATTAAATAACCTAGTATAATAAATATTAAGTAAGGAAGAATATTTTATATTATATTAATGTTAGATAAAAATAAAATTTAAATTATATGATAATTTATTCTTAGCTTTACTAATTATTCTAAAAATTATTATAGTCTAATCATAAATATAATAAATGAAAAAAAATTGGAACTAATAGCGAAAATTAAAATTAAAATTAGAATTCTAGAAAATATTAATTATGTATCATACATGATATGTTCTAAACTAAAATTGAATCTACATGGAAATAATAAACTACACATGTATTGAACATATTCCAAAAAAAATTAATTAAATATCATTATTTGATATGTTGTAAACTAAAATTGAATTTACATAGGAATAATAAATTATGCATGTATTGAACATATACATTATTAAGTTGATTTATATTTCAGAATTTCTTTAAATTTTATTTTCAAATTAAAATGTAATCTTTATATGCACAAAAATATTCATCATACATGTTATCATTGATGTATACAAAAAACATTTATGTGTACCTTAGTAATTAATGAATGTTTATTGTAATTTTAAAAATATATTAAGACATCATACATGTAAAAACAAATAAACATTGAAGTTCCACAAAATTATGAATCATGTATCATTACTTGATTTATTGTAAATTAACATTTTATTTTTAAAATAATAATAAATTACATATATTGAATTTACATTATTACAAACTTGTATTTCAAAATTTCTTTCAATTTTATTTTGAAATTAAATTTTAATATTTATATGCACAAAAGAAAATTGCATCATACATAAACATTCATTTGCACAAATAGAATTTACATGTATTTTAGTGTTTAACGAATTTTTATTGCAATTTAAATCAAACGTTGAAACATTAGGTCTATAAAAAATAATAAACACTAGAGTTCCACAAAAATATAAATTATGTATCATTATTTGAAATGTTGTAAACTAAAATCCAATTCACATATAAATAATGATTAGGTGTATTGAACATGCACATTATTACAAATTTATATTTCAAAATTTCCTTAAATTTCCTTCAATCAAATTTTATTATTTGTGTGCACAAATTTTTTTGCATCATACATAACCATTCATTTTATACAAAGAAAATTTACACACAATTTAATTTATTAATGAAGGTAGATAAGTGTTCATGTTTTATTCTACCATGCTGAAATTTCCCAAACCAAATTGTTTCATATAATACCATTGGTATCTTTGAAAACCTAGCAATGAATATGGGTGCATGCACTTGGGTTGAAAGTTTTTGGAACTACAATGCAAAGGTTATTGATTATTGAACCATCTTCTTAATAAACATGAATAAAATCATAAATAGAAATCTTACTCAAATCCAAAAGTGTATTTGGTGTTGTTGGAAAGTAGTCACTAAGTTAGATTTAATAAAATTTATTTCACAGTTTTCATACTTAAAGTGGAATATATTGAATTTTGAATGAATTTTGTTATTGAAAATTCAAAAAAATCACAACAAATTGGGTTTAGAAGGGAAAATGAGTTGAGTATGTTCACATTTGGGGCCAACAACACATGTTACATTATCTATCCATGAATTAGGAAAATATATTTTTTTGTTTTGTCATAATGATATATCCCAAACCATGGTGTCTTAGGTTATGTTATGGAACTTATCATCAAAAAGTTTTCAATGAATAAGGGTGCAACAATTTGGTTTAGAATGTTTGGTGGAGCTATAATATGGAATCTATTGATTATTGAACCATTTTTTCATTGATTTTTAAAAAAACCAAGATTCAAAACTATATTGGAATTTGGGGGTGTTCTTGGTATTGTTGGAAAGCCCTCGCCAAACTTGATTTAATAAAGTTGATTTTGTAATTTTGAGACCTAAAATGTGAACAATATTATTGAATTTTTGGTGGGGATGTATTGTTGTTGGAAATTCAAACAAATTGCAAAAAAGGCATTTGGAAGGAAAATTCAATTGAATACATTCAAACTTAGACCAATGACATAAGGCACATTAGTGTTTAAAGAAAATTTATCATAATTTTAAACAAATATTAAGATATCATATGTATGAAAATGAATAAACATTATAGTTGCACAAAATTATTAATTATATATCATTACTTGATAAGTTGTAATGATCTACAAAGAAATAATAAATTACATGTGTCTTAAACATAAACATTAGTATTAACATATAATATTTTTTAAATTAAACTTTATTTTGAAATTAAATTTTAATATTTATATGCACCAAAAAAACCATTCATTTTTACAAATAAAATTTACATGTAATTTAATGTTATCATAATTTTAAATAAGTATTACAATATTACATGTATAAAATTAAAGTTGCCTATCAGTTGTTTAACCTAGTTGAAAAAGATAGTTACAAACAAGACTATATTTCATCCATCCTCTAATACATTTTATCATCCAAAATAGTTGAACATTAGTCAAGTCTTGATTGTGTGCCAACCAAAGAACCTTAGATGCCAAGAATATTTCAAAAATGACCCTTTGGTTGAAACATGCTTCACATTGTTTACCATCATAGTTGGAAGTTAAACTTGGAGACATTGTTGATGCTGAGAATATTTGGCAAATGACCACATAGTTGAAAAATGCTTTTAATTATATAGCAATATAGTAAACAAATCAACTTAATTAATTGCCATAATTTTACTTAAATTTTTTAAAATTCTAGTTGAAACATAGTTGCAAATGTCATGTAGTTGAAAACTTTTGGTTAAAAAAGGGGGGATTTTTATTAGTGCATTATGAATAATGTATTTAATTAATTTCTAAATTATGTCATGATGTTGGTTTTTATATGTGATCTAAGTTTGTGTGGGTTGGATTATACCATCCTTTTTACATTACTAGGGAACTTGTTGTAATGCGTGGAAATAAAAAGGTGTTTGCTAAAAGCATTCAAGAATGGAAATATTCAATTTCCTATCCATTGCATATGGCCCTTTCTTGGATGTTATTTAGAAATGCCTTTTTGAATTTCGAAATTGCAATAAACTTTTGGCAATGCAAAAATGGTGGTAGAACCTCCCACACAAAACAAGGCCACACATAAAGACCAACAATATGACATAATTTAGACCTTAGTTAAGTATTATTTCATTCATAAAGAAAATATTTACAAATTGTTCATCTTGAATCCCATTAAATCACATGGAAAGTTAAAACATTTAGTGGGCATTGGTAGTTGCAAATTGTTTTATATATAGTTCATGGAAGTTAGGAACACTTGGGTTCAAGTCTTACACTTCATAACAGGGTTCCATTTTATTCATTTTAAAAATTAGGTAAACTAGTTATAATTTTTTTATGTTCACAATTCATATGGATTCTAAATCATAATTTATAAGTTTAAAGTAACTAGTTCAATTTTTATGTGTTTGTTTAAGTAAAAGACTTCTATTGCAATTGGCAAGGTCTTTTAATTCAAGGTCCAATCCCCACAAAACCAAATTCCTTAGGTTTTCTTTTTGAATTCAACCATGCAATACTAACATTAGGTAGGTGGTGTAATTATCCCACAATAGCCATCTGATGCTTATAACTAAAAAGGTTCACAACTTCGATACTAAACACTTCATTAACAATTAGTGGTGGAAATGTCTTTACAAGCCCCTTTAACTTTAGAATTTTACTATTTAGTTTCAAAGCCATGCAAAAATGAATTGAGACTTAAATATTTTGTGATTACATTCTAACATCAAATCAAACTTTCTACATCTAAAGGTTCTTTGGTGAAAAAAATTTAAAATCACAATTTGAAATCACAAATGTTCTTCATGGCCTAAAAATTACCATGTCTTGTAATGTTCAATGCCTAACTATAGTTTCATGACCCACCAATTCCTCAACTATCCAAGACTTCATTATTGACGATGGAAGGATTTACAAAAAAACTTTGGTAGTTCATTCTCATGCCTTAACTATGATGCCAAAGTTATAATTCAAAATTCAAATGGTCTGTTTTTAAATTTTAGTCATATAACTATTTACTCTTCAATGAATCCACTAAAGCTTCAAATTAGGAGAGATCATTGAACAACATTGAATTTCTTTTGTATTTTTTCAAATTGGTTTTTCACTTAACACTTCACATGTTGTCCCTTTAATTTTTTTATATTTACAACTCCATCATCCACGGGTGTTAATCATTTAAAGAAAATAATCTAAAAATATTTCAAAAAAATTCTTTTTGTGAAAAAAAAAATCTATTGAAATTTGGAATATCTTATTTTTCAACATGAAAATTTCAATTTCAATTAATTATTTGACAAACATGTGTTGAAATTTGAAGTTGTTTTAAAAAGTACATTGATTGGGGATGGCCAAGCCTAGCAAAGAATGTTGGGTTCACATTAGGGTAATGTCAAGGTAATGTTGAAAATTCAAGTTAACATTGGGCCCATGCCAATGTAATGTTAGGAATCTAGGTTAACATTAAGCCCGTGTTAGGTTAACATTAAAGAGCTAATTGAGCTAACCATAGGGCCACACTAGGGTAATGCCCAAGTATGTAAAGTAGTTAAACTAATATTAAGCTTACTTCAAAAAATGTTGGGGAGGACAATGAAAGGTCAAGACATTGGCCTTGATGTTAGGCCTGCACCAAATCAATGGGGTGACATGGTAATGTTGAATACCTTCAAAAGTTGTTTTTTGGGGTTGAGAAGAATTGTTCAAGGCCTTAATTAGCCCCATTCCAAATGGATCATTTAAAAAAAAAATTGAAGATCACCAAGGAAATCTTTTGCCATTTGATAAGGTTTAACATAATTATTTTGATTATTTTAAATTTGAGGGTAAATCAATAGATACCAAGGTTCATGACTCATGTGCCTTTAACAACTTGATATATAAGGAAATATTTAGTTTTTACCTATTTTTATCTTGAATTTGAACCACAACACTTAGCGTTCATCATTTTTTGGTGGTTTTAATATTAGCACTTGTTCTTGTGACATGATGCCACAAAGGCTTAAATTTTCATCTAATTTTAATTTTAAAATTTCAAGATGGTGCAAAAATGGGAAAATTGGTACAAGGTTGTGAAGGCCACTAAACTATCAATAATCAAAATGATCAAATATTGATTGTTGGTCACATGTATGTGGGGAGGAATGAATGCAAGTGGGGACACCTTGGACGATGAAAGGAACGGAAACTTGGTATTGCAACATACAAAAACCAAAACCCTTTCATTGTTGAATTGTTTGACAATTATGATGATAAGGACAATCCAACCTAGCATTCCAAACATCCCACATATGTTAAAACAACTAAAGCAAATGTTATTGCTAGGTTGTCTAAATTAACACCATCCACAACCAAAAGCTTGGATGTGTAAAACACTCCATTTGTTTTTCAAACAATTGAAAATTCCCATTTGCTATCTACTAGTCCAATTGATTCACCCAACGTTTTTATATATCCATGGCAACACAAATATGTGGGTCATGCCACATCTAGTTTGTGACATTAATTGAAGCTTAATACATTGCCAATCACCATCACTAACTTGGTTTCAAGCACCTTGAACCTTGAATATTACATTATAAAGTAACACCAAATTGGCAATTTGAAAAACTAATTGGATAATCATTATGAGAAATTGTGTCTATAGTAAGATCAAATTACCATGCAATTATATGTCTTTTGCAACTAATGTACAACTACATTATAACTTATTCATAGAAATATAATGCTTTTATATATAAAATGCCACATTTGAAATTGTATAATTTCCATTGTAATTACAAAGTAGTTACAAATGTTATTCATTTACAATTGAAACACATGCCTACTATATGGTATTGGTCAACATCATTTGACTTTATTTGCAAGTTGCATGAAAGTCATTGTAAGCAACATGATGCATCTAATATGTAATTATGGTTCAAAGCCTATTTAATATAATTAAATTTCAATTAAGTCTCAATTATGCACACAAATTTGAAATTTACACAGTATGATATGTGATACATGGTTGTATCTTAGTAAATCCTAGGACTTGCATCTACAATTATCATGCATGTGTGTTTAGTGTTTTTTAAAGGTTGAATAAGGAGAAGGTTCTTTTAAAATTTAAGCTTATTGGCTTCATGTGAAGCAATTAAAATACATGTACATAACATTTTAAAGTTTTTTTTGACTTTTAACTCAAAAAATGAAACAATAAAGTTAGAAAATAAAATTTATTTTCATTTAAATAACATGGAATGAAAGCACATGTGATTATTTGTTCTTCATTTTTTTAGTAGATTTTTTCTTGTTTTTTAAATATTTATTGACACATGCAAAGTCTCATTTTTTATGATTGTGTAAAATTATAAAAGCTTCTAATGTTGGAGTGTAGTGAATAGAAATATTTGTTCAACACCCATGCTATTTTGTGCATTTACAATATTGTCCATTGTTCTTGTGCATAAGAATATTATGTTGTTAGATTGTTGGTGTTTATACAACTAGAAAGTATTATTGATCATGAACTTTGATAATGCAAATTGTCCCAAGGCATTCAAATTCAATAAGCTTTTATGTTAAGACAATGAAAATGAAGGTAAATTTACATTTATATGCGAGGAAACTCAAAAGCAACATATTCCAATTTTGCTTCTAACACCTTATTTTGAATTCAAATAATTGTGTGTAAATGTAAAGCTTGGAGTTTAATCATTTTATGGTTATGATATGTGCGTTGTTTGTGTTGGATTTTGGTGAGAAGTTAAAGTGTACATGATAATGTGCACACATTGCCTATAAGTTGAAATGTAGTTGTAGGATACATCTACTCAATTTTCATAATATGGATGCTCAAATAGGGACAACAAAAGTATACAAATGTTAAACCAACAAGAATGATGGGAA
>Ga0116230_10007782_pt1 | contig 10587 bp, 10 predicted proteins | sample S1TSphfallax_3_FD_88678 | JGI IMG/M metagenome (GOLD analysis project Ga0116230, IMG submission 88678) | Host-associated microbial communities from peat moss isolated from Minnesota, USA - S1T2_Fd - Sphagnum fallax MG | ecosystem: Host-associated > Plants > Peat moss > Unclassified | place...
ACATCCTTCAAATCCGCCGCGATGCCCACAATATCCGGCGCCGTCGTATCCAGCCCGGCGATAATGAACGCCGCCTTGCCTTCCGCGTTGAACACGTACACCGCCGCCGAATGCGTCACGGAATAGACCGGCGTCTTCACCACCGAGAACACCACCCTGTACCGCCGCGCCAGCGAATATAACTGGTCGGCATTGCCCCGCAGCCCCAGCACGTTCGGGCCGAACAACGCGGTGTATTGCGCTAGCACGGGGGCGGAATCGCGGTCCGGGTCGACGGTGACGAACAGCACCCGCACATGCGCCGCCGCCGGGCCCATTTGCCGGAAAATCCGGTCCAGGTTGTACAGCGTCGCCGGGCAGACATCTGGGCAGTTGGTATAGCCAAAATACAGCAGCACCACATCGCCGTGAAAATCCGCCGCGGTCACCGCCCGTCCGGTCTGCACCTCGGTCATCTCCAGCGCCAAATCCGGCACCAGCCCGGCGATGCTGACGTCCTGTTGCGAAAGCTGGTGATGATGGCAGCCCGCCAGCATCACCAGCCCCAGCAGCGCCAAACCAAACCGTCTGACCACTGACTACTGAAGACTGAGAACCGATTCAGCCTGTCTCACCGCATCCGCCAGCGCGCCGTCCGCGAACGGGGAGATCAGCCCGGCGGATTTTACCAGCGCCTGAAACGGCGCCTCGCCGCCGCGGGCGCACAGGGCCACGTAGTCGCGCAGCGCGCCGTCGTAATCCGCCCGGGACTTCACCCAGAACTGCAACGCGCAACACAGAGCCAGCGTGTAGTCGATGTAATAGAACGGCGACCCGTAAATATGCATCTGCGCCTGCCAGTAGCCGCCCTTCGCCGGGTGGGCGAGATCGCCATAGTCGCACCACGGCTCATACATCCGCTCCAGCCGCCGCCACATCGCCTTGCGCTCCGCCGGTGTCGCGCCGGGGTTCGCGTACACCTCATGCTGAAAGTGATCGACCAGCACGCCATAGGGCAGAAATGCCAGCGATTCGGTCAGGTGCATGCGGCGGTAGCGGTCCGCCACCGCCTCGCCCACCAGCAGGTGGATATGCGGGTAGGCCAGCGATTCCAGGCTCATCGAGTGGATTTCCGCGGATTCCATCGTCGGCCACAGATAGTCGAAGCCCGGCTGATCGCGGCTTTGGTAGTTCTGGAAGGCGTGGCCCATCTCATGCGTGAAAACGTCGATGTCGTGATGGGTGCCGTTGAAATTGGCGAAAATGAACGGCATGCCGGCGGTGGGGAAGGACGTGCAGAACCCGCCGGGCGCCTTGGTCGGGCGGTTTTTCAGGTCCAGAAACCCGTTCTCGTTCATCGTGCGGAAGAACGCGGCGAGCTCGGCGTTCATCCCGTCGAACATTTTCTGCGCCTGTTCGACCAGGAAATCATGGCCGCCGGCGGGTTTCGGGTTGCCTTGCGGGTCGGTTAGACTCTCGTCCCAGAAATACAGTTTGTCCCAGCCGTTGGCGACGCGGCGCGCCTCCATCAGTTTCGCGACCAGCGGGGTCACGTGCTCCAGCACCTGCGCGCGGTAGCGGGCGACATCCGCGGCGTCGTAGTCGACCCGGCGCATCCGGCGGTAGGCAAGCTCCGTGTAGCTTGGGAAACCGAGTTTCTTCGCCATGCCGTCGCGAAGTTTCACCAGGCTGTCATAGATCTCGTCGAACTCCTCGGCGTGTTCGGCAAAGAACGCCCATTTCGCCTGCTCGGCGCGGTGCCTTGTGTCCCGGTCCATGCTCTGCGTGAAGGGGGCAAGGCCGGAGAGGTTCACGGTCTCGCCGTCGATCTCGATTTTCGCTGAGGCCATCAGTGCGGTGTAGCGGGAGTCGAGCTTCGCCTCCTCGATCAGATCGGCCTCGATGATCGGGTCGAAGGTGGTCACGTCCATCTCCCACAGCCGCAGCGCATGGGCGCCGGTGACGGCCTGCACCGCGCCGCGGTCCGGGTGGTTGAGCAGCCGGCGCTTGAACGCGACCAGATGGCTGGTGACGGTCGGGTTCAGCTCGTCCATGTAGTCACGGGCGGCCTTCGCGGCCTCGTCCTTGGTATCCTGCTCGAACCGCAGATGGGTGAGCGAACTCCAGGTCTCGGTCTCCCGCCGCAACTGCTCCCAGTCCGCGACGGCGCCGGGGATGTCCCCGGCATCGAGCCGCGCGTTGATTGCGCCATAAGCGGCGGCGAGGGTTTCCGGGGTGGGGGTCGCGGCGGTGATGTCGGAGAAGTTCATGTTCATGCCGCCTTCTTCGCGCCGCCGTGAAATTAAATCAACATTTTGGCGCGGACGTTACGCCGTCCTTATATCCGGCCGGTAATTTTCTCGGAGATTTTTGTCGTGGCCCAGCGTAGCGTGATCGGCGGCGTGATCGCCGTCTTCGTCGTCGTCTTTGTCGTGTTCCTGCTGGTCACGCGCCCACCCGGCGGCGGGAATCCGACGACCGAGGTGGCGTTCGTCAGCGGGATGCAGCCGATCATGGCGCAGGTGGAAAACCCGGCGGGGGCGGACCCCGCGAGCTGGCGGCAGAAGCGCGCCGCGATGATCTGCCAGACGATCCCCGATCTGACGGTGACGAATTGGGTCGGCACGGTGGACAAGCTGGATACCACGATCGCCGGCGGCGGCGTGATAAGCATCGCGGTGATGCCAGACGTGGATTTCGGCACCGCGCCGAACACGCTTCTGAACATGGGATCGAACACGGTGATCTCCCCCGGCTCGCCGCTGTTCCACACGCTCTCCACGCTGCAGGTGGGCGACAAGGTGATGTTCTCCGGCCAGTTGTTCTCCTCGCAGAGCGACTGCGCGCAGGAGGCGTCGGTCACGGATAGCGGCTCGATGCAGAACCCGCTGTTCATCACGCGGTTCACCAGCATCACGCCGGTGACGCCTGGTAATACGTGACGTCTGCGAAGGGTTTACGGGTCTTCGGACAGCAGCGGCGGCGGCGATTGGTCGTCCTCGATCCCCAGCAATTGCTGCGCGGTCGCGGTTTCCACCATTTCCACCGTCCGCAGCACGCGGCTGACGGCGCGGGTACGGGTGCGGGCCTTTTCGATGTTGCTGGACATCGCCGAGGCATTGGCGGCGAGCCGCGCCAGGACATCGTCCATCTTGGTCATCTCGGTGCGCGTCGCCCCCAGCAGTTTGCCGATCTCGCCGGCGCGGCGTTCCAAATCCAGCGTAATGTGGCCGAGATGGATGGTCTGCAGCAGCGCCGGCAGCAGCGTGGGCCCAAGGATGATCACCTTCTCGCGCGTGCGAATCTCCTCGATCAGATTGGGAATCCGCGCGACCTCCGCGAACAGCCCGTCGCTCGGCAGATACATGACGCCGAATTCGACGGTCTCCGGCGGGCAGATGTATTTTTCCCGGATTTTCTTCGCCTCCAGACGGACGCGGAGCGCGATCCCGTCGCGGGCGGCGCGCTCGGCCTCCGGGTCCGCCGCCTCCGCCGCGGTGAGCAGACGCTCATAGTCCTCGGTCGGGAATTTGGAATCGACCGCGAGCCAAAGCGGCGTGCGTGACGGCATGCGGATCGCGAAATCCACCCGCTCGCGCGAGCCCTCCTGCACCGCGACATTGCGCTCGAACGCGCCGGGGGGGAGCACCTGCTCCAGCATGGCGCCGAGCTGCGCCTCCCCCCAGCCGCCACGGGTTTTGACATTTGAGAAGATGCGTTTCAGATCGCCGATCTGCGCGGCGGCGGACTGGACCTCGCCCATCGCCTGCTGGACCTGCGCGAACTGCTCCAGAACGCGCGAGAAGCTGGCTGTCATCTGCTGCTCCACCGCCTCGTGCAGTTTTTCGTTGACCGAGGTCTGGATCGCGCCGAGCCGGGTTTCCAGCGTCGCCACGGTCTTCTGGGCGTCCTCCGCCGCCTGGCGGCGGAGCGTGTCCACCGCGTTGGCGACGTTTTGGGTGGCGGTGCTGATCTGCTGGAACGCCTTGGCGAGCGCATCCGTGGTGCCGGCCTGGATGGCGGCACTCAGGCGGCCTTCGCTGGCGGCCAGGATGGCGCGGGTGGTCTCCGCCTCGCCACGTGCGCCGGCGAGGCTTTTTTCCAGCAGAACCCGCAACTGCTCCGGCCCGCCGCCGCTGCCACGCCAGGCCAGCAGCGCAAAAATCGCCGCCAGCAGCGCGGCGACGGTGGACAACAGCAGCAGCACGGTGATCTCATCGTTCATGGACGTCTCTTATCAAAAGGACCAAAAATGGCCGATTATAAGTATTTCGAGGATTTTGTCGTGGGCCAAAAGCGGGTGAGCGGGACGCTGACCGTCAGTGCCGCCGAAATCATGGAATTCGCGACGAAATACGACCCGCAGCCGATGCATACCGACCCAGAGGCGGCGGCGGCGATCACCGGCGGGCTGATCGCCAGTGGCTGGCACACCGCCAGCCTGACCATGCGGCTGCTGATCGCCGGCACGGATTACCAGCCGGCGCCGGGAGCGCTGGGCCTTGGGTTCGAGCATCTGAGGTGGCCCAAGCCGGTGCGGCCGGGGGACAGCCTGCAACTGACCGTGGAGGTGATCGCGCTCCGGCCGAGCGAGTCGCGGCCGGACCGCGGGATCATCACGAACCGGTTCCTTACGGTGAATCAACATGGCGAGACCGTGCAGGAGATGGTGAGTTCGGCTATAATTCCGCGGCGGGAAACAAAAGGTTAACAATAATGAACAGCGCCGTCTCGATCATCGCCGTCATCGTCATCCTGATCGGTGCCGCGGTGGCCTATTTCGTCAGCCCATTTGTCGGCGGGCCGATCATCCTGTTGGGCGTGATCTTCGCCCTGACCCTGCGCACCGCCGCGGAGTGGGAGCGGGCGGTGGTGCTGCGGCTGGGCCGGTTCGCCGGCATTCGCGGGCCGGGGCTGTATTTTCTGATCCCGGCATTCGAAATCGTCTACGCGGTGGTGGACACGCGGCGGCAGAGCACGCGAATTTCGGCGGAAGACACGCTGACGGCGGATGCCGTCTCGGTGACGATGGACTCGATCATGTTTTGGCGCGTCTCCGACGTGAAGCGGGCGGCGACCGAATTGACCGACTACCGCAACATGATCGCGCAGATCGCGCAGACCTCGCTGCGGGAGGTGATCAGTGCCACGACGCTGAACGACATCCTCTCGCAGCGCGAGGCGATGGATGAGCGGCTACAGGCGCTGATCCGCAAGAAGGCGGACGGCTGGGGCATCGGCGACATCGCGGTAGAAATACGCGACGTCAAAATCCCGCGCGAGCTGAACGACGCGATGAGCCGCAACGCGCAGGCGGAAAAGGAAAAGCAGGCGCGGGTGACGCTGGCCAGTGCCGAGGTCGCGATCGCCGAACAGATCGCCAGCGCCTCGCATATCTACGCCAACAATCCGGTGGCCTTACAGATCAGGCAGATGGGGCTGATCTACGACATGAACAAGGATCGCGGCGTCACCATCCTGGTGCCGACGGAGATGGCGAACGCGCTTGGGACGAGCATTGCCCTGAACGTGAACGACCCGAACATGCCGAAGCCGCCGATGCTGACGCCGTTCACCCCACCGCCCTACACCCCGCCGAATGCCGGCTCCGTACCGAGCGCTTAATTGTTACGGATACGATTTGTCCAGGCGATCCTCGATCGCCTTGTACCATTCCTTGTAGGCGTCGTTCATCGGGGTCGGGAACAGCAGATTGTTGACGTCCCGCTGGATGCGCATGACATCGTTCAGGCTGAGGACTTTTTTCGAGCGGCTGATCATCGCGCCACTGATGGTGGCGACGGCGTTGGCCCGCGTGACGTTGACCAGTTGCGCCAGGGAATTCGCGATTCGCGTCGCCTCGCTTGGCGGCTGCGGGGCTTGCGGTTTGGACGGCGGCTCGCTCGCGGGGGACGCGATCGGTGCTTCCGGCGTGGTCATCTCGAAACCTCCTGTTGTAGGGCCCGACTTGTTTGCAATCAAAACGGTCCGGCGCGGCGGTGTCAAGCAAACGCGATAGAGTGAATAACGCTGTTCGGCGCGAAAATCATTTCGTGCCGAACAGACGGTCCCCCGCGTCGCCCAGCCCCGGCCTGATATAGGCGTGGTCGTCCAGCTCTCGGTCCACGGCGGCGCAGAAAACGGGCACGTCCGGGTGCGCCGCGGTGAAGGTCGCGACCCCTTCCGGGGCGGCGAGCAGACAGACGAATTTGATCGCCTTGGCACCGGCGGCTTTCAGCTTCGTCACCGCGGCGGCGGCGGAGTGGCCGGTTGCCAGCATCGGGTCCACCACGATGCACAGCCGCTCCTCCAGCTCCTCCGGCACCTTGAAATAGTATTCGACCGGCTCGTGCGTCGCGGGATCGCGGTACAGGCCGACATGGCCGATGCGCGCCGCCGGGACCAGGTCCAGAATACCGTCCAGAATGCCGGCCCCGGCGCGCAGGACGGAGATGAAACAGAGTTTCTTGCCGGAAACCTGGTAGGCCTGCATGATCTCCAGCGGCGTCTCGATCGTGATCGGCTCCAGCGGCAGGTCGCGCAAAACCTCGTAGCCCATCAGCAGGCTGATTTCCCGGCACAGGCGGCGGAAATCACCCGTGGTGGTCTCCTTACGCCGCAGCAGCGTCAGCTTGTGCTGCACCAGCGGATGCGAAATCACCGTGACCATGCTGCTCACCCCTCGGCTTTCGGCAACCTAATCACAAACCGGGCGCCGATGACATTGCCGGCCTCGTCCCGGCGGTTCTCGGCGGCGATCCGGCCCTGATGCGCCTCCACGATCTGCCGGGAGATCGACAGGCCAAGCCCGGAATGGCTGCCGAACTGCTCGCTCTCCGGCCGTTCGGAATAGAAGCGGTCGAAAATGCCGTCCAGCTTGCCGTCCGGAATACCCGGGCCCTCGTCTTCCACCGCCAGCTCGACGATGCCGCCGGTCTCCCGGCCGCGTAGCCAGATCAGGCCGTTCGGCGGGGAAAACGAAATCGCGTTGCCGATCAAATTGCGCAGCACCTGCACCAGCCGGCTTTCCACGCCGCGCACGAACAGGCCCATGCCCGGCGCGTCCAGCATCATGCGGGGGCCGTTTTCGCGCCGTGTCGCGTCGTGGATTTCCTGCAGGGTGGAGAGGATTCGGGCCATGTCCACAACCTCCGGTGCGGTGCGCGAAAGCTCTGAATCCAAGCGGGAAGAATCCGAAATGTCGGTGATCAGGCGGTCCAACCGGGCGACGTCCTGGGTGATGATGGCGAGCAGCCGTGTCGCGCGGGTCGGGTCCTCGACCCGCGTCAGCGTCTCGATCGCCGACCGGATCGAGGAGAGCGGGTTCTTGATCTCGTGCGCGACATCCGCCGCGAATTGCTCGATCGCGTCCATGCGCGCCCACAGCGCCTTCGCCGATCCGTCCAGCGCCCGCGCCAGGGTGCCGATCTCGTCCTGCCGGTCGGTAATCGCCGCCGGCAAGGCCTGGGTGCGGGCCCGGCCCTCCCGCATCAGCGCGGCGCTCTGGGCCAGGCGCAAAATCGGGCTGGCGATGGTGCGGGCAAGGTAAATGGACAGCAGAACGGTCAGCGCCAAGGCGAGCGCGAACAGGCCGAGGATCGAAATGCGGATCGCGAAGACCGCCTGGTCCACGCCCTCCGCCTCGCGCGTCAGCAGCACCGTGCCGACATTCTGCTGGCTGCGGTCGATCGGCTCCGCCACCGTGATCAGCAACTGGCCGTCCACGCCACGGCGGATATAGGGCGGCGCGTCCTGGTCCGGGGCCGCCGCCGTCAACTGCAGCACCTCCCGCGCGTCCGGCTGCCACCCCAGCGTGTCCGGATCCTCCCCGGCATCGGAGCCGACCAGACCTGACTCATCGGCCGTGGCCCCCACCGAGCTGGAAATCTGGTCGTAGAACAGCCCGACCAGCCGGCTGAGCCAGCCGCTTGGCGCCGCCGCGGGCAAAGGCTCCGTAATGATCGCGCCGCCCGGGCCGGGATGGACCCGGGAATTGGCGATCACGGTGCCGTCCGGCCCATAAATCAGCGCCTGGGCGTTCGGCGTCGGCTCGATCAACTGATACAAGAGCGGCTGCGCCAGATCGGGATTCAGCGAGGCCTGGCCGCCGGCATTCTCCTGCACCGCACTCTGAGCCAAAGCGCCCGCATAAATCCGCGCCTGCTCCCGCAACGCGGAAACCTCGGCCGCGACCAGACCCTGCTGATACTGGTTCAAATAAAACAAAGCCGCCCCGATCAACACCAGGGGCAAGAAATTGACGCCCAAAATACGCTTGAGCATGGGCGAAACACGTGCCCGCCTCATGACGCCTGGGCCTGGGGTGAGGGTACCCTTTTATTGGATCCCAAAGGCGAGCCTTTGGCGGGGGGGCAGGGGGCAGAGCCCCCTGGCCTTGCTTGCTTCAGTTCCCCCATCCCGGGTTCAGGCTTCCTTGTAGCGGTAGCCGATTCCGTACAGGGTTTCGATTTGGTCGAAGTCTTCGTCCTGGTTGCGGAATTTTTTGCGCAGGCGTTTGACGTGGCTGTCGATGGTTCGGTCGTCGACGTAGACATTTTCGCCGTAGGCGGCGTCGATCAGTTGGTCGCGGGATTTGACCATGCCGGGCCGGGCGGCGAGCGCCTTGACGAGCAGGAATTCGGTGACGGTGAGCTGGATATCGAGGCCTTTCCAGAGGCATTGGTGTTTGGTTTCGTCGAGGGTGAGGTGACCGCGGGTGATGACGCCGGCGGGTGCCGCGCCGGAGCCTTCGGCGCGGCTGGCTTCATTGCGGCGCAGCAGGGCGCGGATGCGTTCGAGCAGCAGGCGCTGGCTGAACGGTTTGGTGATGTAGTCATCGGCGCCAAGGCGCAGGCCCATCAGTTCGTCGAGCTCGTCGTCCTTGCTGGTGAGGAAGATGACGGGCATGGCGGACCGGACCCGGATTTTCTGCAGCAACTCCATGCCGTCCATGCGCGGCATCTTGATGTCGAGCACGGCGAGGTCGGCGGGCTTGGCCAGCAGGCCCTGGAGGGCGGATTCACCGTCCGTATAGGTGCGGACGAGGAAGCCTTCCTGTTCGAGCGTCATTTGGACGCTGGTGAGGATGTTCCGGTCGTCATCGACCAGGGCGATTGTGTGTTTCATCGGTTGGCGCTCATACTGATGGCTTATGGGGATCGGGAGTGACCGGATTATGGCAGAGACGCAAGAGCCGCGCGACTTTGCGGGAGAGGCGGCGGCGTTATTGCTGGCGGCGCGGGTAGGCTCGCTCGCCACGGTGGCGGACGGGGTGCCGAATGCGGCCCTGGTGACGCCGGCGCTGGTCGCGGGCGAGCCGGTGCTGCTGCTGTCCGAGTTATCCGCGCACACCCGGCATTTGCAGGCGCACGCGGCCTGTTCGCTGTTAGTGGTGGGGACGGCGGCGACCGAGAACCCGCAGACCGCGCCGCGGGTGACGCTGACCGGGCGGGCGGCGGTGACGGCGGACCCGGCGGTGCGGGCGGCGTATCTGGCGGTGCATCCCTATGCCGCGCTGTACGCGGACTTCGCGGATTTCGCGTTCTGGCGTCTCAATATTGAACAGGCGCACTATGTCGGGGGGTTCGCGGCGGCGGCGCGTCTCGACCTCGCCGCACTGCGTCATGCAATTATTCTTGGGCGGAGCGCATCGAATGGTTGATGCCGACGATTTGCCTGCTTAAGAAGGATTAAAGATATTCTGCTCGTAAAAAGGAACTTGATCCAAGTGACCCAACAGTCCGAACCCACCGCGATCCGCGACGCGGCGCCGCTTGCAGGCACAGGAATTCATTTGGCGGCGGCATTGCACGCCAATCTGACGGCACCCGCTCTGGTTGCGCATTCGCTGCGATTGGGCGAGGGGCGGCTGTCCGCGGATGGCGCGTTGATGGCGCGGACCGGGATTCACACCGGACGATCGGTCGCGGACAAGTTCGTGGTCGACGAACACGCCACCACCGGCGCGATCTGGTGGGGCAAGGTCAACCAGAGGCTGCCGGAGCACAAATTTGCAATCTTGAAGAGCAGGGTTCAGGCTTATCTGCAGGGCCGGGAATTGTTCACGCAGGATCTGTACGCCGGTGCCGATCCGGAAAACCGCATTCGGGTGCGGCTGGTGACGACAGGCGCCTGGCAGGCGCTGTTCGCGCGCAATATGTTCATCCGCCCGCCGGCCTCCGAACTGGCAGGGTTCCAGCCGGATTATGTGATTCTGCATGCGCCGCGGTTCGAGGCAGATCCAGAGATCGACGGTGTTAAGAGCACGACGGCGATCGCGCTGTCGTTCTCCGAGAAGCTGATCGTGATCGCGGGCACCGAGTATGCCGGCGAGATCAAGAAGTCGATTTTCACCGTGATGAACTGGATCTTGCCGGAGCGCGGCGTATTGCCGATGCATTGCAGCGCCAATATCGGGCCGAAAGAGGATGCCGCACTGTTCTTCGGGTTGTCCGGGACCGGCAAGACAACGCTGTCTTCCGATCCGGAGCGCCGGCTGATCGGCGATGACGAGCATGGCTGGGGGCCGGACGGGGTCTTCAACTTTGAAGGCGGATGCTATGCAAAGGTGATCGACCTGAGCAAGGAGGCGGAACCGGAGATTTACGC
>Ga0116230_10007783_pt1 | contig 10587 bp, 7 predicted proteins | sample S1TSphfallax_3_FD_88678 | JGI IMG/M metagenome (GOLD analysis project Ga0116230, IMG submission 88678) | Host-associated microbial communities from peat moss isolated from Minnesota, USA - S1T2_Fd - Sphagnum fallax MG | ecosystem: Host-associated > Plants > Peat moss > Unclassified | place: USA...
AGGCGATCTGTCCGCGAGGGTGACGGCATAGTCGCCACTGCCCTGGAGAAGGGCGGCGATGGTGACGCCAATATGACCCGCCCCGACGACAAGGATGGATTTCATGTCCCGTCCACTCCTCTGGCGAATCGATTGATCATTTAGATGACGGGTTGGACGCGTCGATTTCCATTGCCAAACGGACCAAACGCCGACCAGATTTCGTCGAAACGCCGAAAGGAATTGGCGAATGGACGATATTGACCGTCGATTGATCGATGCTCTACGTGCCGACGCCCGCGCGCCCGCGGCGCGTCTCGCTCGCGGTCTTGGTCTCTCGCGCACCACAGTGCAAAGCCGGGTGGAACGGCTTGAGCGCCAGGGGGTCATCACCGGCTATACTCTGCGGCTGAGCGAGACCCACGAACGCGGCCAGATTCACGCCTATGTTCTAATGACCGTCTCCCACAAGCGGTCAGCCCAGGTGTTCACGGGGATTGGACGTTTGCCCGCCGTGAGGCGCCTACAATCGGTGAGCGGCCCCTTTGACCTTATCGCCGAGGTGGTGACCCCCACGGTCGTGGAGATGGACATCATGATTGACGCCCTGGGCGCCCTCGAAGGGGTGGAGCGCACGACATCCACTATCGTACTTTCCACGAAGATTGATCGCTGACGGCCGAAGGGAGGCGCGCCATGCCCAAGATCGATATCGCCGCCGTCCCCGAACGCAAGAGCGTGGGCTATCCGCCGCCATTCGACGCCCCCAGCGCCGACCGGGTGCGTCAGCGACTGGGAAATGCGGGCGGCCTGACCGATTTCGGGGTCAATCTCATACGGCTGCCCCCTGGGGGATGGTCGAGCCAGCGACATTGGCATTCCCAGGAGGACGAGTTCATTTTCGTCCTGGAAGGCGAACTGATCCTGATCGAAGACGGTGGCCAGACGGTGCTGAGGGCCGGCGACGCCGCGGCGTTTCCAAAGGGGTCGGGAAACGGGCACCACATGATCAACAGATCAGGCGAGGTTGCGGTTTATCTGGAGGTCGGCTCGCGATCGCCCGAAGACCTCACCACCTGTTCAGACATCAACATGATGAGCGCCAATGCCGACGGTCGGTTTGTTCACAAGGACGGAACACCTTACGCCTAGCGAGGATTGACTCCACCGCACTTCATGAAAGGTCTTGAATGATCAGTGTTTTGCTTCTGGCTGTCGGCGTTCTCGCCGCCATGGTCCTCATCATGGGCGTGGGATGGTTCGTGCAGCGCGCGGCGGGGAACGGCGGCTGGACAGACGTGTTCTGGACGTTCGGCACGGGCGCGACCCTTAGCGCCGCCTCTCTGATCCCGCTCGGCGCAGAGCCTGGCTTTGTGTGGCGCCGGGCGTTTGTCGCCGCCATGGTCGTGATCTGGTCGTTGCGGCTCGGCCTTTACATCGCCCGGCGGGTCGCAAAGAGCCCGGAGGAAGACGCGCGGTACGCGGCCTTTCGCAGGGACTGGGGCGCGGAGTTCCAAAAGCGGATGGTTGGGCTGATGCTGGTGCAGGCGCCCGTCTCCGCCATGCTCAGCCTCTCACCCATCCTGGCCGCCCGCACGCCCCGCGCGGGGATCGGGCTGCAGGACGTCCTCGGCCTGATCGTCTTAGCCGGCGCCCTCTGGGGCGAAGGCATAGCCGACGGCCAGATGCACGCGTTCCGGGCCAATCCAGCCAACCGTGGCAAGGTCTGCGATACGGGCCTCTGGTCCTGGTCGCGGCACCCCAACTATTTCTTCGAAGCCGCAATCTGGATTGCCTATCCCCTTATCGCCCTGGATCTGGGGCGACCCTTCACATGGCTGTCCCTGATCGCTCCGGTGATCATGTTCCTCACGGTGCGCTTCGCCAGCGGCGTGCCGCCCCTCGAAGAGGCCATGCTGAAATCCCGGGGCGATGCCTATCGGGACTATCAGAAGCGGGTCAGCGTCTTCATTCCACGGCCGCCGAAGCGAACGTGAGCTCTCTTATAAATCCTTCCGGTTCCACCAGCCGCCGCCCAGGGCTTGATAGAGCGCGACGGTGTCAGTGTAACGGGCGGCCTGGGACTGAATGCGGGTGACGAGAGCCTGCTGGTAGGCCTGTTCGGCGAGCATCACGGCGAGGCCGGCCACCTGGCCGGTTTCTTCCTGGCGAAGGGTGATATCGAGCGTGGTCTTGGCGGCCGCTTCAGCCTTTGCGGCCGCGGCCAGCGCCGCTCCGTCAGCGTCTAGCGCCTGAAGCGCATCAGCGACATTCTGGAACGCGGAGATCACCGTACTGCGATACTGCGCTTTCGCCTGATCAAGGGTCGCCTCGGCGGCCTTCTGGCGGTGATAGAGCGCGCCGCCCTGGAAGATCGGCTGGGTGACATCGCCGGCGATGCTGTAAAAACTGTTCTGGCCGCTGAGCAGGGTCGAGAACAGGGTCGAGGCGCCGCCCGCCTGGCCGGTGACCGTGAAGGCGGGGAGGCGCGCGGCGATGGCGACGCCGACCTGGGCGCTCGCGGCGTGAAGATTGGCGCTGGCGGCGAGAATGTCTGGGCGCTGGGCGACAAGCTTTGAGGGCAGGCTTTCAGGAAGATCCGTCGGCAGAGACAGCGACGCCATGTCGATCGGCGCGTCATGGACGTCGCTCGGAAAGCGACCGGTGAGCTGCGCTAGCTGGTCGCGCTGCAGGGCGAGCTGTTTTCGCAGTGGCGGCAGTGTCGCCTCGGCCTGGGCTAATTCGCTTTCCTGGGCCGCCACGTCGAGACCGGCCGCCTGACCCTCCGCCTTCTGGTGTTTCACAACCCCAAGCGCCTCGCGCCCCAGGTCAATCACGCGTTCTGTAGCCGCGATCTCATCGCTGAGCGCCGCGGACTGGATGGCCCCGGAGACGACGCTGGAGGTCAGGGTGAGGTAAGCCGCCTCCGCCTGCCATTTCTGGTCCTCGGCCTGGGCGGCGGCCGTCTCGACCTGCCGACGGATGCCGCCGAAGACATCGGGCGTATAGGCCACGGTGAGGGTGAGGGTGTGCAGGGTGAACAGGTTGTTATTATCGCTCAGCGGCGGAGCGAGGGTGTCGGTGGCCTTCTCACGGGCGAAATTGTAGTCGACGCCCACGCTCGGAAAGAGCGCGCCGCGCTGGGCGAGATAGGTCTCCTGGGCGGCGCGCAGGGCCGCCTTGGCCGCCGCCAGATCCGGATTTGCTTTCACCGCCTGGGCGACGAGGGCGGTCAGCGCCGGTGAGCCAAAAAGCGTCTGCCAATCACTAGCGACGTCCATGCCCGCGAGAAAGCTCTGGCTCGCCCCGCCTGGAACCGGAGCCGACGCCGTGGCCGTGGTCAGCGGCGCGGGGGTGTAGGCGCTGACCGTGGGTGGGGCTGGCGTGTGGTAGTTTGGCCCAACGGCGCAGGCGCTTAAGGCGAGCGCGCTGCTCACAAGCGCCAGATGGGCGCGGCGGACACTCATCGCCCCTGCTCCGCCTCCACAGCGGCAACCTTCGCGGGGTCGGGTCCGCGCCGGGAGAAGAGGTCAATCAGGACCGGCAGCACGACCAGAATCAGAATTGGCGCGAGGAGAATCCCGCCCACCACCACGAGCGCCAGGGGCTTTTGCACCTGGGAGCCGATGCCATTGGCCACGGCGGCGGGCAAAAGGCCGACGCAGGCGGCCATGCTGGTCATGACGACAGGGCGCAGCTGGGAGCGGCAAGCGCGCAGCAGCGCCGTGGTGCGCTCCACCCCCGTCTCGATCAGGGTGTCATAGGCGCCGACGACAAGGATCCCGTTCATCACCGAGATTCCGATCAGGGCGATGAAGCCGATGACGGCCGAGATGCTCAACGGCGTATGGGTCAGATACAGGCTGAAAATGCCGCCGATGAGAACCATGGGGATCACGCTGGCGGCCAGAAGGGTGTCGCTTATCAGGGAGAAATTGAGGAAGAGCAGCAGTCCGATGAGCACGAGGCTCACCGGAACCATGATTTCCAGCCGCGAGAGGGCGCTCTGGAGTTGGCCCAGTTCCCCGACCCATTCGACGTGATAGCCACCGGGCAGGGTCACCTCTCGGGCGACCTTGGCCTCAGCCTCCAGCACCGCGCCGCCCAGATCGCGACCACGCACACTGAATTTGATGGGGATGTAGCGCGACTCCTGCTCGCGATAGATGAAGGAAGCGCCGGAGACGAGGCGGATGTCGGCAACATCCGTCAGGGGAACCTGAATGACCCCCGTCCCGGTCGGAGAAGGCGCGCCAACCGTAATGCGCCGGATCGCCTCCAGGCTTTGGCGATATTGCGGCGCGAGGCGCACCATGATCGGAAAATTGCGGTCGCTGCCGTCCTCGTAGAGATTACCTGCCGCCTGGCCGCCAATCGCCGCCTGAACGGTATTGTTGATGTCGCCGGGGGCGAGGCCATACCGGGCCGCGCGGGCGCGATCGACCTCGATCTTAACTGTCGGCTGGCCCAGGGAATTGAAGACCGCCAGGTCCGTTATCCCCGGCACCGTGGCCATGACATCCTTGATCCGCTCAGCGGTTTTCTGCAGCATTTCGAGATCACCGCCGAACAACTTGACCGAGTTCTCCCCCTTCACGCCGGAGGCGGCCTCTTCCACATTGTCCTCAATATTTTGAGAAAAGTTGAAATCGACGCCGGGAAAGCGGTTCGTCAGATCATCATTGAGGATCTTGGTCAGCTTGGCTTTGTCCATACCTGAAGGCCAGGTGTTGAATGGCTTCAGAGGCACGAAGAATTCCGCGTTGAAGAACCCGGTCGTGTCGGTGCCATCGTCAGGACGGCCGTGCTGCGAAATAACAGTTTCCACCTCCGGATAGGTCTTCATGACCCGGCGCATTTCATTGACGTAGCGGTTGCTCGACTCGAGAGACGACGCCGCCGGCATTTCGGCGCGGATCCAGAAGTTCCCTTCCTCCAGGTGCGGCAGGAACTCGAGGCCCAGCCCCGTCGACGCTATGACCGCGATGGCCATCAGCAGACCCGCGCCGCCCAGGGTGAGGATGCGATTGGCCAGGGCGAATTCCAGCATCGGATCGTAAAGACGCCGCAGCCAGCGCACCAGGAAGGTGTCCTTTTCCTCCACCACGCGCGGCAGGATCAGGGCGCTTAAGGCCGGCGTGATCGTGAAGGTGGCGAGAAGACCGCCGGCGATCGCGTAGGCATAGGTCTTGGCCATGGGCCCGAAGATATGGCCTTCTACGCCCACGAGGGTAAACAGCGGGATGAAGCTGGTGATGATGATTGCGGCGGAGAAGAAGATCGCCCGATTCACCTCCGACGCCGCCTCGCGAATGGTGGCCAGCTTACGGGTCAGGCGATTGCCCGGACCTCGCGGCGTGGAGAGAGGGTGCGAGAGCTGGCGGTAGATATTCTCCATCATGATTACCGTGGCGTCGACCACAAGGCCGAAGTCGATGGCGCCCACGGAAAGCAAATTGGCTGACTCGCCCAGCACGGTCATGATCAGGATCGCGAAACAGAGGGCGAAGGGAATGGTGGCGGCGACAATCACCGCGCTGCGGAGATTGCCCAAAAACAGCCACTGAACGAGGAAGATCAGGATCACGCCCTCGGCCATGTTGTGGAGCACCGTCTCGGTCGTGACATTGATCAGATTCTTGCGGTCATAGATCGTCTTGATCTTCACGCCGGGTGGCAAGATATTGGTGGAATTGATTTTTTTGACCTCGTCCTCGACGCCCTTGATGGTCGGGGTGCTCTTCTCGCCCCGGTTCATCAGGACGATGCCCTGGACGACGTCATCGTCATTGTCCTGACCAGCGATGCCGAGACGGGGCAGATGGCCGACCTCGATCGTGGCGATATCGCGAAGCTTGACCGGCAGGCCATTGCTCGCCGTGATCATGGTGTCGGCAAGCTGATCAGGAGAATGGATCAACCCCACGCCGCGAACGATGGCGGCCTCCGGGCCGAAGTTGACGGTCTGGCCTCCCACATTGACGTTGCTGTTATTCACGACGGTCAGAACCTGAGGCAGGGTCAGGCCATAGGCGATGAGCTTGTTCTTATCGATATTGACGTCATAGGTCTTGGTCTTGCCGCCCCAGCCCGACACGTCGATGACGCCAGGGACGGCCTTGAAGCGGCGCTCCAACACCCAGTCCTGCAGCGTCTTCAGATCAGTGACCGAATAGCCGGGCGGTCCCACCACGCGATAGCGATAGATCTCGCCGATGGGGCTTTCGGGGGAGATCTGCGGCTGGGCGTTGTTGGGAAGATTACCAAGTTGGGTGAGGCGATCGATGACCCGCTGCTCGGCTTCGTAATAGGTGAAATCGTAGCTGAACTGGACCTTTACGTCCGAGAGACCAAAGAGCGAGATGGTCCGCACCGAGGTGATGTGGGGAATGCCCGCCATCTCAATCTCGATGGGGATGGTGATGTAGCGCTCCATCTCCTCCGCGGACTGACCGGTATTCTGGGTCACCACCTCCACCAGGGGCGGTACGGGATCGGGATAGGCCTCGATGTTCAGACGCAGGAAGGCGAAGATTCCGGAAAGGACCACCCCGCCTAAGAGCAGCATCATCAGCCCGCGCCGGCGCAGCGCGAAGGCGACCACCCCGTTCATGGGCGCTCAGGTTCCCTTGGACGCGCGGTCGATGAAGAGGGCGCCGGACGTCACCACGCGATCACCAGGCGACAGACCAGAGACGACCTCCACCATCGCATCGTGGGTCAGGCCAGTCCGGATCTGGCGGAGTTCCAGCAGATGGTCAGCCTTCGCGACCCACACCCTGGCGGACTCACCCTCATAGATCACCGCGTCGGCGGGGACGGCGACGGCTGGATGAGAAGGACCTGTGACAAGGTCGAAGTCCGCGTACATCTGCGGCAGGAGTTCGCCGCCTGGATTGGCAACTTCCGCCCTCACCATGACCCGGCGGGTGGCGGGGTCGACCATTGGCGAGACGAACTTCAGTTTGGCATGGAAGACCCGCCCGGGCAGGGCCGCGATGCGGACCTCCACGGGATCGCCAACCTTGGCGGCCGGCGCATCAGCCTCGCGCAATTGGCCCACCAGCCAGACCACCGACAGGTCACTGACTTGAAAAAGTGGCGCGCCGCCGCCGCCATTATTGGCGAGACTGGCGAGGTTCTGGCCCACCCCCACCGTTCGCTGCGTGACGATACCCTTGATCGGGGATACCACCACCGTGTCGGCGGTGATGCCGTGACTCGCAGCGCCTGCCTCCGTCGCGTTGACCTTGGCTGTTGAATAGCCCAGGACTTTCAGGCGATTGCGGGCCGACTCCAGAGCCGCTTTCGCCGTGGCGTAATCAGTCTCAGCCTGCTGCACATCCTTGGTCGCCGCACCGTTGCTCTTCACCAGATCTTGTAGACGCGTGAGGGCCGCTTGCGTCTGGCGTACCTGCGCCGCGGCGGTGAGCAGGTCGCTCTGAGCCTGCACCACCTCGCCGGCGTCGAGGGCGAAAAGTGGCGCGCCCGCCGTCACATGATCGCCGACCTTGGCGAAGACCCGTGTGACGCGGCCGGTGAACGGTGAAAAGACCGCCGTGGTGCGCGTGTCGTCGACGGCGATATTGCCCTCGGTGTCGGCGCCCGGGGCGAAGTCCTGGGTCTGGATCGTCGTGAGGCTCAAGGTGGCCCACTGCTGCGACGTGGCCTGGAATGTCCCGGGCGGCGGGGCGGCGGCGGGCGGCGGGGGTCTGGGCGCGAACAGGCGCGCCACCACCGGCACAATCAGGAAGAGCGCCAGGGCGACCGCCGCGATGACGCCAAGGATCACCCACTGCCGACGCGGCGGCAGGCGCGGAGGCGGCGCTGCGGGGTGTTCGATCCTCGTCGTCACATCAATCATCCCGCGCGTTGGCGCGACTTACGAGCGCGCATATCACCTGCGACGCCGTTAAACGGCCGACCCATGACGTTTCAATGACCTGTCCGGTCTGGAGCGCGTTTTTAGGCACGCCCATCCCTCAGAAGTGCACAATCATGTCACCCGAGGCGACGATCTGCGTTTTCCGGTCCGGAGCGATGCCGAGATCTGAGTTCCCGTTAAAGGCGGGCGCGTCGGCCGAATGGTACCATGCGATTTCTGGGCGCAGTTCGATCTGTGGGGAGAGCCAGTGTTGCCAACCCACGGCGGCTTCGTAATAGGTCGTCGCTACCCCCGTACGCTGGCCAACAATATCGTCATAGACTTCGCCGCGCAGGGAAAAATTGTTCATCGCGTCAGGACTGTAGTTGAGATAGAACACCGCCGACTGCTCAGGGGCGTTGCAGGTCAACACATTTGTATTGCGGCACTGAGCGGCATTGGGCGCGTTATAGGGCAGATATTGCGGTGAGAAGGGCTCGCCGCCGCCAGCGATTATGGCTTGGACAGTGGGGTTGCCGGCATTCGGTACGCCATTTTCCTGCATGTGATAGGCTTCGAAGGCGACATGCCAGTGATCATCGAACTTGTGATAATAGGTCACGCCAAGCCACTGTAAATTATTGTATCCGTATTCACCGTGATTGATGGCATCTGCGCAAACATAGATATTGTCGCGCGCACTATCTGACTGCAATCGCGCGCATGCCGTATAGGATGCTTTGGCGCCAGGGTCTTTCTGAAAGGTCTTGCCCGGATATAACGGGTCGGGATTGCCCGCTAGGACGTAGAGGTTGCTCAGACGCGCACCGGTATTACCAAGCGCCGTGTCGCTGCCGACGCTAACGCCAAATTGCAGGAAAATATTTTTGGACGCAGCCAGCGTCGCCTGAATGCCTGTATTCGTATAGTTGTCCAATGTGTAAGTAAGGGAATGCGAGTACATATAGTTATTGGGCGCCAATTGAGCCTCAATATCGGGTAGCGCGATGTACCTGCCAAAGCGAATCAGGAGGCCCTCTGCGACGTTAGGTATATAGACTTCGCCGTAAAGCATTGGAAAATCATATCCGTAGGCGCGGTTGTCTTTCAGGAGTTGGTAGCTCGCGAAGCCATAGGATGTGGTGTAGCGATAGTCGGTCCCGTAGATGGCCGAGAGGCGGAAGCCCCAGTCGATGTGATCGGTCTGCACGGTATCGGGGGTGCGCTCCACGTAGATCACGGCTTGATCCATCTGGATGCGGTTGGGGTCGTAGTCATAGGCGCCGGGCGCATTTCCGCCCCGGACGCTGCTGCTGCTGATGTTTCCACCCACATCCACCCAGCCATAGGCCTGGATGTGCGCCGCGCTCATGGCCTTGCCGAGACCCGTGTCGGCGATGGCCACCATGAAGGGGCTGTCCACTGAAGCCGGCCTATTGGTGCCGATATCCGTCGCGCCGCCATAGGGCCATTCGGTAAAGGGCATGGGTGGCGTGGACTCCGGCGACCCGCCCCAAGGCGCGGGGCGCCGGGCCGGAGGAGCGCTCGGATCGTCAGGCGGGCCGGATTTGCCCAGCTCCCATGCTTCATACTGGAAGAAGCGCGCGATGATATTTTCGCTCAGCTTGGGCTGCGGCCTAGCGGTCGGGGCGGGTGCGGCCGCGGCGGGCGTGGGATCGGCCTGGGCGACCGCCGAACCATCCAGGGTATCGAGCGGCGTTGCGCTAAAGACGCCGGTCGCAAAGCAGATGAGCAGGCTTGTCGCGGCCACGAGAACGGCCGCGCGAGAGTACGTCATTGTCGATCAGGCCCTGTCAGGACAACGCGCCGGCCACAACGCGCTTGTGCGCAACGTCCCCCGCTGACGGAGCCGCGCCGTCATATGCCCTCAATAACGAGCACGGACATAAAAGCGCCATGCCTATTGAGCCGTCGCGCCATAAAGGGAACGTAAAGAAACGCTGGGAGGCGCGCGCGAAGAGCTCCGCCGCCTCCCGGTCGCCAGCCTTAGTTCAGAACCTGTAGCTGAGGTCCACGCCCCCGGTGAGCGGCTGGTTGGTGACCACCCGGTTGAAGGCCGCGTCGCCCAGGTTTTCCGGATACAGGTTCTCAAGCTGCGCGTGCTTGTTGAAGACGTTGTCGACGAAGAGCGTCGCGGTCCACACGTCGCGGAATTTCACCCCCGCCCTGATATTGGTCAGATCATAGGCCGCCATTGGCACATACTGTCCGTAGGGCGTATTGGGCTCCGGAAAGGCCAGGGAATAACGTCGGCCGGTGAAAGTGTTCTCCAGTTTCGCCGTGAAGGTGAAGTCACTGGTGAGGGGCCTGGAATAGTTGAGAATCGCGGTGCCGCTCTCTGGCGCGACCTCGGGCAGAACATTGAGCGGCGTGATGTCCCAGTGCGGCCCTCCGTCCAGCTCCGTATGGACATAACCACCCGACACCGACACATCAAAACCGGCTCCCAGGATGGCCGCGATTTCAAGCTCGGCGCCATAGATGTCCGCGTGGTTGCCGTTGATATTGAGCGCCCAGTCGTCCGGATAGGCTTCGAGCTGAATATTACGCCAATGCTCATAGTAGACGCTGGCGTTGACCGTCAGACGGCGATCGAAGAAGCGTGACTTTTCCCCCAGCTCATAGCTGATCACCGTATCCGGGGCGTAGGTGCTCGGGAACTTGTTGCCCGTGTAGTTCATCTCGGCGAAAGCCGCGCCCCACACGAGGCCTGTCGTTGGATA
>Ga0116230_10007784_pt1 | contig 10587 bp, 7 predicted proteins | sample S1TSphfallax_3_FD_88678 | JGI IMG/M metagenome (GOLD analysis project Ga0116230, IMG submission 88678) | Host-associated microbial communities from peat moss isolated from Minnesota, USA - S1T2_Fd - Sphagnum fallax MG | ecosystem: Host-associated > Plants > Peat moss > Unclassified | place: USA...
ACTGAGATTTTCTCTGCAAGTCCAAACTGCTTCAATATTTGTTGTGAGCAGTCCAAACATGCTACTTTGAAAGCATTGCTACTTGCAAGGTTCTAGTGGTCACAGAAGTGCATAAATTTGTTTTCTTTGAGTTCAGCCTCTGATGCTCAAGGCACCATTGTATGATATTAAAATGAGAATTTGGCATCACAATAACGGTAGTCTTCCACAATTTAAATTTTTTTTTGACCTAGAAGGCTATTTAAGGATTACCTAGGGAAACACCTAGAAGCTTACCTAGGTTATGATATACATGAAGACTACTTGGGGGGTCACTTAACGCGTTCTTTGGTTATGGAATACTTAAAAGTTACTTAAGGGGCTACATAGAGACTACTTAGGGGGTCACTTAAGGCGTACTTTGGTTATGGAATACTTAAAAGTTACTTAAGAGGCTACTTAGAGCCTACCTAGGGGGCTATTTAATAATTATTTAGGGAGACATTTAAAGATTTACCTAGGTTATGGGATATTTAAATGTTACTTAGGAGATTAGAAACAAATTTAATTATGGGGTTACAAAGGGATTTCCTAGGTTAAGGAACACCTAGCCGTTATTTAAAGAGTTACCTAAAGAAACAACTAGGTGCCTACCTAGGTTATTTAAGGGTCACTTAGGGGGTTACATAAAGCCCACCTATGGGGATAGTTAAAAATTTATGGGATATTGAAAAAGATACTTAATAGTTATTTAAGGGGCTCCATAGAACCCACCTATGGGGATAATTCGAATTTTTTGGAGTTAAAGAAATTATTTAAAAGGCTTACTTGGGTTTATTCATAGCTTCTATGTAACCTTTTAAATAACCTTTAGGTATTTCTTAACATAAGTAAGTCCCTAGGTAACCCCTATGTAACACCTTAAAAATAGCCCTTATATAATCCCCTATGTAAACATTTATAACCATTACATTTAATAGCCCATAATCTAAATAGGCCCTTAATGGTTTTTAGATAATCCTTCATCACAAATTTAGCATGCAATGAATTCATGATGAAAATTATTCAAAGTTCGTTCATTTGTAGGTTCGTATAGTTTACACACAAATATCATAGATTGAAATCAAATTGACAGATAAACAAATGTGTTGATGGATGAAATGCGAACCTATGAATGAATAAATGTTACACTAATTTGCATCTTCTTATAAATCCATGTGTCAAATGTGTTTTCAATGCATGATATTAGTGTGTGAAATATACAAATTATGATTGAATGAATTTTGCACAATTTTCATTACTAAGTTGTGAAATGTTAAATTTATGATGTCAAAGAGCCCTTAGGTTATTTAGTTAAACCCCTTAAATAACCCTTAAATATTCAGTAACCTAAGATTTTTTTATAGCCCTTTAAATAGGCCTTATGTAATTTCTTAAATAGCCCCCGAACATCCTTTAACATAGGTAGGTTTCATTATTATAATTCATGGTTTTCAAAATTGTTTAAGTTGATTGCTTTGCCCACCTTGATTGATGAACATATTTGTTTTGATTAAAGGCCTATGGTTTGAATGACATGTGTATTTTTTGATTTTTTTATCAAATTGAACAAAAAATTGACCACATGGGCCAAAATAGTCAATGGGTTTTAATTATATGGAACATTTAGTCAAGTTGAACAAAATAAAATGACATGATTGATCAAAATGACTAATGGTTTTCCAGTCAAATTGGACATCATATGCTAGTTAATAGGCCAAAATAATAAACTATTCATACTAGGTAGGTACTTTAAGTTTATTACTTCACTTAGGTTTACCTACCTACCTTAGTTAAATAGGTAGATCTAAGTAGGTAATAACCAAACAATATGAGAAATCTTGTCCACTAGAACCACACTATCCTATAATTAGAGCTCCAAAACAACTAATATACAAGTACATTATGATTAAAACATAGAAATATGGGTAGTTAATAAATGAAACACCATGCTAAAAAATAAAAAATAAAAAAGTCAATTATAATTACAACTTAGTTGCAAATGGGACCCCTATATGGTTTAATGTATGCATCATATATACAAATGTAATCAATCATGTTTAACTTTTTGGCAAGTTGCACTTTGGTTGTCTCTGGCAACTACATTAATTATAACACTCAATCAACAACTACGTTGCAATTAATGTAGGGTGTCAACACATACGATCATGCCATGTGTATACATTTCCACTACCCATTAAATTTGACATTTATAATTTGTTGTAAACTATGATTCCCATTGATACAATTAATTGTAGCATTATGTTGCCATTATAGAAGTATTATTTTTTCATGATTTTGTGACTATTAATAAGTTGATAATTCAACAAATTCATATTTAATCCATAATATTTAACAGTTAATTTTTTAAAAATAAATTATTAATTATTACATATTAATTGGTATTTGATAGTTAAGATGAATGAATCAATATAATTCAGACAATTAGTTTGTTAATTGATTGAAATATTCAATTTATAATTATTAAAATAATTACATAATTTTCTAAATAAAATTGATTGATAAAAATATTAAGTTCCAATAATTAATTATTGCTTTAAAAAATCAGATAATTCATATTTGACAATTATATATTTTACACAAATTCATATTTAATTTATATATTTATTAATGAATTTTTTCCAATGTTTTATGAACTATTGATTATTAGTTAATACATAATCTACTTAATTATTATGAACTAGTTGATTTGAATCAATAATTAGGTTTTAATTTAAATTACTTGGTTTAGTTTAGACATTAAATTTTAAATTAATCTAGATAATTAATAAAAAATTGAGATTCAGATAATAAATTAATAATTATTTTAATTAAAATAATTAATTATCAAATAATCAAAATATTCTATTTTGGGAATCAATATGATTAATCATTTGAATTTTATCTAAATTCAAATGATTAATTAATTATTAACTAATTATTTAAATTAGACTGATTTTTAAAAAAATGGTTATTCTAGATAATTAATTCACATATATAACTATCAAATGATTACTTGTGTAGTTTTAAATTTTTTAAAAAAAAAACACCAAAAAATGTGGGAAAACCTTTTTTTACTTGCAACACAAGTTTTGCAACTAATGTGAAATTAATATATTTAACCTATATATTTTGTTCTTGAATCTCATCTCACAAACTATATAAAAAGAAATGTATTTTCTTATGTGTTCACATTAAAACACATGTCAATTTGGGATGAATTCAAAAAAAATAACCCTAAAGACGAAACAATTGTTTTTAAAAAACACTTACATGGCTACTTTTTAGTTCACCAACCCTTTTATCTTCCTTCCTACCTACGTAGATAAATATTTATGTAGTGTAGGTAGGTAGGTATGTAGCCTATGTATGTAAGAATGTCCTGCCTGCTTACTTATCTATTTATGGCTATGTATTAACCTACCTAGTTACTTAAGTAAATTAATTAATTTTTTTTTGAAAATTCAATTAATATGTTACAGGACAACTTTCAATTATGCCAAGTGTCACAATCTAAAACCATGTAAATGAACAATGATAATGGATGGTGGAGATTAATATTTTTAATTTAAAAAAATTAACCTAGAAATCCCCATAGTGCCATGTGTTAAATTTTGATGGATTGATGAAAAATGACGTCAACATGACATTACCATGGTAGTTGCTAATTAGTTGCATTAAAGTTACCCAATAGTTGTTCCTACATAGTTGTAATGAGTAGTATGAGTTGCACATGTATAAAGTTTCACATATGGTGAGTTGCATCTATTGCAATTCATATAACTTATTTAATAGCACTCATGCCCATATAAATATGTTGAATTGTTTTGAGTTGCAAATGGTCATTGCAACTCAAAAACCCAATGACAATGCTAGTTGCAAATCACCCCATTTTCTCATAGTGAAAGCCTATTTACCTACTTAAACCTACTTATATGTCGCAACCCCACTTTGAGGCAAGTGTGAGGATGAGACTCACACTCCCAAAAGTGGGAATTGGGAGTCCTCCGGGACTCTTGCAACTTCAGAGCTCGACAAAAAAGGGCAAAACACCTTGCCTTGAGGTGTTTTTTGTATCGTTGGAAAGGCCTTGAAGTGTAGATGTCGAAAATGGCCTTGCATGAGCCATTTGGAAATCTGCAGCACAAGTTATGGGCAAAAGAAGGGCCGGGAGTCAAATTGACAATTTGACTCCCGACCACAAAAAGTCAGGAATCGACCCAATCCCGGTGTGTGTAGATGAAGTGCGACACACCGTTGGAAAGATCTTGAGGAGAGCTACAAGTTTGTTTCAGACCTCATCCCAACCCGAAGTCTGAACCGGGAGTTATGAGTTCCCAAAGTCCCGGGAGTTCAAACCAGAATAGTTTCGGGACTCCTCCTTGGGAACCCCGGGAATAAAAGCCATTTGGATGCGGGTGCCGCGGAGCAACACAGAGAATACTATATGGGGGAAGGTGGTGGCTTCCCTTGAGTCCGGGCTTAAGTGAGTCCAAGGTTGCCCGTGGCTTGTCCCAACACCAAAAGTGTGCAGAATGAGTTATAACCAACTTGTTGGTTGGTTTTGGATGCAAGACCGAATAACTAAGTAGCTTGTCCCTCTTCTTAGTCTAATCCCGAAGTTTTCAACACACCCCTTTCACCCCCTTTAGTGCTAGAAGCTGGGAGCGGCACCAAGTTCCAACTACTTCCACTTTTGTTAACATAGTTGGACTCTTTTGAGTCTAACAAAGAACTTGGGGGCGCATCACTATATGTTTATTTAGGTTTGTTTGGCTATTTATTTATTTATTACTTAGGTTAAGTAAGTAGACCTAAATATGTAAGTAACTTAAACATGTCTATTTACCTAGGCCTATTTTCGTAATTATTATTGAAGCTAAGTAAATAGGTTAAGTTTATGTGCTTACCTAATTACCTACTTTCACCCTTTAACGCCCAAAAATAATTTTTTCATACGAATTAATTTTTGAGCAAAATCTTTTGTAAATTGTTATAAAAAATGCTTATAGTTGTCCCAATGCATGAAATATTTTTTTTTATCAATTTTAAATAAATAAGAAAATTTGAACATGTATAAATTCCTTGTATATTTGATGTTACATATTTAAAAATGATAACAATTTGAATCATAATCAAAAATTCATATTTTACATTTTTCTATTTTCTTGTGTAATAAATTACAATTTTTCTTAACACATTAGATACATTATACTGCATTTATATGTGGTAGATGGTTTTTGAACTTTTAAAATTCTTGATCAATTTTGAAAAGTTTTTTGAATTTTAGTTTTTTTTTTAAAATTAGTTTTTAAAGGGATAAATATTTTTTGAATGTGATTAATAGGTTTTTATTTTCTTAATTTATTTCTAATCAAAATGCTTTTATTATATGATTCCTTTTGTTAGTCCTTTGCAAATTGATTTATTTCGACACAATAGGTGTTCAATTTCAAATGTTTTAAATCAAAACATAAAATTTCATCAAATGGATTTTTGGTTTGAATTCTTTGATATATGTATGAATGAACAAACAACATTTTGCCATGATTGCCATGGTTTTAAATGGGAAAATGTAAATTAGAAAAATTAATTTGGTTAATTTTATTTGTGATTTGATGCCCTTTCTGGTTTGTTGGATTGTGGTTACACCATTTTGTAATAATGTTTTTTGGTAGCCCCTAGGTAGCCTTTAGATAGGCCTTGTGTTGTCCCCAATATAAACTTTTCATCATCTTTATCTTACATAGGTAGGTGGGTAGGTAGGGAAGGAACTAAGTAGGCCTTAATCTAGTTAGTCCCATACTTAATTAATTTCTTAATTTGTGTGACAATAACCTAAATAAAATGTAATTTAATTTTAGAAAAAATTATGAGGATCATTTTGGGAGTTTATCCTTAGTTTTGAGGAATGATCCTTAATTTGGTGAACTTTATGGCTAGTTCAAAATAAAGAATGAATGAATACAACGAGGACCAAAGTCAAGCCCAAAGTAAGGATTATTTTAAGAATAAATTTAATGTATATATTGTGTTCTTTCAACAAATTGTTCATGGTTTTTCCCATTGTAAACATACAATGATCAAGAACTAATTGATGTTACAATGGATACTAACCTTTCAACAAAAGTATGAACCAATGTTGGTTGGTTATTAATGTTAAATGAATCCTTGGTCCTTCCTTTTACTTCTATTTAAAATTTGAAAGAACCCTCAAGGATTTTTAAAAACTTGATAAAACCTTTGGTGTTTTGGACCCAATTCTTCACATTTCAAGACCCCCCTTCTTGGTTTTAAAAAATAAATTCTTAGGTAAATCTAGTTATAAACTAAATTCAATCTCATGTATCTATCCCTAAACCAAAGCTAAATTCTTTCTAGTTATTAACAATGTACCTCCAATAAAATAAGACTGCTTATATCAACTACATCCTTAAATTGATATTATTTTGCATATTTAGACATGTTCCAAAAGTAAAAATTACATGCCTACATTGATACGAACTAGTGTTGTGTAATAATTTGAGTTTATAGAAAAAATTGGTTTTGATTTCTAAATTATTTCAGAAATAGAAAACCATCAATATTGGTTTTTTGGAAAAAAAAAATAGAATTAAAGAATTTTTAGTCCTTGTTATTTCAAAAAACCTTTAAAATTTGATAGTTTTTGTGAAAAAATTGACAATGAATTGATGGCTTTTCAACTAATCATGTGGTTTTTTGAACTTTTTTGGGAATGACCATTTATACTAGAATCAATTCTTTGATTTTTCTTCAATATCAGCTATGAATCCTAAGAACTGCTTTGATAATTGTCAAAGTTTCATTCTTGTTTATAATAACCACCCAACATTATTAATGCAAATGATGAACCAAAGTAAAGTTGTGTATTATAATATTGTGTTAATAAGTAAGTCCAACTTGGGTTAAGCCCTTTGGGCAACAATGAAGATTAATTAATTGAATGATCAAAGGTACATGATTCACAAATTTTCAAAATTTTCAATATGTTTTATTAAATATGTTCAAAAAATTAAAGTGTGCTTGCTTTGTGTAGGGTTGTGTTTATGCCAAATACACCTTAATGGTATTGAGAAGATGTGCAATGGAATTAAGAAATGATCTTATAAACTAAGAATATTGGAAATATGAAAGAAAAAAAAAAGGTTATAATGTAAAGTTATATTTTAAATCATTGTTGAATAGATTAAAGTTAATTGGGGGATTTTTTGAAATTTATGTATGTATAATTGTATCTAGTAGTTGTATGCCACACATGTTTTGCGTTGACTAATGTTGGGTGCTTCTTTTTTTTCAATGAAAATCATTGGTTCTGGTTTTTCCCAACATTTGAGAGCTCACCAACTTGATTCTTTTTTAAACAGAGTTTAAACTTATGAGAACCAATCATAGTATCACATTACATTTTTTAATCAAACTAGTTTTTAGGTAAGGCGAATTTCACAAATGTGATAATAATCAATTTTCATATTTGGTTTTCACAATTGGGATCCCACATTTGTATTCATTGAAAAATAATTGAAAAGTAAAAACAAACTTGTGTAAAGAATGATGAAAATGTTGCACAATGTTTTTTGATCATAAACTATATTTCCAAAATCTCATCCTTTTGAAACATTCCTTCAAACTTTTCTAACTCTTTTCCTAAATTTTAATCAACTTCAATTAGCTCCACCAAACTAGAAAATGAGTTACAACCAATTGTAGAGTCATTAAGCCAATTTTTGTTCACAAAATCTAGTTTCTTTAAGTTGTCTGATTACAAATGACATTTTTAAAGATTAATAAGTATTCCCACCAAAGAAAACACATCCTCTCCTTCTCAATTTGTAAACCATCATTGCTTAAGATCTAATGGGCAAAAAAATTAATTGTAGGGAACACAAATTCATGTTTTTCCTACCATTGAAGAAAACATTTGATATCTTTTGGATCTACCTAAAACCTCTTGAAAATAAGAAATTCCTTGTTGACAAGCCCCTTCATTGGTTCATTGTGTTTGTTGTCTTTTCAAAAATGTCCAAATTGTAATCTTCGTCAACACCTTTTTCAACATTGGCATTTCTAGATAAGGGTTGCAAATGGTGATGACATTTTAATAACATGGGATACAAGGTTTTTTATCATATTCTTCAACAATAACCTCACCTTGTTCAAGTTTTTGGCCAAAGTTTTCCTTGAAATATCTGCAACTTCAAAAAGACCAAGTGTAACATGTTTTGGTTGTTAATCAACTCCCAAAAAGTTAATCACAAAGGCTAATATGTCATGAACACTCTTGACATCCAAAGATCAAAGTTTGATGTTGCAAAATTACATTTGACCAAAGCTAGCAAAACATACAACTGTTTAGTTCTTTGCACCAATTCAAGGAACATTTATTGTGAAAATTCTTTTTTGGAAGGAAAAACAAATCTTTTGCGAGCATAAGTGCTTCCTCCACAAAATTTCCACAAATTGTGTGGCTAGATGATTTTTAACAATCAACAAGCCCATATCCTTAAAAAACAGTTTTTGCCACATATGACCTTTCTAGAAAGGATTTTTGGTAGTAGAAAAATTGACAATTGGATTGCTAGATGGATTTGGTCTATTTTTGGTAGGTTGTTTCTCCATTTTTCCTATCAAAAGACTCTTCACTTCCTCCTCAAACATTTTTGTAATAATAAAATGGTTTACATTCACATGCTTTTTTCAATGTTGTTAGTCCATTTGTTTTATTGCATTAGATTAGACCTTTCCTTGCTTGAGTTTTAGGGTTACACACCAAAATTGGACTATTATAACAAAGAATATATTTGTATAGTTTGAAAACATTTCAAATCATTCACACTAAAAAAAACCCGAACATATTAAATTTCTACCATGTGATTTCCATATTGTTCTTTGAGCATGTAATTTTCTAATATTTTCTTTCATTGTTCTTTTTTGACTTTTGCAAGCATTCTTTTTCCATTACATCATTTGTGAATAATTCACATGCATTTTAACTTGTCATATTTTCATTTTTAGAAGATTGGGCCATTTTCAATTTTCACAAGAGAATGCAACTTTGAAATGGAGAAGAAAAACCAAATTGACATATGATAAACAAAACATGAAAAGCTACCCTCCAACCTAAAATGCAAGCATTTACAAAAAGAATTACAAATTATTAAATTATTTTCCCAATTTGTTTTGCAAACACATAAATAAAAGTTGAATGTGTTCTTGTTAATGTTACATTTCTTTGAAAGTTCTTTTAATAAAACAAAAAAGTTGTTATAAACCAAGCCAAATTTTTTTTTTCTTGATAAAATAAAAATGAAAATGAAATAAAAATGTTATAAAAAGGAAAAAAAGTAAGAATATTAAGATTTTAAAAAATAAATAATGAAAAAGTTCATTCTTTTTTTCTTTGTTTATGATTATAGTGGAGGTCCACCACTTGCACAAGGCGATGGGTGGATAATATGTCATTGTAATACATGTAATGCAATAGGAATAACAACTAATAATGCGATGAAACAATAACAACACAAGGGGGGAATGACAATGTTGGGTATTCGATAACATCATGCAAACAACAATGTGACATACTAACAACATGATGGACCAACAACCTATAACAACATATCACTTGCACAAAGTGATGGGGGTTAGTAAGTCACCATGCAATGCAAAGAAAACAATAACCAACAATGTGATAGAATAACAACACATGGAGGAATGGCTATTGTGAGTACTTATAATGCAACATAAAAAGCCATCAATGAGAAAGAATAGTAGTGAAAGAATAACATTCAATTACATGATGAAATGACAACCCAATAATATGAAGGATCACCAACTAGCAACACAACCTTTTAGTGTTAGAACAACAACCTAACAATGCAATGGAACAACATTAGCAATATGATGAAATACCATGAGGAAACCATGAGGAATGCAAATAACACCAACAACACAAATGAACAAAACTAGCAATGTGAAAAAACAACTAATTAACTTGACAACAAAATAACACTAACAATGTGATATGACAACATCTAAACAATGTGAAAAAACAAAATAGCTAGCAACATGAAAGAGTAGGAAGCAAACATGATGGAATAACAACCAACAACATGAAGAAACAACTACTGGCAACACAAAAAAAACACCAACCAACAATACAATGAAACAACCGACAATACAATGAAAAAGCAACTAACAATGTGGTGGAGCAACCACGAGCAAAGAAAAGAGCATTATCTAACAACATAACAAAGCAATCCAATTGAGCAACACACAACAATGCGAAAACCAAGAAAAAAAATGAAAAAAACAAGAAAACAATACAACAAGAAAAAAATGATGTTCAAAATTACATAAAACGAAACCCACTAGAGATTTTTGTATGTTTGGGCGTCAATTTTTTCATAGAACTGACCCAATTCTCAAATTATGTTTAAAAAAAAAAGAAAACAAAAGAAAAAACAAAGTAACCGGTTCTCAATAACCTAGTACTCGGTTGGGGTGAGAACTGTCAATCCGGTTTACAATGCGCTTATCACCAAATGTGATACC
>Ga0116230_10007786_pt1 | contig 10585 bp, 15 predicted proteins | sample S1TSphfallax_3_FD_88678 | JGI IMG/M metagenome (GOLD analysis project Ga0116230, IMG submission 88678) | Host-associated microbial communities from peat moss isolated from Minnesota, USA - S1T2_Fd - Sphagnum fallax MG | ecosystem: Host-associated > Plants > Peat moss > Unclassified | place...
TATATAATTTTAATACATACATTAAAATACACCCCTATGTCATTGTAGAATACCTTTAGGATGTAACTAATTTGGTGACTATTGCAACTAATGGGACATATCAACCTATTAATGGATGAAAATCAATGTAAAATCAATCCAACCAATAGGATGAAATTTCTAATAGTTGCATCATAGTTGTGTGAATGACCAAAATAGTTGAAATTTGATCTTGTAGTTGCAATATTCCCAAATTTAGTCGTAAATGACTACAAGTCGCATGTAGTCGTAAATGGACTGGTTACATTTTGGCTGATTTCTACTAGTGTTTGGAGCTTGTCTTTTGAAGACTAGAATATATGGTTTAGATATTCCAAGAAGGTTGCATACGAGGGGAGATAGAGGATGTCGAAAGTTTATCATTATTCAAGGTGTAGACATTTGCCAAATTGTTTGGTACCAAATTGTTGGTATCTCAAGGTCAACATACATGAACAAATAAAATAATAAGCAAGGTTGTTAGTTTCTACCACATGGCAACAAAAGTACACGTAAATTGTGAATTTCAACCAGGCAAGTAGAGTCAAATGTTCAATCATTAATTGACTTGTCTATGGATATAATGCCACATCAAATGAAAAGGATTAGAAAAAGCAAACAAGATGTTTGACGTCTATTGCCTGAAACATGGAAGAGTTTGTAAGAGCATAGTGATAAGGTAAATTGTAGTGTCTATTTAATAAGAAATGCCTTTTGGCCGTTAGGTGTTTCTCGTCCCAATCTATTTTACTAGAAATTGAAATGGTTTTTTCAACATATACATTGGGGCGTTTATTATCATGAACCTAAACTTAATTTGCTTTCATATTATGTTCTTGTAGATAAGCAAGGAATTAAACATTGGTGGTGTTTCTCAATTTGCCATGAGTAGGTTGAAGAAAAGACACCATCAAAATGTCGATGTGCAAAAGCGAAGGTCGATCTTTGCCAAATGCACTATTTGTGAATCTGTCAAAGATTTGATATCAAAGGTGGGAAGGAATAACAATGAGACTATTGAGTATGAAAGGAAGCTAAGAAAACATATCTTGCACCAAGAGTTGTATAGATATTTATACCACGCTTGGAGGATAGAATTAATGCAGTCGAAGGATGAGTTCCTATGCATTATCCATGACAAAATGGATCACGTAAAAACTGCACTTCCAAGGTTGCAAGTTTGCAACAAAATGATATATGGGCTTGGACAATTGCCCATTACCCTCATAGGTATGATAACACATGGACACGAAGATGAAAAATATGCACAATATTCCAATGAGTTGAAGCCAAACAATCCCAATTTCACAATTGGGTCCTTGTTGTGGATTTTGCAAATGTTGGAGGTGGTTCTAGTTTCAGAGTCGAAATTATTGTTTGAACACCCCCATGAAATTCATTTTTCACACATCTTTTGCAAGGGAAATTGCGTTGTGTACACAAATTAGACTATTGGTGTGAAGCTTCTACCGAGAAATTTTTGTTGTTTCCAATGGATAATTGTGTGAAGGACAACAAAAATTGACATTTGTTAACATTTCTATTGTTGTTGATGGCGAGGGATGTGTTTGAGGAAGTCTATTTCAGTTTCCTTGTAATTGGCCATACACATGAGGATATCGATGGATGCTTTGCATATTTGTCAAAAAAGTCGAAGGAGGAAAACAATTAAATTTTAGTGGATTTGATGAAGGCTTTTATGATCTCACAAGAGAGATCATTCATTCTTTAGTTGATTAAGGAGATTCTAGATTTTAAATCTTAGGTCATAGATTGTTTGAAGGATGACCTTGAAACTTTGGTAAGGCATACTGATATGCATCTATTTAGATTTTTTGTTGATTCATTAGGGTGGCTTGTGATGTAATACAAAATTTTCCCCATAGATCATGCTTGGAGTTCGATAGATGTGACACTAATAAAATTGTGAAAAGCTAATCTAGATGGGTCACTAAAGTTGCCTACTATATTCCCATGCCCTATTCCATATTGCTCAATTTGGGGCAACGATGTGTCAAGGTTAATGGAGAAAGAAAAGTTCATAAGTGCTGGACTCTCCAAATACGTGGATTTTTGGAGGGTGGGAATTATACAAAATTCGACATATGAAATGAAGATGAAGCCGTATGTGGAGTATTGGGATGAAATCTTGTTGCATTTGTCAAGACCATTACCCCTTCAAAATGCAATTTTTTTGGAGGATTTTTGGCCTTCAAGTAATTGGAGGTCCAATTATGCCAAGGCTTCGTTGTCAATTGTTATGGACGTTGTTGACGTAGAAGATCCAATTCAACTTCCTTATTGTGGGCTAAAAAAATGAGACCTTTAACTGCATACACCACATTTAAAGATTTTAATGTTAGAAATTTTGTGGTTGTGAGACCACATGATCGTGATCTTGTTCCTTTCTAAATGGGAAAAGCAGAGGGTGATGTTGTCAAGGAAGAGGAGAGTGAATATTTCAAGATGGTGAGGGTTCAATGGTGGGTTCACGTGAAGAAATGATCAAATTTAAATGAATGACATCTATATGAGGATTGTTAAAATGGCAAGTGGAAATGTAATTTAGTATATCTAGAACAATGGTTAGACATTTCAACTATTTTTTTTTCTTTTCCCATTCGAAAAAATACAACAAACAAGAGTCAAATTAATATTCCAACATGTATGCTAGTAGAGCTAAAGTTAATCTCGATGTTGCTAATGCCTCAAACAATTTGTGAATAATGTGGGTGACATCAATGAAATTATATATTTGCAATTTCTCAATGTCTTTTGTATCCATTATAATGATTTGATTGTCATTTAAAAAAAAAAAGAAATTTTGTGTTGTATGGTTTATAAAAAGAAAATTGGCATACTTTTATTTGTGTACAATCTTGAAGATTAATGATTAATAATCTATTTTGTTCCACCTTAACCCTATTTTTTGGTGGCCACTAAGTGTCACCTTTCTTCTTACATGGTATGTAAAGCCCCAAAAATAATGGATTTGTTATAACATGAATAATAACTTTGCATGCATAGATGTTGTTGCCATTGGTGAATTGGTATGTTGTTCCTTGTTTGTATTTTAGAAAATTGAGTTTTTATTTTTCTTTATTGGGAGTATTTACTTGCAACTTTTTAATTTGATAATGTATTGTGTTTCGTTTACTGGGCACAAAGCAAAATACTATTTCATTTATGGAATTTGAAATGTAATCGATTGGCATGGTGTTTGTGTGAGGAATTCCTGCACACCTTCACCATTAAAATATGCACTCACAAAAAACCCGGTTGGAAGTGGAACTACTATGTAGTTGTAGTCTAACAAGTAAGGTGGTTCAAGGTAAGTAATGAAATTCACTAAGGATTTAATGCATTGTGTCCAATTTGAAGATACAAAGACATTATGAGAGAATCGTAATTCACCATGATGGAATATGAAGGAGCCGTATGTTGATGTTCAATTCAATGTCACACTTGATGGTTGGAACCCTTCTGTTCCATTTGTCATAACATCTACATACAACCTCCTAATCTAACATGCATTGAATTTTTCAAAAGGCTAATATAAAAAGAGCCATGTTACAAAATCTCATAAGTTTTTATTTTATTTTTTTGATCAAGAGTTAAGCCTCGGAACTAGAAACCACTTTGCTTAGATTGAGGGAAAAAATAGACAATTCAACCCCCTCTACTTCCAACAAATGTAGCTCCCTTATAACAACCCTAATGATGCTGAAATTTGAGGAGAACTTTCTACACCTCTCAAACTAAGACTGATTTAAATTTGACATAAATCCAACAGTGGATTTGGGAGGAACAACTAATTGAAACAAAAATCTAGAGGCTTTGTCATGGAAATCCTTCCATGAACTCCACTACAACACCCTCTACTTCTAACCAGTGTAGCTCCCTTACAGCAACCCTGATGATGTTGAAATTTGAGGAGGACCTTCAACACCTCTCAAATTAAGATTCATTTAAATTTGACATAAATCCAATGGTGGATTTGGGAGGAACAACTAATTGAACCAAAAATCCAGAGGCTTTGCTACAAATACTTGCTACACACAACTTCCTTCCATGCTTGATTCTTGCACACACCTTTTCCATGAACACCTCTCCACACATAAGAACTAAAAAATTCCTCACATTTCATCCTCCTCTTTTTTTCTTTCCCACATACACAAAAAATCCTCTCCCTTGGTAAGCTTCCATGACCTTCCTTGAGCTTGTTCCCCTTGTCCAATGAAAGCTTTGAAATCCCTTGCTCCATTCAATGGCCTCCTCATCCTTCTAGAGCCAATGAAAATTGAGAATAAATTGCCATCCAATTGAGTTTAGGATGAGAATTTTTGGGCCTAATGAAACACAAGAAATATTCCATCCTCTAATCAAATAGGATGACAATCCTCATGACTAATGGGATTGGAGGATTCATCCTTCCCCTTATCTTGGATATTTTGATGAGGTTTCTTAAGCTTGATCCTTATCCTTCTCGTCCGTTGACCTTCACATCCTACTTTTTCATCCTAATTACTTCAAGTAACTAACTACTAGGATAATTTATCGGTAGTAACAAGTAACATCCTTGAATTCTTACTTGACTAATTCAATGGTTGAACTAACATCCCCGTGTACCATTTACTCTTTTGATATCCCCTACCTATTTATTTTACCATGCACTAATTAACTATGTAATACATAGTAAATTGGAATTAAAATTTGCATCACAAAAAACCCCACATACTTCTAGATCCATCGTCGAAATTAGGGGTTTGATGAATCCATTAGATCTAGGATGTTCGAGTTTTCATAAGGTTCCGCCGTCACTCCCACACCTTCGCCTACCTTAATTTGTTAAATAAAAAGCCTTGACCCCTTCTGAATGCAAGTACCACATTGTTTCTGCTACCTTCTTGGTTTTTTGTTGATGCAGGTGAAAACTAGTCATGGCGGATGATGTCGCTACGCCTTTGAATCCTCTAGTTGCACTAGTAGAACAAGAACTTAAAGAAGCACCGTTCGACGTGAATGTTTCTCAATAGCCACGCGAAGAAGAACCGTCCAAGCGAGTGGTGCACACTCGAGTCGATCGTTCGGCATGGGATCGTCGATCGTCTCCTAACCCACATGCTTTAACAATCTATTTAGAATTTGTTCCTGCTTTTGGAGCCGCACTAGAAAGGTTTGAAGAGTGTCAATGCGAAGATGATGATGTCCATCTCCATTGTCGAACGTGGGTTCTCGGTGATGGCCATTACCGTTGGCTACAAGGCCCAATTAACCCCCTTTCCATGGAGCATCGAGCCGAATACCTAGTTCACACCATCCATTGCATTATGGAGTTTTTGTAATTGTGACCTATTCCCTTCAAGTTGTTTACTAAGTTATAATTCACCTGAGGCCACTTAGGTGGAAATGTTAATACTTAAGTTTGATTTTGATTCTATCTAAACGTCTAATAGAAGTAAAAACTAAATAAAGATGTATTAGGATTGCATCCTAGAAATCTTTCCAATACATCATTCGTGCCTGGAGATTATTCTACAGACTAACATAATATTGTCATGGCGAAATGTTGTTGTGAGTTATGGGCTTGTGTTCCTAATATATCAATAAATCACATCTAATTCTACATCCCCTTTCCCTTCTTTACAACATAAAAGGATAATGCACTTGAAAAGGTTTATTAGGTCCTAAAACTAACTAAGCTTTGCATCAATTTAAATAAAAGAGTCTTCTATGCTGAAATATCCAAAGGCTAATCCAACTCCTAATAATTATTTCTTGGAGGTTTATCAGGATTCAAATCATTAATACTAAGGAAAACTATGGAACTAAAGCTTAACAATTCGTGGTATTATAATCCATGGCTCATAGTTTGTCATTAATGTATTAGATTCAAAAGATTGAGTTCCTTTTTCTCACTATAATTGAAAGTTGTGTCATTTGGTTTTCATAACTAATATTTATTATGTTTCACCTAGTGCCCACCAAGTGAATTTTCATTTAAAAAAGATTTATGGTGTATATATATTTACTAAATACTAATACATTGATGTAGTTTTGGCATTCTTGGATTGGCATTGCTCTCCCTGTTTGAAATTCAAAGGGTTAAATATCTTTATGTCATTGATGGGAACGTTAACAAATATTTTTTCATCACTCATGAAATTCATAAGGTGGTCATAAGTTTGATTTTTTTTTGGACACAATGTGTACTTGGATGTTATCTTTTTTGAATTGTTGGTTACAAAGTCATTTTTACTTGACAATAACTTAATTGAAAAATATTGGAATATAATATTCATGTCAAAAATGATAATTAATTTGTTGAATTTGGTGGCCATTAAGTGAATCCATTCTATCGACTAGGTTGCATAAAGTCTTAAATTAATTAAATATGTGTTAAAGGTTTGATAGTTGAAGAAGCTCAAAGAAGCAATCCTAGGTGTGCATCAAATTTGGAGCTACAATTTGGCTTTCTTGTAAGTAGCCAATAGGGAGTGTTTTGTCAAAGTGGTGAAATGCGTCCTTTGTAAGGTGAAGATTATAACCTCTTTGAAATAATGGCTTTTGTAGGCAAGGCTCCTCAAGATTAACTATATGTGTTTTATGATTGTCAAAAATAATTTTATATTCATGAAGTTGTCTTCTTGTGTGTGTTGTCTTTTTTTCTAAACTTTGTTGCTTTCTTTCTACCTTTTGTTGCAAGTTCTCCAAATTCATACAAATTTTAATTGCTAGTTACTTAGTTGAATCTCTCAACAAAATTCTTCCACACCAACCCTTACAAATAGAATCCAAATTTGATGCATACAAACTCACATTTTGCCCCAATCTTAACCCCAAAATGTGCATTCAATATAAATGCTACTTGTTGTCCCCTCTCATGGATTCTATTGTGATTTCACATATTTTCCCACACCTTCCTATGACCCCTTTCCATAGTTTGGCACATGTGACAAATAAACAAGGCATGGTTTATGGTTGTTGCAAAAAATGTCACTTGGAATGCACTGGATATGGTGAGAGTAGGCCATAGACCTCATGTTCTTTCTATTGCTAAAATTGGTAGTTCAAGGGTATGTCTTCAAAAATGTTTTGAGCATGAGCTAGAATGTTTGAATTAGGTGTGCTTGGACATTGTTGACCTAAACCCTAGCATATGCAATTCATATTCAAAATTTTCAAATTATGCTTCTAGTGGGGTATAAATCTTTTGATAGAAAGACATAATTGTTTTTTAGATCCATTCTTTTTCTTGCTAAATTTTGGTATGGCAGATTTTGACCTTCTCAAGGAGTTGCAAGCAAGTGACTACCATTCACCAACACAAGAGCATGTTTTAGCCGCAACAAACCCTACAAAGGTGCCTACAAAAAAAAAACCCCATAGATTGATAATGGAGTATGTACAACTAAATACATTGGTAGCTACGTACAACCTTCATTTTGGGCATTATAGTAAGAGCATGAGATCAGTAACCCAATTTATTCCTAGCGTGGTATGGATGAATAGATCATAAATCAGAGTACTTGAATTATACTCTAAGAGGAAACACTAAAAGAGCAATTGTGAGAAACATTGAAGGAATTGAAAACTATGACATCTAATGAGGATGATTCTGACAAAGCCATGTTTCAATGTGATGATGTTCTAGAAATGTTGAAAACCATGGACAGTCACACCTTTAGGAATGTTTTAAAGAAGTAGCAATACTTTATAAAAGGTGTAGGACTCACACCTACAATTAGTATTTCAATAGACACTAAAATAGTTCATGTAGGGATGAGTGCCCCAAGTTATGTATCAACTCTCAGTTCTATTGCTCTATTGAAAAGGTTGTTTAACTTATGTCAAAGGTTGAAATGTTGAACACTTAATCCATTAGTATTGCATCCATGGCTAAACAATTTCAGTCAAATAGTGAAACTCAAGATTTTTTATGATTGGCCTAGGTTGGCATTACCCAACAAAAAAGAAGAAGGCCAAAACTGCAAATATGAAGCAAGCTAAAGAATTGGTGTAATATTTGAAGAGGACTTCAAAATGGAAATAAAGTTTATATTGGGATTTTAGCACTCTATTTCAAATAAATCCAAAATCCTATTTGTCTATAAATTTGAAATCTCAATATTACAACATGAAGTTTCCAAGATAAATTGGAATGTCTAGAAATAAAGAGAAATTTCAAACTTGCAATTTGAAATTCCAAAACTAATATTCTCTTCTAGGAGGGAAATAAAAAAATAAAAAAATAATTGTTTTAGATTTGAAATCCAAATTACAGTAATAAAAATATTTTTTCCAGATGTAAAATAATAATCTCAAAATTGAAATTTCAGGTTGCAGTAATAAAAAATGCCTTTTAGAGGTAAATAATAATTTCAGAACTGAAATTTCAGGTTGCAGTAAAAAAAAGATTTTTCTAGAAGTAAAATAATAATTTCAGACTTGACATTTCAGGTTGTAGTAATAAAAACGATTTTCCCTAAGTACAAACAATAATTTTAGACTTGATATTTTAAGTTGCAGTAAAATATTGATTTTTCCAAAGATAAAATAATAATTTCAAACTTGACATTTCATATTGCAGAAATAAAAATGATTTATCCAGAGGGTGACACAATTCAGTTAAAAAATTTAAATTGATTTTCTAAAAGGGAAAGTTGAAGAAATCTAATGATAAATTTCAACACTCCAAAATGAAATAAAACTTTCCATAAACAAGTTTGAAGTTTTTTCCTTTTATTTTTCCATATTCTGCTTCTGGAGAAAAAATTGTAATTTGGGTGGCATTATAAAACAAGTGGATAAACTTGCGTTTGGCAGAGTCAGACCTTTTCATGAGCCTTTGCCACTTGCTCTTGAGCCCCCTAATGTCCCATTATGGCTTAACTTGTATTCTGCATGCATTTGATTGTATGCTTTCATTGTGCCTGGGTGTGTATCTAGAGACAATTTGTGTTTACCAATCCATTGCATGATAAACATTATTTCACGCATGTAGCTCAGGTCCCCAAGCAAATATTCAAAATACTCATCCATGTGGGTGAAATGGTTATGCCAATTGGCATAAAGATTGGAATGCCATAACATAGTTACATCATGGTATGACTTGGGGTATCTAGTGTTGATGTAAATGAAAATACCTTGGTTGTCAACAATTGATTGTGTTGTTCACCAAATAGATCTTTTTTCTAACATTCAACAAAGCTTGGTGCGTCACATTCCACAACTTAAAGATCTCCACCAAGGTTATGTCAATGAATCTGATGCAACCTAGGAGATTTCAGATCCTTCTTGCTAAGGTAACCCTCTCCTCGACAATTGACCATTGTATCTCATCCACAATAGCCTCATTAATGCATGACAAAATGAATAATGCATCATCGCGAATAGAAGTCTTGAACCAATTCCACATGAATGTATCATGCATGGTCACATTGTCATACTTGAAATATAGTATGAAATTCAAAAGGTACTGTTTTGGTGTCAACTTACATGGTCAATCAGAAAGTTTACAAACTTCTTTGGTTGATCTTGCATGATTGATGATATTTGGCACCACAACTCTTGTCAACTCCTCAAACTTGGTTAAAGTGAAGTTTGTCAATGTTTTGAATAATCTAGGTGTTGTGTGTAATATTTGCTAGGATGCCCAAACTCCAACATTTGGGTCTACTAATTAACTAGCACCAAGCACCATTTTGGTGGGTTGTAATGAAAAACTCCTCCAAACTAGCCATGGCAACCAAGGCTACTTTAAATAGCATGAAAACATTGGCATTTATGTGATCAATGTTCTCCTCAACATTAAACCCATCAGAGCCAGAAGACTTTAAAATGCTAAACAAATTTGAAAAATTGGAAGATTTGACCATATTTGGTTTTGTGCGAGGAATGGTCCATAGAGTGTCTATGTTCAAGCCAAAAATAAGTTGATAGAGCCCTTTTCCTCAAGCTTAAATTACTCGAGAGCACAACATTTGCTCTATCTTAAAGAGATGTACATTTGCTAACCCAGCCCAATCCTCCATAGAAATGTTTCGCCAAAGCTAGAAAGACTTGTTGCCTATTGCTCATGAGAGATGTAAAGAGGATTTTGAAGGGAGGGATTCTTGCTCTTTTAGGTTATTTTGGACACCTTGCTGAAATATTCATGATTGGATGTTCATTCATCTCATTAATGAAAATTTTGCCTCCAAAATGCAGAATCATGGGCTCTTTTTCTAATGTTGCATGCCACCTAACCTATGTAAGTAATTTAGCTAGTCTATCTAGCCTAAATAGCTATATTTCCTAGGTAAGTGACTAACTTTGAAAACTGGATTTTTCCAAAAATTAAAACATGGTTCCAAGGTGAAATTTCAGAATTTAGAAATAAAATAAAATATTCCAAAAATTAAAGCAAGTAAGTAGACCCCCCAAGAGGAAGGTAGGTAGGTAGGTTGACCCCTAAGAAGACCCCCTAGCTGTACTGGTAGTCTAGAAGAATCTGATCCCCTATTCATGGCTTATTGGGAGTTTGGGTCCCACTTTAAAGGAAAAATGCGAACTGAGGGTCAAGTGA
>Ga0116230_10007787_pt1 | contig 10584 bp, 4 predicted proteins | sample S1TSphfallax_3_FD_88678 | JGI IMG/M metagenome (GOLD analysis project Ga0116230, IMG submission 88678) | Host-associated microbial communities from peat moss isolated from Minnesota, USA - S1T2_Fd - Sphagnum fallax MG | ecosystem: Host-associated > Plants > Peat moss > Unclassified | place: USA...
CAGGTTCTGCCGAACCCGTCCGAGAATCTGCCGCTGAATCTCTACCCTTCCCGCCAGCCACACCGGCAATGCCAGCTGTACCGGGGCGTTCATTGAAAGAAAGGTGTCGGCGATCACCTCCAAGCGCGCCAGGGCGTCGTCCCGCAGGGCAACCGGCCCGAACGCGGCAATCCAGCCCACCTTCATCTGGGGCAGCGCCGCGATCTTCGAAAGACCGGAGACAACGCAGGTGAGGCAGGGGTGCTCGCCCGCGGCGAAAGAGGGGATCGTCGCGCCCTCCTCGACCGTGTAATCCAGGAAGACCTCATCCACAATCAGCGCGAGTCCATGCCGGACGCAGAGCGCTTCGAGTTGCTGCCGTTCGGCCAGCGAGGTTGCATGTCCCGTGGGGTTGTTCGGATGCACCAGCAGAATCGCGCGGGTACGCGGCGTGATCCGCCGCTCCAGCTCGGCAAAGTCGATCCACCAGCCGAAGTCGTAGAAGAGCGGGTACGGCTGGAGCCGGATGTCGTCCAGCGTCGCCAGAAAATCGAAGAGCGGGTAGCTCGGCTGCGCCACCAGCACCTCGTCGCCAGGATCGCAGAGCAGCCGGAAGAGGAAGCTGTACGCCTCGCTGGTGCTGGTGGTCAGAACCAGATGCTCGGGGTCGACCTGCGACTGGTGGTCCGCGTAGTACGCCGCAACCGCAGCGCGGGCCGAGGCAATCCCGCGCGGATCGGGATCGTAGGCAAGTGCCGCCGAATTGCTGAGCGCGTCGAGTATAGTTGCCGCGTCATATGCAAAGCCGCATGCGGTCGGGTTGGAGATCGTCAGGTCGATCAACTCACGACCGGCCTGGCGCCCACGCCGGATCGCGCCCGAAAGCGAAGACTCCGTCAGGTCCCAGGATGTGCGGGTGGAGAAAGGTACAGTCACCTCCTCAGTCTATCGGCCGGTACCATAGAGGCATGGTTGAGGCAGTTCTTTTCGATTACGGAATGGTGCTTTCGGGTCCGCCGGACCCCGCGGCCTGGGCTCGCATGCTGGAGATCACGGGGCTTGATGAGGAACGGTTTCATGCGGCCTACTGGGCTCCGCGCCACGCGTACGACCGCGGAACGCATACCGGCGCCGACTACTGGCGAACCGCCTTGAGAACCGCGGGCGTGGAACTCGACGACGCGCAGGTCGAAGCTCTGATCGATGCCGACACCCTGGTCTGGACCCAACCCAACGATCCAATGATCGAGTGGGCCGCGCGGCTGCGGACTGCGGGCACGCGAACCGGCATCCTCTCGAACCTGGGCGACGCGATGACGGCCGGGGTGCTTCGCCGGATGCCCTGGCTGGCGGACTTTCATCACCGCACGTTCTCGCACGCGCTCAAGATCGCCAAGCCGGAGTTGGCAATCTACCGCCACGCGGCGGAGGGTCTGGGGGTTGCGCCCGCACAGATCCTCTTCGTCGACGACCGGTCCGACAACTGCGCCGCGGGACAGGCCGCGGGGATGCAGGTCATCCAGTACACTTCTCACCCGGAGTTCGTCGCGGAACTCGAGAGCCGCGGCCTGGGGGAGCTCTGGCGGACGGGACGCTTGACGCCTTGAGTTCCAAATAGAAACGCCTGTCCCCATTCGGCGGGTCAGAAAATATTTTCGCTCCATCTTCGCCTTCCGCGGCTGAATTGGCGGGATAGTGGTGGTGCTGCCGCAGGTCTCCGCGGAGCGCCCCGCCACCATGACCTTCCTGAACAAACTCGGCGCGGTCTGCCTTCTGGCCGCTGGGTTGACATCGCGCGATATGCACGGCCAGACTCCGGCGACAGCGCAAGCGCTGGTCTTCGCCGGGCTACGGGCGGCGAACGCTCAGGGCCAGATCAACGCGCTTGCCGTGGCTCCTGCGGGCGACATCTATCTGCTGTTCGATCAGAAAGACGGCGTCCGCTTGCTCAAGGTGGCCGCGAACGAGAGTACCGTGCTGGCGCAGGTGCATCTCGGTGCGGCCGGCGACTCCGGAGTTGGGTTGGCTCTGGACTCCGCCGGAAACGTCGATGTGACCGGAATCGCCACCTCCGGATTTTTGTCTGCCACCAGCGGCGCCGCCTTTCCGACGGCGACTCCAGCTACAACCAACACCTTCGTGGCCGGCTTCGACGCCAATCTCAATGAGAACTTTCTCACCTTTGCCGGCGGCAGCAAGATCGCCCCGTCGGCGATTGCGGCGAGCAGCGACGCCATCTTTATTGCGGGTTCGACCTATGCCTCCGACCTGCCCGTCACGCCAGCAGCCATCGCAGAGCAGCCCGCATCCGGGAGTCTGCAGAATGGCTTCGTAGAGAAATTCTCGACCGACGGCAGCACGCTCGAATACGCAACCTATCTCACGGGTGCCGGTGGCGACACGAATCCCACGTCGCTCGCAGTCGATGCGCACGACGACGCCTGGCTGGTGGGGGTCACGACCGCCACCGGCTTCCCAACCAGCGCCGCCCTGGTTCCGGCGATGCTCTCCACGCCGTCGGGATTCTTGCTGCGCCTCACCCCGTCGGGCGATGGCATCGTTTTTTCTACCTTCATTCCCGGCAACGGGTTAAGCGCCGTGGCACTCGATGCCACCGGGCAAACGTTGTTGATCACCGGCGCCGTCGCGCTGGGGCAATTTCCCGTCGACACCGTCACCCAACCTCTGGCACCGACGGAGTACCAGGTTCTGCTGCGCGTCCCGATCGACGGCAGCACAGTGCAAAGCGGAACGTTGATCGCCGATAGCTCGCAGTCCGTGGTGACGGCGTGCGCGGATGGATCGGCGTGGGTCGCGGGCAGCTTCTCCACCGGAGATGCTCCCCTGCTGGCAGAGCCCGCGTTGGCCAGCCTGGGCAACGGTTATGCGGTACACATTACACCGGCAGGAGCGATCGATCAGACGATCCGCTTCGGAGGACTGCCGAACGGAAATCAGACCTACGCCAGTCTTCCCCTGCTGGTCGGTGGTCTGGCCGTGGATGCTGCGGGAGATTTGTTGCTCGCCGGTGCGGTTCAACCAACTGCGAGCAGCGATCTGCTGGCCACCGAAACCTTCGACCTGCCGCTGTTGGGAGGGCCGACGACCGCCTTCCCGTCTTCCCTGCGCGATGCAATCGCCTCGGCATCCACCTGCGGCGGCAGCCTGTGCGCCGGATCGGCCGGCTATCTCGCGCAGGTGGACTTCACCGCTCCGGCGCCGGCTCTGGCTTTTTCGGTCGACAATCTCCCGTTCCTCACGCTGCGCAATCTCGGCTCATCGGCGGCGAACGGATTGCAACTGAGTGCATCGACGGGAACGCTCTCGACCACCTGCGGCAGGACCCTGGCAGCCGGGGCGGAGTGCGACGCGCTTCTAGCCGGAGGTGCGGCGGGACAACTGACTGCCTCCACCAGCGACGGCAGCAGCGCGTCGGTCGCCTATGCCAGCTATCCAGCGGCTTCGCCTGCAAGTTCGCTCGTCTTCTCTCCGAAGGAACTGGATTTTGGCATCCAGACCTCCGCCAGCAGTCCCGCGCTCGGAACGATCACGGTAACCAATCTCGGGAGCGCCAGCCAGAGTTTCGTCTCGGGAATTCCAGCCAGTCCGGAATCGACGTCGCTCTTCTCTGAAGCCGAGAGCGACTGCGCGCTCGCAGGCACCGGCAATCAGAAGGTTCTCGCGCCGGGAGCGAGTTGTCATATCACGGTCGGCTTCGCGGCGTCCGCGAACTCCTTGAATGATGGCTTTATCGCTGGAGAGTGGAGCATCGGGAGGAATCAGGGGTTGCTGACGGGCTACTCTCAGGCCGCCACGCTCAGTGTCTCCGCCGCAGAAGTCGATTTCGGAACGCAATATTTAGGCGGCACACTAGTCCCGCGCTACCTCTACCTGTCCAACAGCTCGACCCTCAGCGTCTCGCACACGGCCGCTGCGCTGGCGGCGGATGCACCGTTCTCGGTCACCGATGGCTGCCCGTCCGCGCTGCCCCCTGGCTCCGTCTGCCAGATCGGCATTGCGTACCAATCGGCAGTCGCACCCTCGGAGGACTCTGCGACCCTCCTTCTCGATCAGGGACTTCAGGTTCTGCTCACGGGAGCAACCATGCCCTCCCAGGGTGCGGTGGGAACCACCACCAGCTCGACTATCACCTTGTCCGTGCAGAGCATCAGCTTTGCGGATGCAGTGGTCGTCACCGGAGTCTCGAGCCAGGCACAGGCGGTCGCGATCACCAACACCGGCGCGTCGGCGGTCCCGCTGGCACTTGCCGTCAGCGGCGACTTCACCCAGATCAACAGCTGCGGTTCCGAACTCTCTGCCGGCGCAACATGCGCCGTGGAGATCAGCTTCGCACCCTCTCAGCCTGGGCTGCGGGAAGGCCTGCTCACCGTCACCCCAGACGCCGGAACGGCAACGCTCAACGTCAGCCTGAGCGGAGAGGCAACCCCGATTCTGACCAGCAACAACGGAACCCTTAATCTTGGCGAGGACCCCATCGGCCAGCCGGTCGCGCAGTTCTACCAGGTCACGCAATCCTTCGATAATCTCAGTGTCGCCACCACCGGACCGTTTCGGGTCACGTTGATGGAAGATCAGGGCTACGGACACGGCTCGCCGCCCGACTCCGCCTATGCAACCAGCGGTTCTGGCAGCTGCCATCACTGCTGGATCGGTGTGCAGTTCCAACCCGCGGCGACCGGCGCGCAGAGCGGCGGAGTCACCTTCACGTCGACGGCGGGAGGCCTTCCCTATTCGCTCGCTCTCGAGGGCGCCGGTGTTGCCACGACCGGCCTCATTGTCACGCCAAGCGTCGCGCAGTTTGGAACCGTGCCCGTACATAGCAGCAGCGGAACTATTGCGCTGGTACTTACGAATCTGTCCTCGGCAGGCACTGCCATCCAACTTTCAGAACCCGTGCCGACCGGCGACTTTTCTCTCTCGATCGCCCCGAGTCGGATTGGAAGCTGCGCGGGAACGCTGAACTACGCCGCATCCTGCCTGTTTCAGGTTATCTTTACTCCCAGCGCCACCGGCTTGAGGAGCGGTACGCTCTCCCTTTCCACCTCGATCGGTGCCGTCTCCATCCCGCTTTCCGGAACCGGCGTTGCGGACACGGGCATCGCTCTGTCTGCGCTCAGCCTCACGTTCGCGAATGCAGCCGAATCAAGCCAGACGGTCTCTGTCGCCAACACCGGCACAGCGTCTGTTCAGGTCGGATCTCCCGCCGCGGCAACCCCCAGCTTTACCGCGTCCAGCGCCTGCAGCACGCTTGCGCCGGGCGCGAACTGCACCATCCAGGTGAACTATCTGCCCGGCGCCGCCCCTGTAACAGACGTCCTTTCCATCCCAGTGTCGAGATTTGGCTCCGGAGGCCTGTCGCAGACCGCAATTTACTCCGTAACGCTGGTGGGAGGCTACACCACCACGAGCGCAGGACTCGCCGTGCTCCCGGAGTCCGTAAGTTACGGTCCGATCGACACCGGCACCGAGGGTTCCACCCGGCAATTCACCCTCTACAACCTCTCGGCGACCGCCATGACGATCTCCATGGCGATGCCGCGTCACTTCCTGCTGACGACTCCTCCATGCGCCGCCATCCCCGCGAACGGGAACTGCACCGTCGGCGTCGAGTTCGATCCGCTGACCAACGGAGATCTTCCCGGAACCATCTCCGTCGCCGGAGTTCCGGAGGATGGCAGTGCCACGCAGACGGTCCTCGCCTATGGCGATGGATACGGCGTTGGGTCAGGATCTCTCACAATCTCAGGCGGACCGCTGTTCGGCGGCGTCTATAACTTCGGCCAGGTCGCAGCCGGACAGACTGCGACACAGGTCTTCGCCCTCTCCAACCAGAATGCCGCCGGCTCGCCGCCGATCACGGTTCGCCGCGTCACCAGTCCGGCGCCATTTCTCGCCACGAGCACCTGCGGCTCGGCGCTCGCGGTGCAGCAGAGTTGTGACGTTACCGTCACTTACGCGCCCATGGGACAGGCCAGCGCGACGGGTTCCACCGCCGCGTCGGATGTCGGCTCGCTCACCATCGAGAGCGATGCGGAGTCGGGGCCTGACATCGTGACCCTCGTCGGCCAGCCCGGCGGTGGTTCGGGCTCAAGCGGAGCAGCCGCGTCCGCCGTTCTGACCCTCAATCAAGGCTCTCTGGCTTTTCCCTCCGTGAGCGTGGGAGACGCATCCCCGCCGCAAACCATCATTCTCAGCAACACCGGCAACACCACACTGGCCGTCGGAAGCGTGAACGTAACGTCGGACTTTTCCGTGCAGAACGGATGCCAGAACGTCTCCGTTGGCGCGAACTGCTCCATCACCGTCACCAGCACTCCACAAAGCATCGGTGTCCATCTTGCTGCGCTTCAGATCGCTTCGAACGCCTCAACGCCTCTGGAGTTTGTCAGTCTGCTGGGCGTCGGGAACAATCCGCCTCTCCGGCTCTCCCCGTCCAGCCTCAACTTCGGTCCTGTACAACTGGGCAGCACATCGTCGCTTGCGATCCAGGTAACGAACACCGGGAGCAGCGCCATCGACTTCACCAGCCTGAGCGCTACAGGCGACTTCAAGCCAGGCGGAAGCTGTTCCCCCGGAAGCGCAGCGCTTCCCCCCCAAGGCAGCTGCACCATCGTCATCACGTTCGCGCCTACCGTACTTGGCGGGCGCAGCGGAGTCCTCAGCATCGCGTCCTCGGCATCGACCAATCCGCTCCTCGTGAACCTCGCGGGGGTCGGTGCTGAGTCCCAGTTGGTGGTGACCCCACTCAGTCTTGCCTTCGGCAACGTAGTGCTCGGTCAGTCCGCCGCACTGCCGCTCCAGTTGGTCAACCAGGGAACTCTCACGGCGAGTGGTCTCGGCCTGAGCACCACTGGAGACTTCACCGTCTCGACCCCGTGCTTGACCTCCGCCCTCGCTCCCGGCGCTGTCTGCACGATCACGATCACCTTCAATCCGTCTGCCGTTGGGTCTCAAACGGGTCAGTTGACCGTCACCAGTTCCGATCCCGCTTCGCCCACAATCATCCCCCTCACCGGAACCGGACTCCCGAATCCCACCTTCTCGTTGACCGTGAACGGAGGAACCGCAGCCTCGCTCAGCATCGTCAGCGGGAACTACGCGGTGTATCCCCTGCTGCTCGTACCCAGCGGAGGATTCAGTGGCGAGATCGCCCTCACCTGCACTCCGCAGCAGACGAGCGAATATGCTTCGTGCTCCCTGCTGCCCTCCCAACTGAGCCTGAGCAGCGTACCCGAGACTTCTTCCGCCACAGTAAACACGATTGAGGCCGCGGCCTCTGTCTCACCCGGAGACTCGCTGCATCCAAACGTCCGATCGCGCAGTACAGCCGCCTTCTTGGCGGTCGCTTTGCCGGTGCTGCTCATTCCTTTGTCGAAACGAGGCCGGGCGATCCGACGACTCGGCTGCGCCCTCGCCGCTGGTATTGCCACCGGAATATTCGTCACCGCGTGCGGCGGCAGCGGATCGTCCCCGCAGTACGCAACCCCGCCGGGTACCTACCACTTTGCCGTCACGGCCAGTTCGACCGCAGGAACACCCATCCGTCAATCGGTCACGCTGACCCTGGTCGTCGACTCGCCGTGACAGCGGATGATCCCTGCCTACACTGTCGCCTGCAACCGCGGCGCGGGGGCCCCGACCGGGATCTGCTCTACTATCTCGATGCCGAAGCCCTGCAGCGCCGGCACGTGCGTCGGCGTATTGGTAAGCAGAGAGATCTTGCGCAGGCCGAGATCCGAGAGAATCTGCGCGCCAAGACCCACCTGGCGCAGCGTACGCGTCGCCGGGTCTTCCGATCGCTCGCCCCGCTCGCGCAGGCGTTGCTCCCGTGCAAAGAGGATGCGATGCGGCTCGACCGTGCGGTCGATGCCAAACCCCCGCGTCCCGTTGTGGAGATAGATAAAGGCGCCGCGTCCCGCCTTAGCGATCATGCGCAGCGATTCGTCGATCAGGCTGCGATTATCCCCGCCCAGCAGCCCGAAGACATCCTCGGCGAGAGAGGCGGTATGCACTCGGACCGGGACAGACTTGTCGGCGTCGGGAGAATGTGCACTCACATCCCCCATCACCAGCGCGACATGCGACTCGCCGCCATCGACCTCGTTTTCGTAGGCGATCATGCGAAACTCGCCATGCGCGGTCGGAAGCACGCCTTCGGCGATACGATGCAGGTACCGCTCGTGCTGCAGGCGGTAGCGAATCAGGTCGGCGACGGTGACCATCAGCAGACCATGCGTCTTGCAGAAGTGGACCAGATCCGGAACCCGCGCCATGGTTCCATCTTCGTTCATAATCTCGCAGATGACGCCGGCGGGAATGAGACCGGCCATGCGAGCGAGGTCGACGGAAGCCTCCGTCTGGCCGGCGCGCACCAGCACGCCGCCCTTGCGCGCGCGCAGCGGGAAGACGTGTCCGGGGCGAGCAAGATCTTGCGCCGTCGACTGCGGCGAGATCGCCACGCGAATGGTATGCGCTCGATCGGCGGCAGAGATGCCCGTGGTCACGCCTTCGCGCGCTTCGATGCTTTCGGTGAACGCGGTTCCAAAACGGGAGGTGTTATCCGTCGTCATCGGCCCAAGCCGGAGGTAGTCGGCACGCTCTTCGGTCAGGGTCAGGCAGATGAGGCCGCGCCCATACCGGGCCATGAAATTAATCGCTTCCGGGGTGACGAACTCTGCCGCCAGCGTCAGGTCGCCTTCGTTTTCGCGATCCTCGTCGTCGACGACAATGATCATCTGGCCGCGGCGGAACTCGGCGATCGCGTCTTCCACCGAGGCGAAGGGCGATGCGTGGAGAGTCGGAGGATGGGAAAGGCCTTCGGGCATGGGTCTATCTGATTCTAGAGCGAATTCCATCGGAAGACGACTACGCCGTCCCCTGAGGGACGGCGTAGTCGTTCAAGCTGGAAATTTTGCGGCCGATGAAAGCCCTAGAGGGTGGACTCGATTTCGAAACCCCAGGCTTCGAGGAGCGCTTCGGGAATGTACTTGGAGTTCTTATTGCGGCGCGCCCACTCCCGCAGACGCGTGGAGCGGATGTACTGGTCGGGAGTCAACTTGAACTCCTTCACGACCTGCTCGAAGGAGGTGACGGTAGGAACGACCGGCCCGATAGGCTCGGGCTTGCCCCAATTTGGATTTCCACGACGCTTTGCCATGAGAGATTCTTCCTTCGGTGCGAGAGTAACAGCGGGAGACCATTCACCCACAAAACCTTAGTCTAGCCCAATCGCGCCAGGAACTCAATGTTCCTTCCTGATGATGCGGTCGTTACGTCTCTCCCTCTGTCTCGCCATATTCGCTAAATCTTCGCTATACTGAGGCTGGGTGCGGGCACCATCTGTGCCTCGCACTCTGCATCCAACAGCGAGATGAATACCCAGCAGAAGCTCGAGATTCTCGCGGATGCGGCCAAGTACGATGCCTCCTGCGCGTCGTCCGGCGCGAAGCGGGCGGGCAACGGCAAAGGCATCGGCCACTCGGATGGTATGGGCATCTGCCACTCCTACACGCCGGATGGGCGCTGCGTCTCGCTGCTGAAGATTCTGCTGACCAACTACTGCACCTACGACTGCGTCTTCTGCGTGAACCGGGTGTCTTCGGACATTCGCCGCGCACGCTTTACGCCGGAAGAGGTCGTCAACCTGACCCTTGATTTCTACAAGCGCAACTATATTGAGGGGCTGTTTCTCTCGTCCGGGATCATCCAGTCGCCGGATTACACCATGGAGCAACTCGTCTCCGTCGCACGGCAGCTGCGCGAGGTGCATGGTTTCGGCGGGTACATCCATCTCAAAGCGATCCCCGGAGCGTCGCCCGCGCTGATCGAGCAGGCAGGGCTGTTCGCCGACCGGCTGTCGGCCAATATCGAGCTGCCGACCCAGCAGGACCTGCTGCAGCTTGCGCCGGAAAAGAAGTCGGATGTGATCGAGACGACGATGTCGCAGATCGCCACGCGCAAGGACGAGGCCGACGAGGAGCGGAAGAAGTCTTCGCTGGCGCCAAGGTTTGCCGCGGCCGGCCAGTCCACGCAGATGGTGGTCGGGGCAACCCCGGCCAACGACCGGCAGATTCTCAGCACGGCGACACATCTCTACCAGCAGCACAAACTGCGCCGCATCTATTACACCGGCTTCTCACCGTATCCCGAGGCGGACGCGCGTCTGCCGCTCAAGCCGGCGCCGCTCGTCCGGGAGCATCGGCTCTACCAGTCGGATTGGCTGATGCGTTTTTACGGGTTCGCGGCGAGCGAACTGACCAGCGAGGAGCAGCCGTCGCTTTCGCTGACCGAGGACCCGAAGACGGTGTGGGCGCGAACGCATCCTGAGTACTTCCCGGTCGATGTGAACCGGGCGCCGCGCGAGGCGCTGCTGCGGGTTCCCGGAATAGGCTACAAAAACGTCGAGCGCATTCTGAAGATTCGCCGCTATCACACTCTTCTGATGGAAGATCTGAAGAAGTTGAACGTGCGCACCAAGGCGACGTTGCCATACCTGATCACTGCCGATCATCTGCCTTCGGCCCCAGGCTCGACGACGGTGGATGGTCCGGCCTTGCAGATGGATTTGTTCGCGCCGGTCAGCGC
>Ga0116230_10007789_pt1 | contig 10582 bp, 6 predicted proteins | sample S1TSphfallax_3_FD_88678 | JGI IMG/M metagenome (GOLD analysis project Ga0116230, IMG submission 88678) | Host-associated microbial communities from peat moss isolated from Minnesota, USA - S1T2_Fd - Sphagnum fallax MG | ecosystem: Host-associated > Plants > Peat moss > Unclassified | place: USA...
CTTTATTTATTTCTCTTATTCCTTTTTTATTTTCAGTTTTTTCTTTCCTGTTTTTTTCTGGCTTTTTTAATACCTTTTTTCTTGCTTTTTAAAATTTTTGTCTTTCTTTTTTTTCTTCTTTTTTCTTTTTTTTTTTTTTGGTTTATGATGGGGTTTTTAAAATTTTGAGGGTGTTCCCTTACCAACTTAAATATTTTTAAAAAAAAAAAAAAAAAAAAAAAAAAAAAATTAAAATTGTTTAATAAATAAAAAAAAAAAGAAAAAAAAAAAAAGAAAATTCGTTCATTTGTGCAAAAAAAAAAAAAAAAAAAACACAATGTCATATTGTGTAATACATGAAAAAAAATGGGGACAAGACTAAGGTGAACTAGCACCCATTTTGCACCTTTAGCTTTTGAGTGATGCCTTTTAATGGCCATATTAATCTCAAAAAATATTAGGTTTGACATCAAAGACCCTGATGTAATCTAAGCATGAAATATTTGGTAATTTTTAGAAATAATTTAAATGAATTTTGGGATTTTTACAATAGTACCAACGTGGGGGTGTTGGTTCACCCAATTGGGCAAAAGGACAAGTCCTTTTTTTTTCTCTCTTTTTCTTTTAGGTGTGTGTGTGTGTGTGTCACGGGGCAAAAAAAAAGGTTTTGCCCTTGTTCTAGTGAAATTGTGGGACCCTTCACATGTGATAGGTAAAAACATTTGGCTAAAGTTTTAATGTGAAGGTCACCCATAAGATAAATACTTCACACAATTTTATAACTTGAACAATATGGTTATTAATTGACCAGCTACAATACCTATTAACCACAAAGGAATCCAATAAAAGGCTTAATCCCCTAAACTCCAAAGTCTATTAGTTAAACGAACCTAAGACCTTGGGCCGGTTTGAAATTAATTATATTATTTTTAGAAATGTTGAAATTTTTATCTGAAGAAAATTAAAAAATTTGATGGAATATTTGAAAAAATATCATTTGTTGAAATGGAATCCTCAAAATTACATATAATAAAAGACATAGTGGTTGTTTTTCGTGAATTTTTTTCATCATGTGACCTGTCCATCTATCCATCCATCTGTTCATCCTGTCATCCATTCATGGATGGCATCATACAGGGAAAAAAACCTTGGCAGAAATAAATACCCCCCCCTTTCTGCGCATGTGTTATTGTCTAGGAAAGACATGCCTAGCCCGGGGGGGGGGGGCGCCCCCAAGATTTTGATATCAATATTAGCAACAAACCCAACATATATTTTAACAAAATAAAATAAAATATGGATTCCAATTTGCATTCATTTCAAAAACATAGTTTGACACATAAACAAACTTACTTCACATATGAAGAACAAATAATTGGTTAAACAATGGAAACCAATTAATTTCCAAATAATTGGTCTAAAAGTGTAGATGTAATTATGAACTTAATGTTTCATCTTGAAAATATGGAAATGCATTGGTATATCATATACCCTATATTAATAACCAAAAAATTATATATCAATCACATATGTATTCCTTGTTAAACCTTTAATTCAAAAAATTGAAACAACTTATGATATAATTCCAAACATTTGATTAATGAAAGTTAACAACTTTTGATTTGTCGTTTAAAACACAATTGAATTTTAACAAAGGTTCTCTCCTACAAGTGTCATAAGCTACTTATTGAAATATTTTGATCATTTATTAAAAATTAGCAATTCACTTATATCCCATGGTATAGTTTTTTTCCTTTTGGGCCTCCCTTGGTCCATAGTACTGTACAAAATTGTGCATGACAATTAACAAGAGTCAAGGTCAGACATTGAACAATGTTGAGATATATTTGCCATTTCCGGTCTTTTACTATGGTCGGCTGTATGTTGTTATTTCACAGGTCACAAGCTGTGCAAACATCAAGATTTTCAGTGGCCAGGGTCCCCATGAATACATGCGGAATGTGGTATATAGAGAGGTTTTGAAAATGTAGTTTGTAGTTGTAATTTTGTAATATGTACAGTCAAATACACACACACCTGTGCATTAGGCACGGGGTTCAAACTAGTTAATTAATTACTTGACAAATATGTGTTGATGTGGCCAAGGCACTGTAGTAATTACAGTATCAAAATTATCCACCACCATGCTGCTGCCTTGTATCGCAAGTTCAAACTTCAAACCACCAAAGATAGTTAATAGGAAACATTCAATGAAGTTTCTCAAAAAATGACTTCACAGTTCACACTAGAAGCATACCCAATGGCACCAAGAAAATGCCCATGTACAGTAGTATATTTTGGAAGAAGATTTGCAGAAAAGCACCCTGAAACTGCTTCTTGGGGCCTGGAAAAGTGTACATGTTACCAAGGCCCTCCTAGAAAGCCAGTAGCAAGAAATGACGCTTTCTCAACAATAAATGGCTTTTTCTCATTGGCAAACTACAATGATTGGCCCAGGTGGTGAGAGTTAAACCCTAAACCCTAAACTACCCTAAACCTCTCCATTCCATCTTTTCTGGTTAATGGGTGGGAGTGAGGGAGAAACTAAACAGTGCCCACTGGAACACACAGTCAGAAGCCATTTAAATCCTGTATCAGAACTCTGCAAACAAACAGGCCATTAGCAACACATAGGGTGTCTGCTGTGTATGTGTCTGAGGGGGAGAGTATGAGAGAGACAGAGAGGAGAAGAGAGTGTTGTGTATGCAACCAAAGGTGATGGAGCATTAACTGAAATGAACCTGGATAACCAAAAAACTCACCTAGAATCACTCGGCATTGTGTTCATTCACAGCAGAGGCTTTTGTCTTGGGTTTGCAAAACACAATAATAATTTCTTGTTCATGTAAATGGATCTTCCAGCAGAATCCACGGAGGAAGGAAGACACAAAATTTTCATGCACATGAAATCAATCTTCCAGCATACTCAGAGACACAGAGAGTCCAGAGAGAGAGAGAGACAGAGAGATTAAGGGATGACCTAGTTGTTTGTTGTGGGTATGTATGCTTGTGAGCAGGAGTCTTGGATTTGAGAGAGAGGGGAAATCATGAATTTGGGGTGAAAGGATTTTGTAGTTTACGGTTAAGGTATATGCGGGTTTAGGTAGCAGGAGAGAAGAAGAAGCAAGACCATCAAAGAAAAAACAAATAAAGGGTTGAAGGAATCATCACCATGCAAGCTGCTTCCAAATCTTTTCTGGAGCCGGAAGAGCAGTGAATGACAACAAGGGATACATACAGCTCCAAGGTTTCTATGTCACCATGGAGGTGATCGCTGAGCCTATGGAGGATAATATAGTAAGCCGAAGGCTCGGATCTCGATCGGACGGGTTTTTTTGTAAGTCAGGATGATTTTTTTCCCCTTTTTCCTCTGAATTGTTTGTTTTTTTCTCTTGTGCTGGGATTGTGAATTGGGTCTCCGTCATCGTCGTGCGTTTGTTCGGATTTGACGTTGGAGAGAGAAAAACCCTAACCCTAATTTTGTGAGGGTTTTGCTAGAACCTGCTCACAGAACAAGTGGGATTTGTTTTCGATTGGTTTTTCGTTTTTTGCTGGGACAGCATGGAGAGAGTTTGGATGGGGTGCACTTGCAAGTGGATTTGGGGAGACCCTGTTGCACCCTGTGGACACTCTCAAAACCCGCATTCAGAGTGGTGGCCAAACTGGGCTTTCCTTACAGGTTGGAAATTTGATCCCTCCCCCTCCTCCTGTTTTTACATTTCTCCATCTTTTTTTCATTAGCTGCAGGAACTGCATTTTTTGCAACTCATTTGCTTGTCAAGTGCATTCCAACATTCCAGCATTTCAACATGCATGGTCTGGTGTTTTCATCAAGCAAAAAAGCAAACCCTCCAGTTTCTGGTTGTATCCAGCCCTTGCACAAGGTTATACATTACACATCTCCGAAACTCAGGATGCAGGTTTTGTATAATTCTTTGGCTGAAATTTTGGGTGGATTACTATATAACTTATCTACACCTACTGTTGGGAGCTGAGGTGATGAAGTCAGTGGCTACCTACAGCAGCTCATGGCCACTGCTATGCCTGATGATGAAGGTGATGATGGTCTGACACTTTTGTAGGCGAGAAACTCATAAGGTGGATGACTGCACTCATTGTTAGGTTACCCTCAAGTGGTTATTGTGGAGATTTCTCTGCAATTGCATTGATAACAGGTGCACATGAGTGGTCCTGTAGTAGTGTCATTTGTTTGTTCTCGGGTTCTGGTAGGCTACTGATCTGGTCCTGGTAATCTTCTACTGTTCATCAAGACTGACAACCACTATTTGCTCACTTGCAGAAACAAAGTGATATTGGGCATGCTTTGAAATATATTGTGGGCATAGATGGTGTTCGGGGTAATGGATTTCTTCCCTTCCCGCCCACCTTATTGTGGACTTCTTTTGGTGGTCAAGCCAAGCAAGGATCTGGATTTTCTCGTCAGCAGATTAACCCTAATTCATACTCTTTTATGGTCTACATTTGTGGTCAGCCTTTGGTTTGATGAATGGCAAATTTGAGTATCTCTTCTTAAATGTATAAATTGAAGGATAGAGCTGACAGCATTATCCATTTCTTGCAATTCATCCATTTGAATGTCTTTTGTTAAATGGATGTGCCTGAATGGTTAATGAGTAGGCTGTGATTTGCAGGTTTATATCGCGGAGTTGTACCGGGATTGACAGGGTCAATGGTTACAGGAGCCACATATTTTGGGTTCATTGAATCTAGTAAAGATTGGTTGGAGGGCGAGCACCCTAATTTGGCAGGCCCTTGGGCCCATTTCTTGGCTGGTGCAACAGGTCACCGTTTCTCTTTTGCTCTCTGGTTGATGTCTCCTCTCCCTTGAGCAGTGTAAGAGGCCAATGTGTCACACAAGTTGAGTGTTGAGCATTGAAGAAGCTCAAGATCCATCTTTGAAGCAGTAGAGTCCATCTTGATTGAATCCTGCTTTTAAACAGAATGTCTTGTGAACAGAAGGTAAGACACAGTTGGAATTGTATGTCTGGGCTTTGAAAGATGGGTCGCTGAGAAGGCTGAAGGACTCATCATAACCCATAGTTTTTTTCTCTTTTCAGGAGATACACTGGGTTCCATTGTATATGTCCCTTGTGAAGTGCTCAAGCAAAGAATGCAGGTAAGCTTAATACTGTTTCCTTTGCTTTTGTTTCTGATCCTCGTATCTGTTTTTGCTTCCCTGTAGCCTTTGGAAGATGGTAAAACTGTCTTGAGGCAGAGAAAATGTGGAAGAGAAAGGCACATTGTGAAAGTGGCTGCTGTTTTGTGTTAGATATACAATTTTTGTTACTTGTATTGAGCATGAAGCAAAAATTGGCAGATTCAAGGCAGCAGTAAGACTTGGCACCGTACTTATACCTCATCCAATAAGAAGGCAACACCTGCCGTGTACTATTCTGGAGCTTTCCATGCTGGCCGTGTGATTCTACGGCAAGAGGGCCTCACAGGCCTGTATGCGGGGTATGCCCATGACACTGAGAATCGTTCATGGGTAATGTGTTCCTAAAGTACACTGACATAATTGTAGTTCAAAGTATTGAAGTCTGAACCTTGTGAAGCATGTTCTTCTAACATGCTCTAACCTTGATAGAAGCCTCGTTGACTAGATATAGTGCTGAATTTCAACTGCACTTGCTAAAGTTTCAATACCTTACAACTGTTGATTGGCAGGTATTTTTCAACACTGGTTAGAGATGTTCCATTTGCAGGTCTTCAGGTATATAAAATCTTCTCTGATGGATGAACAGTAGTGTTTTTCCTCTGCAAGTGTCTTTGGGATGACACTTGGGATTTCATATTGAACCTATATTCCTTGTGCAACATTTCTTGTGCAACATTTGAGCAGTATGGATGATTTCACACCACAAAATGTGCGTCCCAAAGCTTACATAATGAACATTTCAGCTGTCCAATTTCACAGATTATGCTTTATGAAGCAATGAGGGCATCGATGGTATATGGGCAGGAGCGATGGGGGTCATCCAAAGCATTGCAGCCAGTTGGGTTGGAGAAGCATCAATTCAGTTCTTTGGAAGAGCTTATCATGGGTGGTACTGCTGGGGGTAAGCCCCTGGTATCGATCCAGTTGTAAACTTTTTGGGGATGCATCTTTTGTTGCAGCCATTGTAAATATCCCATATAATCCCGGAATTTCATTGTGGGGTTTAGTTGTTGTATAATTCTTTGCATGAAGGAGCTTCCTCTGGTCAAAACTGGAAAAAGTAACAAACAAGATGGGTTTCTAGGTCTGGTTTCCTTTGATGTATCCTGGTCGCTACACACAATACAATCTGTGGACACTGGACAATGGCTGCTGACCTATCAAATAATTGTAGCCTGAGAAAGTAGCAGCACCTATAGGAGAAACAGGAAGGATGATACCATGTTGCCATATCCTTTTGTGTTTACTGGACTTATTAGCAATGGAGTGTCTCTTACTACTGGTTATCACCAGGTCTTCCTGGTCTGACCAGTTTAAAGTAGTGACAATGCCAGAAGAAAAGCTCGGAAAGAAGCTGAAAACATGAACTTAGTGCAGTCTGCAGTTAATCGCCACAGAGTTTTGAAATGCAACCTTATGGTTCTGAATTTGAAACCAAGTCATAAGCTTGGTGGTTTGCAGGTCTCAGTGCCTTCTTGACCACACCTATGGATGTTTTGAAGACTAGGCTACAAGTCCAGGGGTCAAGCGCCAGGTACTTGCAATCAATAGACCATGCAGTTTGTATTGCTGGAACCTTAAAAAAGATAATATCAATAGTAGGGTTTAGGTTTTAGGGTTTTTATTGGACTTTATAGAAATTCTGAACAGGCCCTTTGGGTTCAAGTTTTTTGTTGATAATCTCCAGTCACTGATGCAGATACAGAGGCTGGAGAGATGCATTGCAGACAATTTGGAGAGAGGAAGGCACTAAAGGGTTCTTTAAGGGGGCTCTGCCCCGAGTACTCTGGTTTGTGCCTGCATCTGCTATCAGCTTTATGGCAGTGGAGTGGTTAAGGAAAGAATTCAACCCTTTACCTGTAATTCAGGTTGACTCTCAACCTGTTCTGTCTTCATCCTCACCGATTGATATCACCAACTCTCGCTCAAGGGACATTCAAGTGCAGGTAAACCCACATGCTGAATCAGAAGGTCTTTGAGCAAAAAACCAAAGAGGAACACACAGTGGATGGCGGCTTGGCCAATGCACCTGGGCCTTTAACCAGTGAGAACAAGAGTCTAGAATTTTTATGTCAATGCTCATGTATCATCTTCTGCTGTGTATATGAGTAAGAGATTGCCAGATTTTCTACTCCCACTGGCTTGCTGGTTGTCAGCCAGTGTAGAACACCTTTGCTTAAGACAGCAGCACTTGGAATATTTTATTTATACTCTGACAAATAGTACCAGGAACTGCACTCATTTTTTCTACTGCTTTTTCAATCTCAATGTGGGTTGTCTATGAACCATGAACCACTTGCAGGAAAACTATGGAGACCCTATTTTCCATTTGAGTAGAGGGCCCAATTAGAGAGGGTTGGAGATTACTACAGTATGGGGGCAGTTTTGACACTAATTATATTATTCTTAAAAATGTTAAAAATTTCAAAAAACTACTTTTTCCAAGTTAAAGAAAACAAAAGGTGAGTTAGTCAATTGTCATTCAGAGAATCACAAGCATTGGTAAACATTGGTAGAGGCCCAAATCAAGGCTGTGAGCAGAGATGCTATAATTACTACTGAAATGTCATGCCGTTTTCACATCTCAAAACTTTTTCCATTTGTACCAAGGCATGAGGAGCTATGGAAATGCAACCTAATTGTCCAGTTCCAAGATTTGTTTGTGGAGAGAACTCACCAATTCAGACAACACAATCCATAGCTTGCAACAGTCAATCATTCTCACAATAGCAAATCAAGTTTCATTTGACTAAAAAAAAGAAAATAAAAAAGAAGTACAAGACAAAAAATCATGTCTGGCAAAGAACCAAAACCTAATTGTAGATTTCCAAGGCTTGTTTGCTAACAGAACTCACAACCCAACAACACAATCCATTGCTTGCAACAATCATTGTTCTCATTTGGGAAGAAAGAAAAAGTAACACAAGAAGCAGGACAATTGCTTGTTGGAAAGAACCAAAACCTAATTGTCCAGCTCTAAGGTTTGTTTGCTGAGATAACTCACCACCCAACAACACAACCCATAGCTCTGCAACAGCTTTTGCTTTCACAAGAGGAAGAACAGTAAGAAGTCTGCATATGAAGTGTTTATTCACTATGAATCACCTACCTGCCAACAAAACGTCTCAACAATGAGGATCTTCTTTCTTAGCAAAGGGAAAAAAATCTTCTTCAGCTATGTTGGTAGCCATGCCAACTCTCACTTGCTTGAGTTTATCTCCAAATGATTGAGAGATAACCAAAAAGGATTGGTGAGGGAAGGTTTCAAAAATGTAAAACCCCAATGCATGATGCTGCTGCAGTCCCAAGAAGCAAAGAAAGAAAGACAGCATGATGGCAGATGATCATCCTGAAGCTTTTGCTTGAGAAGAGAATTTCATTGCAAAAAAATAGGTTTAAGCATATGTGATGTGAGCATACATACATACGCTAAAGAATGCAAGAAAAATGCAAGCAGAGAATGCAAAGAAGGTCAGAGGGTGGGTGGTGGGTGCTAAGGGATTTGAGTGTTGTTCCCCATTTTCCACTGTATTCTTCTTCTTTGTCCATCATTGTGAGGAAGAAGATGAGCTTCATCAAACAGAGGTGGGATGTGTTGTTGAGCTGGGGAAAAAATCAACATAGCAAAAGATTCAATTGTGAGCACTCTCAAGCTGCTGCTGCTGCTGTTGCTGCTCATATCCTAGGGTTTCTTCCTCTTCTTCACGGCAAGGAAACTGAGTCTCCTCAAGCAAGCAAGCAATCTAGTCCTGCTTGGGCTCTTCGAGGGCAACACCGCCAGTGGTAGGCAAGCCGACGAAAACCTTGAAGGCGTCGTAGATACCCCATTGAGCACCGGTGAGCGTACCGATCATAATGATACGCAGGGGAAGACCACGGGTGAAAAGCGCACGCATGCCCATCTGATTCACGGCTTGTGAGACAGTGGCGCCCTTGGCGTTGTTCAAGAACGACACCAAGTTATCAGCGGGATGGGAGATGATGGCACAAGCAACTCCAGCAATGTAGCCGGCGGAGAAGCTTACCCCCAGTTGAGTGGACTTGGAGCACTCGCTCTTGGGCACAGGGACGACGTACTTGTAGATCGCTTCCACAGTGCTCTCGAAGGTGGCGAACTTCATCATCGTATACGGGATCTGTCGAGCCCAAAGCGGAACCAGTCCCTTGTAAAGACCACCCACTCCTTCGTTGGCGATGATCTTGGGGAAACCGTCTGTGAGACCTTTAGCAAACCCTGGCTGTGTTTGCACTCGCACCTTGACGGCCTCGAATGGGCAAAGACCGATGTCGGCAATGACTTCGGCAGAAGCTGAACCTGCGAGATAGATCAAGGTCTTGTACGTCTTCGCGTTCTCAGCTCCGACCATGTCTGAGTACGTCTTCTTGAAATACTCGTAGAATCCATACTTGCAAGCTCCTTGCACGCTGTAGCCGAGCAACGTGGGTGCCCATCCTCTGAACAGCCCCGTGGGTCCTTGTTCCTTGACCACCAACGAGAACCCTCCGGCGATGCTTCTATACTTCTCGGGTGCGATCTGCATGTTGCACTTCACGACGTCAATGGGTGTCACCGCCATATGCGTCAAGCCACAACACAGCGTACCACCGAAGGCACAAGCTCGGTAATACTCGGGAGAAAACATCTTGATTTTCCCCTCGCTCGCAGCTGGGATCATGAATCCGGGTGCCTTCCCGACGCTACCACTCGCCGTCGTCGACCTCTGGTACATCGAGCTGAACGACGACGACGCCGCTGCTCCTCGACCGTAGCTTGCCATTCCTCCAACCGCAGGAGATGATACCCTGTGGCTGTACAGAAACTCCGGCAACAGGCTACTCTTTCTCTCTGCAAGGTCCATCGCTGCCACACCTCCGCGCGTCCACACACAGACACACACACACACTCTCTCTCTCTCAAAAAAGGTGTTTAGCAAAGAAAAGAAGAAAAACCCACAAACCCCCGATACTAAACAATCACAACAATGGAAGACAAGCTCTGATCTGAGGTTCTAAGGCCAAGAGAGACCGCAGATCGTCGAGCGTCTCCGCGAGCGTTGTGTTTCTCGCACACGGGGATGGTGCGCAGACTCCATCGATCTTCAAGGGAGACGACGAGGGCGCCGTCCGGAGGACGGTGATTCGCTTTTTCGACGAGAACGACTATAGGGGGTACGGTCGCACCGGGTCCTCCGCAGCAAAAGACGGCCGTGACCGAAAAATAAAAGAATCTAAAATCACGCGCGGTGACATTTGACCAACGGTCCCCCCAAACCAGCCCCTCCCTCTTTTTTTTGTCTTTTTTTTTTTTTTTTTTTTTTTTTTTTTTTTTTTTTTTTTTTTTTTTTGTTTCTTTCCTTTTTTTTTTTTTTTTGGTTTAATTTTTTTTTTTGTCCAAAAGTGGTATTTTTTGGGAGGAATTTTTTC
>Ga0116230_10007790_pt1 | contig 10582 bp, 10 predicted proteins | sample S1TSphfallax_3_FD_88678 | JGI IMG/M metagenome (GOLD analysis project Ga0116230, IMG submission 88678) | Host-associated microbial communities from peat moss isolated from Minnesota, USA - S1T2_Fd - Sphagnum fallax MG | ecosystem: Host-associated > Plants > Peat moss > Unclassified | place...
CAGGTCCTTAACGCGGCTTAAGCACAATTGCTTAACTGGAGTGCCGCGTCGATATGGACATGTCAATCCCCTATCAAGCTGTAGGCGAAATGAGGGCGGCGAAACGGTCTGGCGGATCGCTCGGATTTCGATCGGGTCGCATCATATCCGACTTGCCCCCCGTTTTAGCCGTCCGCCGCTCTGCGCTTGGCGCGTCGCCTGGTTATGCCCCGACCCTAACCCGTTTGCCCCATCGCCGCCGGCAGCTTCGCCGCCTCCGCCTTCAAGCGCTGGATCAGCCAGAACGTCAGATACCCATCCGCGGGCAGCGACCGACTCTTCTGCCACTGCCGCGCCGCCTGGCGGGTTTTCAGGCCCAGCACCCCATCGGCGACGCCGGGGTCATACCCCAGGCGGGCCAGTGCTTCCTGGGCGGCGATACGGTCGGCCAGCGGGATGGGCTGCTCCTGGGGCCAGGGTTTGAGCAGGGGGCCGGCGCCGTCGACGCGGTCGGCGATCAGGCCGACGGCCAGGGCGTAGGTCATGGAGTTGTTGTAGGCGCGGATGGCGTAGTGGTTGGGGAAGGCCACGAAGGCCGGCCCCGTCCAGCCGGCGGGGAGGATGAGGCCGGCAGGTTCGTTGGCGTCGGCCGCATTCACCGGCAGGCCGTCGGCGGTGCGCACGCCCAGCGACGCCCACGCGCTCCAAGGCTGCTTCACGCCTTCCGCCAGGCCGTAGTCGAACGGCTCGGGCAAGATCACCTCCCGCGCCCATGATTCTCCCCGTCGCCAGGCCGCCTTGTTGGCCATGAAGTTGGCGGTGGAGGCCAGAGCGTCGGGGGCCGAGCCCCAGATGTCGCGCTTGCCGTCGCCGTCGCCGTCCACGGCCCAGGCCAGGTAGTCGGACGGGGTGAACTGGGTCTGGCCCATGGCGCCGGCCCAGGAGCCTTTCAGCTGTCCGCGCTGGGCCTGGGCGGTGATCAGGATGCGGAGCGCGGCGAACAGCTGGCCCTCCGCCCAATCCTTTCGGCGCCCCTCGGCGGCCAGGGTGGCGAGCGAGCGGACGACGTCATAGTTCCCCTGGATCTGGCCATAGCTCGACTCCATGCCCCAGATGGCGATCAGGATCTGGGGCGGCACGCCGTAGTTGGCGGCTATTGCGTCGAGCCAGGTCGCGTCGGCGGTGCGGAGGTGTAGGCCCTGATCGACCCGGCGTTCGGACACCGCGGACGTCATATAGTCGCCGACGGGCTTGGAGAGTTCGGGCTGGGCGCGGTCGGCCTTGATCACCCGGGCGTCGGAGGTCACGCCCGCGAAGACGGCGACGAGGCCTGGGCGCGACCACCCGGCGCCGGCGGCGCGGTCGATGAAGCCCTGTAGCCAGGCGTCGAACAGCGGGTCGCCGTCGGGGGTCGCCCCGCCGCCGGCCAAGAACCCAGCGCCCGGCGCGACCGCCAGGCCCGAAACGGAAAAGAGAAAGCCACGCCGATCCATGCCGGCTCAGGCTTACGCGATTGCGGCGACCCTGCCTATCACAAGCCCGAGATCGCCGCCCGATTTAGCGCGGCGAAGCGGATTAGACCGTCTGATTTATAACGCTTTCCTGCAGCTGATTGCTGGCCTGGACCACCTTCAGATTGGCCTGGAATTGGATCAGGGCGCTGGCCTGGTTGGCGATCTCAGACGGCAGGTCGATATCGGGCGCGGCCACCTGGCCGTTGGCGTTGGCGTAAGCGGACGACGGCGCGTAGGCGGCATAGGCGGCCGGGGAGGTCGGCTGGACGCTGGTCGAGACGCCGCCGCCGGCCACGTCGGCGTTGGCATATTGCACGAGCTGGAGCGGCTGATAAGCCAGGGGCGGCGCCACGCTCGATCCCGTCGGCGACCCGGCGCTCGCCGCCGAAGCGGCGGATGCACCCAGCGCCGAAGACCCCAGCGTCGGGTCCGCAGAGAGGACGCCGGTCGTCTGACTGTTGGCGAGGTTGGAGGCGGCGACGTTGAGTTGCTCGGTCGCGGCGTAGAGGCCCGAGGTGGCGGTGGTCACGGCGCTCATGGCGCACTCCGATAGGTTTCTAATCGGAAATGTAGCGCATCTGACTTAAACAATCGCGAAAGGGCGTGCTTAATCGCCACTCACTATCATAGGTTACCGCCCGCGCCTTCTATCGCCGCTTCCAGCGCCGTCATGAAGGCGCCCCGCTTGAGGCCGGCCGGAATGGTCGGCAAGAGTTCATAGACCGCTGTGCCGGGGTATTTCGCCAACCCCGACGCCGGCCATACATGGCCGGAATTGGTCGCGATCGGCGTGCACGGCAGGTTCATCTCCCGATACAGGGCGGCGATGCCCGGCTTGTAAGCCGGCGGCGCGCCCGGCGCCCGGCGCGTGCCTTCCGGGAAGATGAAGACCTGGCGTCCCTCGGCCAAGGCCCGAGCCGTCGCCGCCGTCAGGCGCCGCACAGCCGTCGCGCCCGAGGACCGGTCGATGGCGATCATCTCCACCTTAGCCGCGAACCAGCCGAAGAAGGGGATCCACATCAGTTCCTTCTTCAGGACGATGCAAGGATCGGGAAAGAGGTCGAGCGCCACCAGGACGTCCAGCATACCCTGATGCTTGGCCCCCACCAGCGCCGCGCCCTGGGGCGCCAGCGTTCGCCGCCTCACCTCGACCTTCAGGCCGACAATCCAGCGCAGCGCAAACAGGCAGCCGCGCGCCCATAGACGAATGGGCGCCATGGCGGAGCGGCGAGGGCCGATCAGGAGCGGCAGGCTTAGGGTCCCCAGCACCACCGCGCTCAAGAACATCCACGCCGCGAACAGGATCGAGCGCGCCAACACCAAAGGTCCAGCCCGGCGACCGCTCAAGGCGCAGGTCCCACCGCATTGGCCGGGGCCGCAGACGCGCCGCCCTGAGACGGACGCGGCGTCGATAGCGCCAAAAGCTCATTTCGGATCAGGATCACGACATACTTGCAGTATTCCAGCACCATGCGCCGCGCCTGGTCCGGCGACGCCCACCACCGTCGCGCGTCCACCGCCTCCGTCGCCACCGGAAACGGATAGAGCACGACGCCCGGCATAGCCGCCTGCAGCTCCAACAGGGCGCGAGGCATGTGGTAGTCGGCGGTGACGACGATCAGGGTGTGGTAGTGATGGCTGGCCACCCAGGGCGCGGTCTCTCGCGCGTTGCCGAGGGTGTTTTCCGCCTGAAAGCCCAGATCGACACAGCAGTCGAAGGCGTGGCCCGTGGCCGCCTGAGCGCCCGTCGTGCGGCTCCCGCTAGCTTGACCCCCCATCGCTTGGCCCCCCGTCGCTTGCCCCCCGGTCACGAGAGTCGCCCGCACTTGTTTGCGGGTCGCCTCGCGATTGACGCCGGAGATAAACAGACGTTGGCCCAATCCCTCTTCCAGCAGCGCCTCGGCCGCCTCTAAGCGAATGAGCGAGGCGCCGGTCAGGGCGACGATGGCGTCGGCCTGGGGCGGGTCGGGCGGCGGCGTGGAATTGGCGACCCGATTGGCGAACGCCAAGAGGCCTGCGACCCAGGCCGCCAGCAAGATCAGGATGATCAGGAACATCCGCATCGCCGCGCGCTCGCCTTAAGCCTAAGGCTCGATGCGCAGGATGGCCATGGCGGTGCGCCGGGCGGAGATCGCCGCTACCGCCGCCGCCAAAAGCGGGCAGGGGAGGGCCGCGGCGAGGTCGATCCAGCGCACGGGCAGCACCGGCGTAAAGCCGTCCGCGCCGCCGATGAGCCGAAGAAGGGCGGCGGCGGCGATCGCCGTGATGGCGCCGTAGCCGCCGGCGCGGGCCGCCAGCCAGGCGAAGCGGCGCTGGAACAGGCCGGCGATGAAGCCGTCCTTGGCGCCGGAGAGGTGCAGCACCTCCACCACGTCCCGCCGCGCGGCCAAGCCGGCCTTGGTGGCGAAGGCGACCACGGCGCCCGCCGCGGCCGACACCAGCAGCCCGGCGCCCAGCGCCATGCCGCGGGCGATGGCGCCAGCGCGCTTGACGTCGTTCAGCCAGTGGCTGTGATCGTCCACCGTCCCGTCCAGCCCGGCCTGCACCAGGGCGGCGTTCATATCCGCGACCTTGGCGGGCGCCTTGGGATCGAGCTCGACGGTGACGAGATGGGGGATGGGCAGGTCGTCGGGGATGTTGCCTTTGCCGAGCCAGGGCTCCAGCAGCTTTTCGGCCGCCGCGCGGTCCAGCGCCTGGGCTTCGACCACGCCCTTGACGCCGGCCAAGGCCTCGGCGGCGCGGGCCGCGGCGTCGAAGCCGGTCTCCCCGACCTTGGGCCGCACCTGGATCGTGGCCGAGGCCGACAGATCCCGTCCCCAGCCCGACGCCGCCCGCCCTGAGGCGATCAGGGCGAACACCGTGACGCAGGCGAGAAAGCAGAGGACGGCCACAACGAAGGCCAAGGCCCTGTCGCGCCCATCCGCCTGAGGAAGGAGCGGAGCAGGGCGCCAGTCGGCCCAGGATTGCGGGTCGGCGGCATCAACGGTCATAGGCGATGGTTAGCTCGGTCCGGCCGCGCGCGATAGAGAGGGCCGCGCAAAAATGGACGAACGACAGTCATCTGCGCGTTAGCTCCCTGGAGGCGACGCGTTTTGCGCTTGATTGCGTTCGAGGTTTCGCCTTTCGCCGATGTTTGTTAAGGTTTTCAGTCTGTTCGTAACCCTAACCCGTCGGCCGTCTGGCGCCGTGGCGGACGCGGACGATCTCAACCCCGCCATTCATGACCGTGTATCTGATAAGGTAGGGATAGATCACAGCCAGTTCGCGTACGCCTTGACTGACTTGGCGGCCCCGCTTGGGCATTTCAGCCAGGCTTTCAGCGGCGTTTATAAGGCGAAGGACAAGCGCGCGTCGCTGGCTTTCGTCCTGGGTCATCGCCACCGTTTTTGGAGTTTCAATTTTCAGGAATTGAAAAACGGGGCCAATGCAAGAATATTAGTCGCCAATCTTGGCGTCGGCAACTCGTCGGTCGTGCACCAAGACAAAAGCCACCGTTTCACAGCGGCATGGCTGACCACACGACCAGCCTTTAGATCCGCCAGCCCTTCCGCATCAGCCGCAGCTTCAGCATCGGCGTCTAGGTCGTCAAAAAAAGAGGGATCAGGTTGCGCCATGGAGGTTTATACCATGCTCTGGTAAAGCAGGGGAGGGTCTGTCGTGATCGATATCGAACAAGGGTCCCTGAAAGACATCCCGCTTTCCATACACTTTTGACCAAATCGCGTTTTGGCCGCATAATGAGCGGTCAGACGAAAGGATATCCCGCTGACACTCCAGGCCTCGACGCCCGGCATGGACCAGGGTCCAACCCCCATAGCCGCCGTTTCAGAGCGCGATGCGCTCGACCATCTCGACGATCATGAGACCGAGGCGGGCGCGGCGGCGGAGACGTCGCTGGCCGCCGACGGGGACTCCAAGACCATTTCCAACGCCCCCGAAGATGTTCAGGCGATGATCGCCCTGATCCTGAAGCGGCTGGACGACGACCAGGCCCAGGACGTCGTGGTGATAGACTTGAAGGACAAGAGCCCCCTGGCCGACGCCATCGTCGTGGTGTCCGGCCGGTCGCAGCGTCATGTCGCATCCATGGCCGACCACCTGCTGCGCAGCCTGAAGGAGGGCGGCTTCGGCAAGGCCCAGGTCGAAGGCCTGCCCCAGGCCGACTGGGTGCTGATCGACGCCAGCGACGTGATCGTGCACCTGTTCCGCCCCGAAGTGCGCACCTTCTACAATCTGGAAAAGATCTGGTCGGTCGAAACCCCGCGCCGCCCGGGCGGCGTGGGCCACATTCCGAGCCTGCAAGCGACCTGATCGGGTGCGCCTCGCCATCGTGGCCTTGGGCCGCCTGAGCCGGGGTCCGGAAGCCGAACTCGTCAAGGATTATGTCGCCCGCGCAAATGCGGCCGGCCGCGTGCTCGGCTTTGGCGCGGTCGAGGTCATCGAGGTGGACAGCCGCAAGCCCGGCAAGGCCGCCGAGGGCGAAGCGCTGCTGGCGGCGCTCGCCGGCTTCGATCACATTTGCGCCTGCGACGAACATGGTCCGCCGGCGGCGTCCCGGGCGTTCGCCGACCGGCTCGCGAGCTTGCGGGATCGGGGCCTGCGCCGATCCGCCTTCGTGATCGGCGGCGCAGACGGCCTCGCCCCAACCGTGCTGGAGCGGGCGACCGAGTTGATGTCGTTCGGCCCCCAGACCTGGCCCCACGCCTTGGCGCGGGCGATGCTGGCTGAACAGATCTATCGCGCCGTCTCCATCCTGGCGGGCTCGCCCTATCACCGCGATTAGAGCCTCGCGATTAGGTCACGCTTCAGCCCAATAAGGCAGGCGTCGTTCGGCGCTCTGCGAGCGTCGGGCCGCCGTGGACGCGGTGGGGTTTGTAAGCCGGATGGCGAGCGCGACAAATATAGCCCAAATCATATCATTATAATTCAGCACAACTGTTTCGTCGATGGTAGTTGCAGTGAATATAGCGAGGATTGGCAAGGCGAGGTACGCGCCGGGACTTCGATAAAGCGCGAAGATCGCTCTGATACAGGTTTCTAAGAAATAGAGAGCGAAAAGACCAACGCCTCCGTATCCCAGAGACAGCCAAAGATCCAACCAACTATTGTGCGCTTCATAGGCCCTGAATCCAGCCTGCTTCGTGATCCAGGGGAGAGGCCCCCAAACGGTTTGCTCAAACCAAATGGCTCCGTATCCATATCCCGTCCAAGGACTGAGCTCCGCCTGGCGGATAATGGCCGCCCAAAGAACCGTTCTTCCCGTCAAGGTGGCGTCCTTTCCGAGGAGCCCCAGGATCACGTCGGATGCGAAGACAAGCGCGAGTCCGAAAAGGATGGCGCTCGTGACCGCGACGAACGTCGCCACCACCGCTGTCACCGGGCCGCGACGAACGAGAAACACCAGTCCAAAGCTCAATAAGCCAAGACACAAACCGATGAGGGAGGTCTTCGACGTCGAAAGGACGATGAGAAGCAAGGCCAGACACGCCATGAGCGACCACAGGACCCGCCGCCTGGGATTGAGAGCCGCGGCGCCCAGGAAGATGAGGACTCCAAGCGCCATACGGTTTCCGAGGTCGTTCTTCTCCTTGAAAACGCCTGACCAGGCGCCCGGAAAAATCTCTGTCATCCGACCCCAGGTCGGGGCCAGCAAGCCGAGGAAGAAGCTTGTCACAGCCAGAATGGCGAATCCGGTGGCCAAGATCGCCGAGAGAGATCGCCAGTCAAACCGCGCCGCAAGCGTCACGCCGAAAAGTGTCGTGAACAGCAAGGCGACACTTCTTCGAGTGGTCATATCGGCATCAACCGACCAGAATGTAGAGAGGAAAGCGAGGCCGATGATGCACCAAAGCAGCGGCGCACGAACGGCCGCGCGCAGGCTCGCCATGGGCGCAGTTACCAATAATCCAATCTCCGCCGCATAAAACGGGAAGTATATAATTCTAATCAAGACCGACGGCTGGGAATCCTTGGAAAGATCCTGCGGACCAAAAAGTAAAACCTGCCAGCCGCCGCTGAACACGAGGAGCAAAACGACCGCCAAGGCAAATGCGAATTTGCCGTCCAGAGCGCGCCCATGCCCCGCCGATTCGTCGCTAGGCCAGGGCGCCGCGTCGAAACCTGAGTTCGAATATGGCGGGTGATCTACGCTGGAGCGAAACACGACGTCCACCCCAAATCTCGGTTAGACTCAGTTGACTAGTCCTCGCCATCTTGGCGCCGCTTGGGGCTCGATGACAAGCCGCGAGCGGCGCTGGCCCGCTCTCGGGGCGGCCTAAATCGGCGTGCGGCCTTGATCGGCGATAAACTCATCCTCAACCCACACCCGTTATACGAACGGTGTGTTGAATATCTGGCCAAAATGGCCGCGGCGGAACGCAGCGCCTCTTTGCGGGGTGGGACGCCGTTCGGGCCCTGGCCGCCATGGCCGGTCGCGCTGGCCAAGGGCGACCTCGCAGAACTCCAGGACCCGAACCCAAAATGCACGCCGAACCCGACTCCGTCGAACCCCTCCCTCGCTCGGAGACCTCCAGACGAACGGTCATTGGCGCGGGGCTCGGCGCCTGTTTACCGGCCGCGGCGCAGGCTCTGCCGCGTCGGCCGCTTCCACGCCTGCGAAACCTCGCCCCGTTTCCCCTCGGCGTCGAGATCACCACCGCTCAGATCGATGATCCCGCGGCCGTCGCCTTGGTCAACGCCAACTTCAGCCAGATCACGCCTGGGCTGGAGTTCAAGATGGAGCGGATTCTCAACACGGACGGAACCTTCAACTTCGTCCCGGCCGACCGCATGCTGGCTTTTGCAGAGGCCCACGGCCTGAAGGTCCATGGGCACAATCTGATTTGGTATATCTATCTGCCCGAGGCCTTTACCCGGATCGTCAACGATCCGCAGAAGTTCGCCCAGGGCTATCGCAATTATATCACCGCCGTGGCGAGCCGATATCGCGGTCGCCTGCGCGGATGGGACGTGGTCAACGAACCTGTGGCGGAGGACGGCGACGGCTACAGGCAATGCCTTTGGCGCGAAATGCTGGGCATGGACTACATCGCTCGAGCCCTGCATTACGCCCGCGACGCCGACCCTAACGCGGTCCTGTTTATCAATGAGTACAACTTGGAAAGCCGTCCGAAGAAGTTGGACAGCTTTCTTCGCCTAATCGAAACTTTGCTAAAGCAGGGCGCTCCGATCACCGGCATTGGAACGCAACTGCACATGAGGTGGGATCAGCCGCTCTCAGGCGTGGAAAACATGATGCGCGAGCTCAGCGCTTTTGGACTGCCGATCCACGTGTCCGAGCTCGACGTGTCCATCCACGCGGGTCGCCTGAACTTCACGTCCCTACAGGACCGGTTGCGCGCTCAGGCGAACCTGGTCGCTGGAACCGCGCGCGCTTATCGGCGCCTGCCCCCCGCGCAGCGATATGCGCTCACCTTCTGGGATCTGCAGGACAAGGACTCCTGGCTTCGGCTACCGCAATACGGCGGTGACGCCAACGATGCGCCGACGCTGTTCGACGACGAGGGCCGCCCTAAGCTCGCCGCCGACGCGCTGGCCCAAGCGCTGCAAGGCCATTGATCCAAGCCTTCAGTCGCAAGCCGCCACGAGGCCGGCGTCGGCCAGGGTCTTCAGAATCGGAATGCAATCGCGCGCGTCTTCGCCGATGGTCTCGGCCAGGGCGATCAGGTCGCGGGAGCCATCGGCATAGGCCAGGACGTTGGTCAGGGTCCGCACGCTGCGACCGCTCGCCTTGGTGCTGAGGGTGGGATAGAGGCCGCGCTTGCCGAGCTGGGGTTCGCAGAGCGTGGTCGTGCGCCAGACCTGATTGGCCTCCAGCACTTCCAAACACCCCTGCAAAGCGCCATAGGCGCCGGCGAGGCCTTCCGGCGAGATCAGCGACAGGTCGTCGAGCGAGGTATGGTACTCCGGGTACTCGCCATATTTGGAGCGCAGGATGGAGCAGACCGGGAGGTCGATCCCCGGCGCGCAGTACTGTCGCTCGTCGCTGCCCCGCTCCAGGAAGCTGTACCGGAGATAGTCTTTCGTGTGGTGGTCCAACACATGGCGCGCGACGCGATCGGCCAGGGTGTCGCCGTGGCGCGACGCCAGGTAGGAATAGGTGCGCGCGTCGCCAACGCAGGTGACGACGAAGCCTGCGACGGTCTTAGCCTTCATCTCGCGCCAATGCCGGCTGAGATAGGCGATAGAGCCGATGGTCTCGGGCAGGAACAGGATGCGGTAGGTAAAGCGGCGCTCCGGCAGCGCGGCCAGCCAGCGCGCCAAGGCGGTCGTCACCACCGGGCCGGACAGCTCGTTGTTGGCCATCGACGGATGGCAGACATAGGTCGACAGCAGCACCTCGCCCGGCTCGCGGCCCGGCAGGATCAACTCGCCGTAATTCATCACGCCGGGCTTCAGCTCGGCATCGATCACCACGCGATAACGGCCGGGCTTCAGCGCCAGACGCTGGCGGTGGGCCAGGCAAAAGCCCCAGCGGCGCGCATAGTAGGAGGTGATGTAGGGGATGGCGTCCGGCTGGCCGGGCAGGGAGTGGAGGTGGACGTCGAGCGCGTCCAGATCCAGCCAGGCGTCTACGGGTGTCGAATAGCCCACCACATGCAGGTTGGTGCGCGCGATATCGACGATCCTCTGGCCCGTCTCATCCTCGATATAGGCGTCCCGCAGGGTCCATTCGTCGGGGACCGTCCAGTCGAAGGCGGCCGTGCCCGAAGCGATCTCCCGGATCTCCAAGCCCGGCGCCAGGGCCTGAAGATAGGTCAGAGTCTGTCGGACGCCGGGGCCGGTCAGGCTGCGGTTAATCGGATAGAGGTCCCGCGCCCAGCCGTACATGGCCTCGCCGACGGATGGATCGGGGGCGGAGGTCATAGCCCTTCCACCAGTTCCAGGATGAAGCGCAGCCGGGTCAGCAGGAACACCACCCGCCGACCGCCAAACGCGACCGCCGGCGCCGGCGCCCCGAGCGGTATAGCGCCCTGGGCGCGGAGGCGAGCGAGGTCGGCGTCCAGATCCGCCACGCGGTAGGCGACGTGGTTCAAGATCGCCTGGCCTGACTCCAGGACGCCCGAGAC
>Ga0116230_10007791_pt1 | contig 10580 bp, 8 predicted proteins | sample S1TSphfallax_3_FD_88678 | JGI IMG/M metagenome (GOLD analysis project Ga0116230, IMG submission 88678) | Host-associated microbial communities from peat moss isolated from Minnesota, USA - S1T2_Fd - Sphagnum fallax MG | ecosystem: Host-associated > Plants > Peat moss > Unclassified | place: USA...
ACGCCGGGAATGCTCGTTGCGCCGCAGCCACCGCGGCGTCGAGGACCGCCTCATCAGCGCGGGCCGCCGCAGCAAACACCGCTCCCGTCGCCGGATTAATCACATCGATCTGGCGACCGGTGCGAACTTTATGGCCGTCGATAATCATGGGGTACAGCGTTTCAACAACCATATTCCGTGCGGCACGGACAGAGGTGCTTTTCATAAAATATTTCCTTGCGCAAACGGGAACTAAAGTGTCTGAGCGCGAACTTCGCGCATGTCTGCTTGCAGTACAGTCCGCTGATCGTGATTCGAGAAATGTCAATTTAGAGAATCCGCCCTAGACGGTCTGTACGTTAGGGCACAAAAACGATCCCAATCGGGATTGCTAGCCTCAATAAATCCCTACACCGATCCCGAGTTCACGGGGCAGTCCGTTCATGACGTCAAGAATCCGGGTCGGCTACCCGATCCAGTAACCCGGGCAGCGGCGGAGCTGTCGATACGTCCGGATTTGGGAGTTGCTGCACTGGTTTCTCCCAGCCACCGCCCAATGCCCGATACAGCGACACGATGTCGTTGACAAGCTGGACGTTCACCTGCACCAGAGCCTGTCGATCGGCCAGTACCGTGATCTGCGCGTTCAACACGTTGATGAAGTTGGCCAGCCCGTACTCATATTGACTACGAGCCAGGTCCCAGGTCAGCTGCGCCGAATCCAGCGTATCTTGAAGCAAGTCGCGTGATGCGCGGTCTACCCGGTAGGTCACCAGCGCATCTTCGACTTCACGCAGGGCGTTCAACACGGTGGCGCGATAGTTCAAGGCGGCTTCCTTCTGTTCGGCACGGGCGAGCGTCAGGCCCGCGGTGAGACGCCCACCCGAAAAAATGGGCAGCGAGATGGCCGGTCCCGCGGTGTAGAAATGGCTGGCCCAGTTGGTCAGGTAGGACGCATCCAGTGCACGCATGCCAACATTACCGGTCAGCGAAATATCGGGATAAAAGCTGGCAACCGCCACGCCCACATTCGCGGTAGCGGCATGCAAATTCGCCTCGGCCTGGCGGATGTCCGGGCGTCGCCGCGCCAGTGCCGAGGGGACCCCCACACCCACGACCGTAGGGATCGGCGGCACAGGCTTGTTCTCGCGCAACTGCTCATCCACCGCGCCGGGTGCATCGCCGATCAATACGCTCAACGCATTCATGGCCTGCTGGACCTGGCCGTCATAGGCAGGCAGTTGTCGGCGTGTGTCGTCGAGCTGCGTGCGCGCCTGGTCCACGTCGAGCTCGGTGGTCAAGCCGTTGTGCTGCCGACGTTGAGTCAGAGCCAGATTTTCCTGAGCGGCTTTGACATTCTCCTCCTGGCTGACTTTCAGTGCCTGCGCGCCGCGGAGCTGCACGTAAGACTGGACGATCTCGCTTTCCAGGACGATGAGCGCATCGTTGAGCGCCTCGGACTGCGCCTGGGACTGAGCCTTCGCCTGCTCCACCGAACGGCGAACCCGGCCAAACAGATCGAGCTCCCAGGAGGCATCAAGCCCGTACTGAAAAAGGTTGTCCGGTGAACTGAGCTGGTTCAGCGCCTGGGTGCCACCATTCAAGATGTCGGTGTTCAATCCCGGCACCGTCGCATCCAAGGGTTTCAGTCGATTGGCGAGCGTGTTGAGGTCCTGGTATACGCCTTTGGATTCGAGGATGCCCTTGGCGCCCTCCTGCTCGCGGCTGTAGCTGGCATTGCCGCTTAAGCTCGGCAAGCCCGCCGCGCGAGCCGTGACAATCGACTGTCGCGCCTCCAGCACCCGCACGACTGCCTGCTGTACGCTGAGGTTATTCTGGATCCCCTTCTCGATGAGCTCCGTCAGGATGGGGTCATTGAATGCACGCCACCAAGTGGGGTCCGGGTCACTTTTCTGATCGGCCAAAATACCTTGTGCCGCCTGATCTTTCCATTGGGGCACGGCGGGCGGCTCCGGCGCTCGATAGTTGGGCCCCACGGTGCAGCCGAAGACACACAGCATTGTGCCGACACAAACAACCAATGTCCGGAAAGTCATTCGCCACTCTTCGCTTTTGCTTTGCCGCCCGACATGAAAAGTCCAAGCGGCACGAGCACCAATGCCAGCAAGCCGGTAATGACGAAGGTGTCGTTATAAGCAAGCACCGCGCTCTGGGTCTGAAGAATCTGAAAGACCTCGCCAGGCGCCATCTGCTTCGCCACTTGCGCCGCGTGTCCGAGGCTCGCTGAATAACCCTGCAGATTCTGCAACAGGACGTTGTAGGGCTGGTTCGTAGGGTCCAGATGTTCGCCGAGGTACTGCTGACGGATCTGTTCGTGATTCGTGATCAAGGCGGTCGACACCGAGATGCCGATCCCGCCCACCACATTGCGCGACATGGTAAACAGCGCAGCGCCGTCGCCGTGCTGAGCTACCGGCAACGTAATATAGGCGGCCGTACTGATGGGCACGAATAGCAGCGCCAACGCGGCAGTCTGTGCGGCACGAAAGATCCACAAGTGATTAAAGTCCAGATTAGGCACCAGGTTGTCGGAGTAGAAAAGTGCGCCCGACAGTGCCAAGCCGCCGGCTGCTATCACGTATTTCACGGGGACGAGTTTCATGATCCGCCCGACGAACGGGATCAATGCAATGAGCACCAGCGCTCCCGGCGCCAGGGCCAAGCCCGCCCACGTCGCCGTGTAGGCGAGTTCCGTCTGGGCGAACTGGGGAATGATGACTGCGCTCGCGTACAGCACAAAACCCATCACACCTATCGCAACGGTACCGAGCGCGAAGTTGCGATCGCGAAAGACCCGCAGGTTCACCACCGGATTGCGGGCGTTCAGCAAGTAGACGATACCCACGATGAAGCCGACTAGCGAGGTCCCGAAGAGCATGCGAATGGTGTTGGACCCAAGCCAATTGAGGTCCTCTCCCCGATCGGTCGCCACGTCAAGACACCCGAGCGCCATGGCAATGAACACCACCCCGACGTAATCAAATGGTGGGGCGCGTTTTGCTCTGCGCTGTCTTTCGGGAGACTCCTGGACCAGGTGCAGGACACCAAAGAAGGTGGCTATCCCGATCGGAATATTCACCAGAAATATCCAGTGCCAGGACAATTGGTCGGTCAAATAGCCGCCGACCACCGGACCCAGAGCGGGCGCGACGATCGTCGCAATCGCGGTGATGGAGAATGCCGTCTGGCGCTTCTCCGGCGGGAAAGTGTCGAGGATGATCGCCTGTTGAGTCGGCTGCAAACCGCCGCCGAAGAAGCCCTGCACGGCGCGGAAGACCAGTAGTTCGCCAAAATTGGTCGAGATGCCACACAGAAATGACGCCACCGTGAAACCCGCCACGCTCAGCAGAAAGTAATTCTTTTGCCCCAGGCGCATGCTTAAGTTTCCGGAGATCGTCAGCACGATCGCGTTGGCCACGAGGTACGTCGTCAGCGACCAGGTGCTCTGATCGTTGCTGATCGCCAGCGACCCGGCGATGTGCGGAAGCGCCACATTGACGATCGTGGTATCCAGAACCTCCATGAATGCGCCCATCGTGACGACGATGGCGATGAGCCACAGATTGGGATTGCCGCGCGAGCCGCTCATTTGAAATATACGGTCGGCTCCACCGACAGCCCGAGCGGCAGGAACGGCCAGTTCTCCAGACCGTGATCGATCAGGATTTTCACGGGTACCCGGCGAACGATCTTGACGAAGTTGCCGGTCGCGTTCTCGGCAGGGAACGCGGTGAAGCGCGCGCCGCTACCGCCCTGGATGCTGTCGATATGGCCGCTGAGGTGCAGATCAGAATAGGCGTCCACTTTGATGTCGACTCGCTGCCCGACGCGCATCCGATCAAGCTGCGTCTCCTTGTAATTCGCCACCACCCAGACATTTCGGGTCACCAGATAGAAGACCTGCTCGCCGGCCTGCGCGAAGGTGCCCAGATCCACATTTCGACGCGTGATCTGTCCGTCCTGCGGCGCAGTGACGTCGGTATACGAAAGATTTAAGTTTGCCTGGGCCAAGTTGGCCCGCGCCTGCTCCACCTGAGCTTTACGCTGTTTCAGCGTCGCCTCCGCCGTCTCGATGGTCTCCTTGACGAGGGCCGCGACAGACAACTGAGCCTCAGCCGACTGCACGTTGGCGGTGTTCGAACGCACTGCCGTCGTCGACTGATCGACGTTGGTTTGCGTCGTTGCCCGAGGATCCACTCCATGCTGGCGCTTCGAATCACTATCGCTTTGCGCGAGGTTAGCCCGCGCCTGCGCCAATTGAGCCTGTGCCTGGGCAAGGTTCGCCGGCGCCCTGACCCTGGTAGTGTGCAGGTCCACTTCGGCGCCCGTCTGCTGCGCCACGGCGGCGTCGAGATTGGCTTGGGCCTGGTCGCGCGCGACGATGTAGTCGCGTGGATCGATCTTCAGCAGCAGATCACCTGCGTGTACAAACACGTTGTCGTTGATCCGGTTTTCCACGACGTAACCGGCAACCTTGGGCGCGATTGATACGGCGTTTCCCTCCGTATAGGCATCGTCCGTGCCTTCCTGATTGCGAGTCATCAGCCAGAAAATCAGCCCGCCGATGATAGCGATCACCGCGATGACGATCAGGATGATGACCGGCTTACGGCTCTTGGGCTTCTTCTGGTCATCGTCGTTGGGTTGGTCCTTTTGGTAGCCCTCGCGGCCGTCTGCATCGCTAGACCCACTGCTGGACGGCGCCTCCTGCCCGCTCGCACGAGCACGGGAGTCTTTGTTATCGTCCATACTGAAAGTTCCTCGGCAAACGTGACTTTTAATTCCTCGCATTCCGGCTCGTCTGTGCGCTAACGAACGTAAGGCAGCACGTCGCGTTCAACATTGACGCCCGCAGTCTGTTCGCCAACGTACAGAATGGAGCTCGAACTCTGAGTAAGGTCTGGTCAATATTCGCTCGCGATGAAGCACACATGAATGAACCGGCTCTGCGGGACGATTGAGGGCCACGTGGAAGTCGCCGTCATCTCGGCCATGGCTGCCATCGCAGGCTCGAGTGTCGGCGCCATCACGACGTTCGCGACGACCTGGCTGGTGCAGAGCAGCCAGTTACGGTCCCAACGACTCGGCGCGGATCTGGCCAAACGCGAGCAGCTATACGCTGACTTCATTGCCGAGGCCGCCAAGCGCATGACCGATGCCATGTCGCACGAGGTGGAGACGCCGGATGTTCTCGTGGTTCTGGCCGCCTCAATCGGCCAGATGCGATTATTCTCCTCGTCAGAGGTGGTCACCGCTGCGGAACAAGTCGCGCGTGGGATCGTTGACTCCTACATTGCACCCAATCGCAATCTCAAGGAGCTTCGTGAGGCCTTCATGGATAAAACGAAGCTGGATCCCCTGGGTCACTTTGCTGCCGCATGTCGAAAGGAGTTGGGCGGCATGGCAGCCTAGGAACGGTTGCATGTCGCAGCGAGTGCTTTATGTACGCTAACAGACAGTGTCGGTCGTATCGAACGGGTACCGTCAAAGCTGTGGCGCGCTCGCGGCGGCAAATGAACCCCGCCCTCCCGTAGGGCGAACTCCCGGCATGTAATCCCCATGACGGGCCTCATACCTCGGTGGCACACTGTGTGACCACCGAGGTTTTTTTTCCGCCGCTGCGCCTGCTGTTTGACGAGCAAGGCGCAGGTTGTCAGCCGGCGAGGCCGCCATAGAGGTAAGCCTTGTGAGGCCGAAGATCTCGCCGCCAGTCGTAGACTATGGCGACGAGTATTTTCCACGAGATCGCCCCTACAATTTTGTGGAAATTAGTTTGCACCCTGCGGCACCGCGGATTCAATACCGATCGGGCAGCGTCCTCGCTCGAATCATCGGCTCTGGCGACCCTGCCGTATTTCGGGATGCGGGGTCACCCGCAGCGTGCCTCGAGTCCGCGCCCAGAGCCGCGGCACGAGCATCGGCGTACGCTTCTTGTAGTCTGAATACACCTCGCCGAATGCAACCTCCAGATCACGCTCCTCCCAACGAATCGCAATCAAGATGTAAGCTGTCGTGACGGACGCAAAAATCAGATGTGCGGCGGTCATGGTGGGCGCCGCCCAGAAAATCGTCAGCCAGCCGATGTACAGCGGATGGCGTACGAGTCTGTAGAGGCTCGGAGTGCGGAAAACGGGTGCGCGGTAGGGTCTCTCGCCGAGACGACGCCACACCTGTTTCAGGCCAAACAGATCGAAGTGATCGATGAGAAAGGTGGTGTAGAGCAATAGCGCCCACCCAAAAAGATACAGCCCGACAACACATGAGGGCAAAAGGCCAGAAGGTGCGTCCCAAACCGCGCCACCAATGGGCTGCCAGAAAATGTACAGTGCCGCCAGCGCAAGTGAGCTAACAAGCACATAGGTGCTGCGCTCTGCTGCTTCCGGCACGGTGCGTTTCCACCAGTTTTTGAATGCCGGGCGCGCCATGCCACTGTGTTGGATGGCAAATGCCGTGAGCAACCCCAGATCAATCAGAAGTGCCCGCCCTACCGATCCGGTTGACGGGCCGTCAAGGGTTGTCGGTGTTAGGAATCCACCGATAAACCCGACGCCGTAGAGAAATACGGCAAAGAAGACGAGGTACGAGGCTATTCCGATAAACCCGACGCCGTAGAGAAATACGGCAAAGAAGACGAGGTACGAGGCTATTCCGTAAATGAAAATACCGATGCGTGACATGGCAGGCTCCTCTCCGACCCATTTGGTCGGCAAGCATTGTCGGGCTCCCCGGCAGCCGGCGCATGGGGCATCGACCCCTATCTTTGCGGCTACTGACCCCCACTTTTGCCTGCTCCCCGCGGCGCGAGGGCGCGTGCCGCGGCGGCGGCATCTTTGCGGCTGGCGACGCCGAGCCGCGCTATTATCGCCGAGACATGGTGCTCCGCCGTTTTCGGCGAAATGCAAAGGCGCGCCGCGATTTCGATGTTGCTCAATCCTTCATCGATCAAACTGACGACCTGTGCCTGACGCCGCGTGAGTCCCGCCGGGTTGGCGCGCGTGCCGCTGATTGGACCGCGCGGTACGGCGCGCGATCCCTTGGCACGCATGCGTTGCCGCAGGCGAGCGGCGGCAGGGTTGGCTGATAATCGGTCAAATACGTCGAGCGCCCGCCGCTGAGCCTCATCATCTCCTTCGCTAAGTGCCATGGCTTCTTCGTACGGACGGCCAAGCGCGGCCCAGCCGGCGGCAGCGGCCTGCCAGCGCCCCTCGCAGTGCTCCCGAAACGGCGATGCCAACGAGGCCGCGTCGAACTCGAATTCACCCAGTGTATGCAGCCAGAGCCCGGCATCATCGGCCGCCCAGCGAGCGCCTGTAGTAAGGGCGAGGGCCAATATTTCTCGAAGCGATGCGGCGGCTTCGTTGGTCTCGGTGCCCGCTCCCTCGGCCTCGCACAGCCAGGCTTTTTCGGCAAGCAAAACGCCTAAATACACCGTCCGCTGCAATTCGGCCTGCGAGGTTGCCAGCCGGCGCACCTCCTCCAGGGGCGTCGCGGCATCCGGCTCGCCCCACCGCAGGCGCAGGCGGGCAAGCGCAACAAGCGCCGGAAAGCGGTACACAGCGGACGCGTAGACACGGCTCAATGTGGTTGCGATCTCGCCTTCGGCCGCGGCCCAGTCACCTTGGTCAACATGGATCATCGCGCGCCATCCCCGCAGGTAACCTTCCCAATGGGTCAGTTCGCGCGCCGCGGCGTAGGCAACGCCGCGCTCGATATAGCCGAGCGACGCAGGATAGTCACGTCTGTTGTAGTACTGACAGGCCAGATTGCAGGAAGCACGTTCCACATGATCGTGATAGTTGCCGGCCGCCGCCAGTTGGAAACTTCGTTCGACTTCGGCGCAAGTGCCGGAACGGACGCAATCGGCCTTTGCCGTACCGATGTTCGCGAGCGCGTGGATGATGATTTCCTCAGCGCCCAACTGCTCGGCGAGCGCCAATGCACGGTTACCCCAATGAACAGCCGCATCCAATCGCGAAGCCAGCATTTCCAACTGCGACTGGTGCGAGTATGCCCAGGCGAGGTCCACGCCCGGCGAAACTCCCTCCAACACCACGATTGCCTCCGCGATGAAGCCCTCCGCTTCATTGCGGTGACCGCAAATCCACGCATAACGCGACAGGCGGGTCAGGTCACGGCCCAACTCCAAGACGTCTCCCGAAGCACGCCGCCGACCGGACGCTTCCAGCATGGCTGACATCGCCACGTCGGCGGCACCCATCAGATACGACTGCTGCGCGAAGCATTCGAGCAACTCCACCGTGACCGCGTCATCCAAGGATGGTCGGTGCGACAGGATTGCGCTGTAGTGCGACGCCGCCTCGCGCGCCGCTCCGGCCAGCGCCGCTTCGTCGCCGGCGCGCCGTGCAAATTTCAAGAAGGCGGCAACGTCCTCTGCACGCTTCGCGTGATGGGCGATCTCGCCGGCGCGGGCGGTCGGTCGCCTCACCAACTCATTGACAACGGCCTGATGCAGGACGCGACGGCGCGACGGCGCGATGCTGGCCTCTATGGCGCGGCGTGCGAGTTCATGACGGAAACTCAGTATGGCGCCATTCAAGACGAGCATGCCCCGTTCGACGCAGGCATCCAATCCCCAGTCGAATGCGCCCTTCGACAAGTCGGCAACGATGGCCGTGTCGGCGCGACGCGGGAAGATCGAAAACAGCCTCCAACACGATTTTGGCCTCCGAAGGCAGGCGCGCTGCGCGCGCCAGGGTAGCATCGCGGACGGCATCAGTCGGCACATCACCGTCCACAGCCAGGTTCTCTGTGACCAGGAAAGGATTGCCCGCGGTCAGTGCAAACAATGCCTCGCCGTGCCTTCCGACCCTCTCGGCGAGTTTGATGACGGCACCTTCGGAAAGACTCTCGATCGTCATGCGCTCGACACTTCCCGGCGGCGCCTCACCGAGCAACGAACGCATTGGAGACCTTGCGTCGAGTTCCTCGTCCCGGTAAGTGAGCAATATCAAAGCGCGAACGCCGCGGATACGCCGCGTCAAAAAGCGGATGAGATCCAGGGTCACACTGTCCGCCCAGTGCAGATCTTCGATCAGCAGCACCGAAGGTAGGGAGGGAAAGCTCAGGATCCTGAGCAGCGACTCAAACGACTGGATGTGATCCGCGTTTCGATCGAATCGGTCCCCGCTGGCGCGCATAATATCGCGCAGTGGTAGTAGTGGTTCAGGAGTGGACAGATTTTCGCAGGCGCCACGATGTATACGCACCTGTGCGCCGACGTCAGCGACAAACCGCTCAACCAGAGTGGTCTTGCCGACACCGGCTTCCCCGGCGATGGCGACGACGCGCCCGCTACCGCCTCGGGCCGCCGCAAACGCTCTCTCCAAGCGCTTTAGTTGTTCTTCGCGCTCCAGTAGTTCGATGTTCTGCCTCCCGAAGAACCAGACGGACACTTTGATCCAGGGATCCGCGGTTGCCGCTTACGATCTCTAGCCTCGACGCCAATCCATATTTAAGGCACTACTTTCCAGCGGCAGAAACAACGTCAGTAATTCCAGGCTTCCCTGAGTTTCTCATGTTGCTGTCGCGAGTTCCTCAAGGTCCTAGGCGCGTTCGGCATCATCTCGGATGTTGCCCGGCGTATCAACCCGGGCGGTAATACACGCAATCTTCTCGACCGCGGGGATCTCAAACTGAACTCCTTGGTCACGACTCGAACACCGCATCGTTGTCGATCGGGATCGGAAATTGAACGGCGTGGATCGTCACCGAGCAAGGCGTCGGATACCTTCGCGACCCCATCGCCGGCCTTCACGCCGTTTTCGCTGTGGCGGTCCGGAGGGTCCTGCTGGCACAATCGGGCATGGCGCACGAGCACAAACGACAAGGATTTCGTTGGTCCATGACCCGTCGCCGCTTTATGGCGAGCGCGTCGATGCTGCCATTCGCCACCTGGGCCGTGGGGCTGGACGCTGGGGTGAGCGCCGAGACGGGTAATTCTGGCAGTTCTGAGGTCGTACCACCCCGCGTAAAAGACATTTTAAACGTCCGGGGTTTCGAGCCCCTGGCCCGTGCGGCATTGCCCCCGGCTCACTTCGGATATCTCGCCACCGGCATCGACGACGATCGCACCCTGCGACGAAACGAAGAGGCATTCGGTGACTACGAAATCCGCGCCCGGCGCTTTATCGACCTGTCTCGGGTCGATATCAGCACTACAGTATTCGGTGCTCACTGGCGAACTCCAGTGTATTTTTCCGCCGTGTCGGCGATGCGTGCTTTTCACCCCGATGGGGAGGCAGCGGTGGCGCGCGCTGCCGCAAGCCGATCGGCCCAACTGATGGTTTCTTCGGGGTCCTCTGTTCCGCTTGAGCAAATTTTGACTGAGCGCGGCGCCCCGGTATGGCAACAACTGTATCCAACGGACGACTGGACAGTCACACGGCAACTCGTGCGTCGCGCCGAATCGGCGGGCGCTGATGCCATTGTGCTTTCCGTTGACTCGTAAACGTGTGGCCCTGGCCCTTGATGAGCGCGGGCCTGCATGCTACGAGCCGCGACGTCGTTTGATTTCCGGCAGTACCTCATCGACAACGGTATTGTCGGCGAGAACTTGCCCG
>Ga0116230_10007792_pt1 | contig 10579 bp, 18 predicted proteins | sample S1TSphfallax_3_FD_88678 | JGI IMG/M metagenome (GOLD analysis project Ga0116230, IMG submission 88678) | Host-associated microbial communities from peat moss isolated from Minnesota, USA - S1T2_Fd - Sphagnum fallax MG | ecosystem: Host-associated > Plants > Peat moss > Unclassified | place...
AACAACTAAGCCTAGAGTGAGAAAATTAGTAATATAGAAATAAGATTTTAAATAGAATATTAGAAAAATACTTTGAATAACAGAAAAAATAAGTGCTAATACTTTTTTATATAAATTTAATTTCCTCTTTCCGGATTCACCTTCTTCTGATTGCAATTTTTCTAAAAAAGGAAATACTGCAGCTAATAAATCAATAAGAATCGATGAATTGATAAAAGGTAGAATTCCTAATGAGAAAGGTGTTAAAAAAATGTTTCCACCGGAATACATATTAATTATTTGCAGAATCGAATTTTTTGCTTCCAATTGAAAAAAAGATTTCTGTAATGCATCTTGATCAATCCCTGAAAGAGGAATGCTATTACCAAATCGAAATAAAAACAAAACAAATAAAGTAAAAAGTATCTTATTTGTAGGTGTTTTTTGTTTTTGAGTATTTTTAATTAAAAATTCGAGCATTTTTATATTTTTTAATAATTTTCTCGTAAAAAATTTGTTTTTGACTCGACTGAGCTTTTCCTAATTCTATTTTTTCATTTAATTTTGTTAAAGCTAAGATTGTAGCTTTAGCATTGTTAAGTATATTTTTTGCTCCAAATTGTTTTGCTAATATATTACGAATACCAGCTAATTCTAAAACTGTTCTTACGGAACCACCACCAATTACACCAGTTCCTAAAGAAGCTGGTCGTAATAAGATATTACAAGCTCCATAGGAAGCATTCATTACATAAGGTATAGAATAATTAAATGTTAAAGGAACATTAATTAGATTTTTTTTTCCATTTAGAACAGCTTTATCGATAGCTAGATTTACATCATCTGCACGTCCAATTCCAACACCAACTTTTCTTTTTTTATCACCTATAATAACTATTGCACGAAAAGTTAATTTTTTTCCCCCTTTTACAACTTTAGTTACACGTTTAATTTGAATTATCTTTTCTTCGTATTTTATTTTTGATAACCTTATTATGTTTTTTTTTCTAATTTTTGTTTTTGAACTACCATTTTCTTTTTTAATATTTTTAATACTTTTCCCTTCGTTAGTATCCATAGTTTTTATTATTTAATTTTTAAAAAATTAATCCTTCTGTTCTTGCTCCTTCAGCTAATTCTTTAATGCGTCCATGATATGGTTTGTTTGATCTATCAAATATTACATTATTTAAATTTTTGCTTTTAGCTTTTTGTGCTAAATTTTTTCCAACATTAAAAGAAGCTAATTTATTAGATGTTTTCTCATTTTTTTGTTTAAAACTTTTTTCTAATGTTGAACTAAAGACTAATGTAGTTCCATTTTTATCATCAATAAGTTGAGCATAGATATGTTTATGTGAACGAAAAACAGCTAATCTAGGTTTCGAAACTGTTCCAACTATTTTTTTTAAATATCTTTTTTTCTGTTGTAAGTAAATTTTTTTTTGTTTTTTCATAAATTATGAAATTTTATAAGTTATTTTCCTGTTTTACCAGCTTTTCTAATAATTTTTTGACCCTCATATAGAATTCCCTTTCCTTTATAGGGTTCAGGTGGCTTGATATCTTTGATTTTTGCACACATAAAACCAACTTTTTCTTTATCTATTCCACTAATTATTATTTTTGTTGATGATTCCAACTTAATGGATAAATCATCAGGTATTAAAAACTCTATTGGATGGGTAAAACCCATGCTTAGAATTAACAATTTTTTTTCAAGTTGAAATTTATATCCAATTCCTTCAGCTATTAATGTTTTTGAAAATTTCTCAGTGACACCTAAAATCATGTTTTGAATTAAAGCTCTTATCAAACCATGATAAGCCTTTATTTTTTTTAAATCATTTTCTCTTTTTATAGTTATTCTATCATTTATGATTTCAATTTGTAATTCTGATGAAATAATTTTTTCAAGAGTTCCAAATTTACCTATTACTTTAATTTTTTGATTTTCAAAATTAACTGACGTTCCCTTTGGAATCAAAATTGTTTTTTTTCCTATACGTGACATTTTTATTTCTCCTTAATTTCGTTGTTTTAAATATAATTGTTTTATATCATCCAATATAACATAATATTTCACCTCCTTTTTTTAATTTCTGAGCCTTTATATGACTCATAATTCCGGTTGAAGTTGAAATGATAGCAGTGCCTTGTTTATATCGTAAAACACTTATGATTTGTTGAAAATTTTTATATCCAGCAAATACTCTTTGTCCAGGTTTACTAATACGTTTTAAACTTGAAAAAAACGGTTTTTTTATCCACCAACCTTTATAATTTAAAATAACTTTTATATATATTTTTTCATTTAAATCATTATTTAATTCATAGCTTTTTATATAACGTTCATCATTAAGTACTTTTAATATAGCCAAATTTAATTTACTATATGGAATTATCGTAAAACCATGACGGGCTAAACTAGCATTACGAATACGGGTTAACATATCAGATACCAAATCCTTAGTCATTTCTGTTCTCCTGAAAAGTTATTTAACTATTTGTATTTAGAGAAGAATTAAACGGAAGTCCTAATTCTTTTAGAAGGAAAAAAGCTTCTAATTTATTTTTTGCTGTTGTTACAATTGTAATTGTAAATCCACGTCTTTGATCTACACTATCAAAATCGATTTCTGGGAAAACTAACTGTTCAGAAATTCCTAAATTATAGTTTCCATATTTATCAAAATTATTTGAGCTTATTCCTCTAAAATCTCGAATGCGTGGAAGAACTAACTTTGTAAGTTTTTCCAAAAACGAATACATTTTTTCACGTCGTAAAGTAACTACTAATCCAATTGGCATTCCTTCACGAATCTTAAATCCAGCAATAGATTTTTTGGCTTTTGTTAAAATTGGTTGTTGACCACTAATTAAGCGAATTTCATCTGTTGCTTTTTGAAGAAAATTTTTATTCTGTGCATTTAATCCCAATGCAGAGCTTATTTGTATTTTTTCTAACTTTGGAATTTGATGATTATTTTTATATTTAAAATTTTCAACGAGTTTAGGTCTAATTTCCTCAAAATATTGTTTTTTTAAATTATTCATATTTTTTTAAATTATATTTCCAAATTTTTTAAAATATTTTTTCTTTTCCTTGTTTAAGAATTTAAACCCAACCCTACTCCTAATTTTATTCTCACTGTTCCAGAGCATTATATTTGAGATATGTATTTTATAAGGAATTTGTTTCTCTTGTGATTTTTTTAAAATTTTTATTCTTGGACTTATAGCATCAATTATCACTTTTCGTTTTTTCCTATCAATTTCGGTAATATTTCCAATAATCCCTTTATTTGTTCCACTAATAACCTGAACTTTTTCACCTTTTTTTACATGACTAAAAATAATTGTTTTCATATAACTTCACTTGCTAATGATATTATTTTCGTAAAATTTTTGTCTCGAATCTCACGAGCGACAGGACCAAATACTCTTGTTCCTCTTGGATTATTTTCCACATTTATAATAACAACAGCATTATCATCAAATCGAATATTTAATCCATCAGAACGTTTAATAGTTTTTTTTGTTCGTACGATAACTGCTCTTACAACATTAGATCTTTTTACTCCCATATTTGGAATTGCATCTTTAATAACTCCAATTATAATATCTCCAACATTGCCATTTTTTCTATTGTTTCCTAAAACTCTAATACACATTAGTTTTTTTGCACCTGTATTATCTGCAACGTTTAAATATGTTTGTGGTTGAATCATAATATTGTATGTTTTAAATTACTTCTTTTTCGTAAATTTTAACAATTTGCTTTAATTTCCACTTTTTATTTTTGCTAAAAGGTGAACTTTCTTCTATTAATACTAAATCACCAGATTTACATTCATTTTTTTCATCATGGGCCATATATTTTTTTGTTTGTAATAGTGTTTTAAAATATTTAGGATGTTGATAACGAATTTGAATAGCTACTACAATAGTTTTGTTTGGTTTATCACTAACTACAATTCCAATTCTCTGTTTTCTTACCATATTTTATTTTTCTTTATTTACTTTTAATAATGAAAATTTTTTAAATTTTAGTTGTGCAATTCGACGTTTTGTATGTGTAAATAAATGAGATTTTTTTGATTGATTAGTTAATTTTTTTAATTTTAATTCAAAAAGGTTTTTTTGCAAAAGAAAAATTTCTTTATCAATATCATCAATGGCAATTAATAAATTTGTTTCTTTATATTTCGGAAGAGTCATAGTTTTTATTCCTTAATTAATATTTTAGTTTTTATAGGTAATTTATATGACGCAACTTTTAATGCTTCAAGAGCTATTTCTTTTGAAACTCCATCAACTTCAAATAGAACATTTCCTGGTTTTATAACAACAACCCAATACTCAACACTTCCTTTTCCTGATCCCATTCTAGATTCTTCTGCTCTAGCAGTAACGGATTTATCTGGAAATACTTTTATCCATAGTTTTCCTGTTCTTTTTGTATATCTTGAAATTGTTCTGCGTGCTGCTTCAATTTGTCTAGATGTTAGCCATATTGGTTCCAATGCTTGAATACCAAAATTACCATAATCTAACTTATTATTTCGAGAAGCTTTACCTTTCAAGCGTCCACGTTGCATTTTTCTATACTTTGTTCTTTTAGGACTTAACATTTTTCCCTCTTGTTAATTAATTTATTGAACAAATAACCAAACTTTTATTCCAATTAATCCATAAATTGTTTCTGCACATTTGTGCGTATAATCTATATTAGCTTTTAATGTATGTAATGGAATTTTTCCATCTCGTTTCCATTCACTTCGAGCTATATCTATACCATTTAATCGACCAGAAACTTGAACTTTTATACCCTTCATTGAAGTTAATTGTACTTTTTTAATTGCTTGTTTTACAGCTCTTCTAAAAGGTATTCTTTTTTCTAATTGATCCGCTATAAATTTAGCAATCAAATTGGCATCTTCAAATGGATTTTTTATAAATTTTATAGAAACTAAATAATTTTTCTTTGTTTCAATTTGTAACCTTCTAATAAAATTTCTTATTGTTTTTTTTAGTAAAAGACTTGTAAAACGTTTTAAATTTCCTTTTGAATTTGATAATAAATTCATGTTATTAGATTCCGTTGTTTCGACAAGAAATTTATTTATTTTTTTGTACATTTCCTTAGCTCTTGGAAACAAAGCATAAATATTGATATTTACATATTCTTTTTCATTGATTTCTTGAGTAATTCGAGAAATTTCGATTTTGGAAATGGATAAAAATTCACTAAAATATTGTTCAATTGTTTTTCGAACTAAAAAATCTTCTTTTAATAAAGTTGAATAATTATTTTTTTCAGTATACCAATGAGATAAATGTTTTTGTGTTGTTACTAATCTGAATCCTTTAGGATGTGTTTTTTGGCCCACAATTTTTCCTCTTTTTTTATGTATTTTCTATTTTTTCATTATTTTCTGCAACTCGGATAGTTAAATGAGAAAATTTCTTTTGAATTTCATAAGCTTTCCCACGTGCTCTAGGTTGCATCCTTTTTAAAATTGAACCTTGATTTACAAATGCTTCTGTTATAATTAGTTTTTCTTTTTCTAAATTAAAATTTTGTGTAGCATTTGAAACAGCAGAATATAATGTTTGCCATACTACACCTCCAGATTTCTGAGGTAAAAACTTTAGAATTTGCAATGCTTCTTTATACGTTTTACCTCGAATTTTAGCTATGATTAAATTAATTTTAGTAGGAGCAATTCGAATATATTTTGAAGTTGCTGAAATATTTTTCTCTTGGTTTTTCATAAAGATTTTATTTTTTTACTTTACGTTCAGTTTTTTTATGAGAACGAAATGTTCTTGTTGGCACAAATTCTCCTAATTTATGTCCAACTAATTGATCAGAAATATAAATTGGCACATGTTTTTGACCATTATATATACTAATTGTATAACCAATCATTATTGGTAATATAGTCGAAGTTCTAGACCATGTTTTTATGGTATCTTTTTTTCCTATTTGTTCTAGTTTTTTAATTTTAGACAATAAATGATATGCTACGTATGGTCCTTTTGATATAGATCTTCCCATTTTTTTTACCTTTTTAAATTTCTTACTAAAAAAGAGTTATAAACGACGACGAATAATAAATAAACTGCTTCTTTTTTTGTTTCTTCGTGTTTTCATTCCCAAAGCAGGTTTTCCCCATGGAGTTAAAGGTCGAGGTTTACCTATTGGACATCTTCCCTCTCCACCTCCATGTGGATGATCCACTGGATTCATAACAGAACCTCGGACAGTTGGACGAATTCCTAACCATCTTTTACGTCCTGCTTTTCCCAATACTACATTATAGACCTCTGAGTTACTTATTTTTCCAATTGTTGCAAAACATTCTTTTCGAAATAATCTTATTTCTTTTGACGATAAACGTAAGACGACAAATTTATTTTCTTTCGCTAATATTTTGGCAGATGTTCCCGCTGCACGCACTAATTGTCCACCTTTTCCAGGAATTAATTCAACGTTATGTATATCAGTACCTAATGGAATATTTTCTAAGGGTAATGAATTTCCTATTTCTATAGGATAATCTTTTCCAGAAAAAATTTTATCACCTATTTTTAGATTTTCCGGATGTAAAATATATTTTTTTTCACCATCTTGATATGATATTAATGCAATATTTGCATTTCTATTAGGATCGTATTCTATAGAAATAACAGTTCCTTTTATATCATATTTATTCCTTTTAAAATCTATAATTCTATAAAGTCTTTTATGACCACTTCCTTTATGTCTTATACTAATTCGACCTTTATTATTTCTTCCTTTTGCTCTATGATTGGCTAGTGTTAATGATTTTTCTGGTTTTTTTCTCGAAAGTTCCGAAAAATCTAATCCACTTTTATGTCTTGTTGTTGAAGTATAGGGTTTGTATATTTTAATTGCCATTATATAATTTTATTAATTAAATAAATCAGTTATAGAATCACCTTCTTTTAATTTTATAAATGTTTTTTTATAACACGCTTTATTTCCTAAAAATTTTCCAACTCTTTTCTTTTTAATTGGTAAATTACAAGTTCTAACATCTAAAATTGTAACATTAAAAATTTTTTCTAAAATATATTTGATTTCTAACTTTTTTAAAGAACGATCAACTATAAAAGTGTATTCTCTTTGACCATATAAATTTATAGATTTCTCGGTTAGTAAAGGATATTTTATTAGATTTAATAGATCACCTAAATTAGGAAGAAGATTTTCCATATTTTTTATTTATAAAATTTAAACTATTTTTTGATAAATAAATAGAATTTGCTTTTAATATCGATCTAAGGTTTAAACAATTTGCTGTTGTAGTTTCAATATTTCCGATATTTCTTGTCATTAACCAGAAGTTTTTATTGGGTTTAGATAAAATAAATAATATTTTTTTATTTTTTTCCTCTTTCATATTTGAAAGATAATCTAAAATTTTTTTTGTCTTAATTTCTTCAATATTTTCAAATAAATTATCTTCGAAAAATGAAAAGCTTTGTCTCTTTAAATACAATGCAGACAAAATAGCTAATTTTCTTTCTTTTTTATTAATTTTTTTATTTACAACTCTTGGCTTCGGACCAAAAATTACTCCTCCACCAACCCATAGAGGTGATCTATTTGAACCAGCTCTTGCTTGTCCTGTTCCTTTTTGTCTCCAAGGTTTTTTTCCACCTCCCCTTACTTCAGATTTTGTTTTTGTTGAAGATAAGTACTTTCTAGAATTTTTTAGTTGTATTAAATAAACTTTGTGAATCAACCCAATAGCTTTTTTCTTCTTTTCAAAATTTTGAAAATCAAATTTTGTTTCTTCCATATTTCTATTTTTCTTTTTTTAATTTAATACTTACAAGATTTCCCGGTTTTCCAGGAATTGAACCTTTCAAAACTAATAAATTTTCCTTTATATCTACATCTATAATTTGAAGACTTTTAATTGTTTTATTTTCCATTCCTATTCTACCTGGCATACGTTTCCCTGGAAATACACGTCCTGGTGATGTACCTGCTCCCATGGAACCCTGTAATCTATGGTGTTTTGATCCATGACTAATTGCTCCACGGGCAAATTTATTCTTTTTGATGTTTCCAGTATTTCCCTTTCCTATTGTTAATCCACTAACATCTACAAATTTTCCTATTTGAAATAAACTTACATCAAATTTTTGACCTAATTTATAAAAGTCTATATTTTCAGTTTTATATTCTTTTAAATAACGAAAATAAGGTAAATTTTTTTTGCTAAAATGTCCTAGTTCTGGTTTTGTTAATTTTTTATTATTTCCAGATAGTTCTAAATAACCAATTTGAATAGAATTATAACCACAGTTTTTATTTGATTTTATTTGTGTAACAAAACAAGGTCCACTTCTTATTATTGTTACTGGGATAGCTTCTCCTTTTGTATCAAAAACTTGGGTCATACCGATTTTATTTCCTAAAATACCTAAAGACACAAGATACCTTCCTATATAAAAAATTACTAAATTCTTTTATCATAATTTATTTTATAGTTGTTGTCTATATCATAAAATATACTAAGTACTAAATAAATTATATTTAAAGTTTCCTAAAACTTGATTCTATTTCTGAAATAAAATATAATACATACAATATCTTTTTGTTACCAATAATCTTTTATAATTATGAGTGAAAAAAACATAAATAAATCGGCAAGTAAAAAAGTTGTTGGAATAGATTTAGGAACTACTAATTCTGTTGTTTCGGTTTTAGAAGGTGCTAATCCTAATGTTATTCCTAATTCAGAAGGTACTCGAACAACACCTTCTGTTGTTGCTTATACACCAAATGGAGAAATATTAGTAGGACAATTAGCAAAACGTCAAAGTGTTGTTAATCCTGATAATACTTTTTATTCTGTAAAACGTTTCATAGGATGTAAATTTGAAGAAGTTAAAGACGAAACTAATAGAATTTCATATACAGTTAAAAAGGATAATAATGGAAACATCAAAATATATTGTCCTGCTTTGAATAAAGATTTTAGTCCTGAAGAAATATCAGCTTCTGTATTAAAAAAATTAGTAAATGATGCAAGTAGATTTTTAAAAGAAACAATTACCCAAGCTATAATTACTGTTCCTGCTTATTTCAATGACTCTCAGCGTTTAGCTACAAAAGATGCAGGTACAATTGCTGGATTAGATGTTTTAAGAATATTGAATGAACCAACAGCTGCTGCTTTAGCCTATGGTTTAGATAAAAAGAAAGATGAGGTTGTTTTAATTTTTGATCTAGGTGGTGGTACTTTTGATGTCTCTATTTTAGAAGTTGGTGATGAGGTTTTTGAAGTTCTTGCCACTTCAGGTGATACTCATCTGGGTGGTGATGATTTTGATCAAGTAATTGTAGATTACATAATTAAAAATTTTCAAAAATTGGAAGGGATTGATTTATATAAAGAAAAACAAGCTTTACAGCGTATAATTGAAGCTGCTGAAAAAGCTAAAATTGAATTATCAAGTTTACAATCAACTAGGATTAGTTTACCTTTTATTTATATTGATGGTCAAACACCAAAACATATTGATTTACAATTTGACAGATCTAAATTTGAAGAATTGAGCAGAGCTCTTTTAGAGCGTTGTAAACAACCTGTTTTAAAAGCTTTACAAGATGCAAAGTTATCTAAGTCAGATATAAATGAAGTAATTTTAGTTGGTGGATCAACTAGAATTCCAGCAGTTCGTAATTTATTAATTGATTTATTAGGAAAAACCTTAAATGAAACTGTAAATCCTGATGAGGTAGTAGCAATGGGAGCTGCTGTTCAGGCTGGAATTATTGCTGGAGAAATTACAGATTTGATATTATTAGATGTAACTCCATTATCTTTAGGTGTAGAAACAATGGGTGGTTTAATGACTACTATTATTAATAGAAATGCTTCTATTCCCGTAAAGCAATCTGAAGTTTTTTCTACTGGTTCTGATTTTCAAGATGCAGTAGAGATTCATGTATTACAAGGTGAACGTCCTTTTGCTAAAGATAATAAAAGTTTAGGTTTATTTCGTCTAAATGGTATTCCATCTGCACCTCGAGGTGTTCCTAAAATTAACGTTACTTTTCAGTTAGATGTTAATGGTTTATTATCTGTTTCGGCCCGTGAAGAACAAACTGGTCAGGAACAATCAATTAAGATTGAAGGTGCTTCTACTTTGGCTCGTGATGAAGTTAGTAAAATGATAAAGGAAGCGGAAGAAAATGCGATTTTTGATAAAACTAAGAAATCATTGGTAAATATTACTTATGAATTAGATAATTTATTATATAAATATGAAACTCTTTACGAAAAAGTTTCAACTATTAATTTAGATTCAATGTTATATTTTTCGGAATTAATAAATGAACTTAAGGAATTATATAAAAATAATTCATTTAATAAAATTTATAAAGATTCTATTTCTAGTTTAAAATTTGCTTATAATGTTTTAATTGTTGAATATATTAAAAATGAATTAGTTAATAAATCTTTTGAAAAAAAAGATAATTCTACTAATAATAATATTATAGATGTAGATATTTCAGAGAATTAAGTTGGAAAGGAGAGAGTGAGATTCG
>Ga0116230_10007796_pt1 | contig 10575 bp, 8 predicted proteins | sample S1TSphfallax_3_FD_88678 | JGI IMG/M metagenome (GOLD analysis project Ga0116230, IMG submission 88678) | Host-associated microbial communities from peat moss isolated from Minnesota, USA - S1T2_Fd - Sphagnum fallax MG | ecosystem: Host-associated > Plants > Peat moss > Unclassified | place: USA...
CACTCCCGGCATGTCGGGCTTATGGCAGATTTCTGGACGCAGCAATGTTGACTACCCCAAGCGAGCAGAATTGGATGCAACCTATGTTAAGACTTGGAGCTTGCTGGCAGATTTCAAAATACTGTTGGGTACAGTCCCAGCGGTAATAAAAAGAACAGGCGCACTTTAGCCATATCTGATATTGGTTTTCACAACATGAAGACATGTCCACTCAACATAATCATATTTTTACCGCTTTGCGATTTGAGGGTGTAATCCTCTAGAATTGGTTCATTAGCGAATATATGACAAGGCGTTATCTAATCCCAGTCTTGCTGCTTCTCCTAGCAGTGACTATCCCTATCTACAGTCAAAGTTCTGTCGGATATCAAAGCAATGAAAGTAATGGTCAGCCATCTGACAGTCTGAATGACACTTCATCCAACTGCACGGACCAGCAATTAGCAACGAACGGGGCCTGTCCACTAGACCAGAGTACAGTCCCTGCGTTGAACCCTGCGCAGCCGACGGGTATGTCCTCCAATCAAGTGAGTGGCAGAACACCCTATTCTCCCTCCGAGAATGGCACACTACTCGGTCAGGGCAACCCACTTCAACAAATACAGGGACGCTCTGTCCAACTACCACCAGATCAGCCGACGGAATTTCAGAAATTTGTGGCGGCTACAACTGGTCAATTTCTCCCAATCTATGGGGTAAGCCTGTTTCATAATGTTCCATCAACATTCGCTCCCATCGACCTGGCGCCGGTCACATCTGATTATGTAATTGGCCCGGAAGACCAATTGCGTGTACGAATCTGGGGACAGATTAACTACAGTGGCAATCTAAGAGTGGACAGGTCAGGTGATATTTATCTACCTCAAGTTGGCGCTGTGCATGTGGCTGGCCTGCCTTTCTCCGCGCTGGACTTGCACATGCGCGAGGCAGTTGCAAAGATGTTCCGCAATTTTGATCTTTCAGTCGACATTGGTCAGATCCGCTCAATGCAAGTGTATGTAACAGGTCAGGCACGTCGTCCCGGGGTTTATACCGTTAGCTCCCTTAGTACACTTGTTGATACGCTTTTTGCCAGTGGAGGGCCTTCTCCTCAGGGTTCGCTACGCCATATTTTAGTGAATCGAGAGGGAAAGACAGTTGCTGATTTTGATCTATATGGCTTGCTAATTCGCGGTGACAAATCTCACGATATTCGACTTCTGCCAGAAGACGTTATCTACATTCCATCAGCAGGACATCAGGTAGCGATTACAGGCAGCATCCGTACACCCGCTATTTATGAGATGCGTGATGGAGAGACGATTGCTGATGTAATTGCTGCAGCAGGTAAGACCACAGCGCTTTCTTCAAGCGCACGAATTTCTTTGGAGCGCATTGGGCCTGACCAATTACGGCAGGCAATGGAATTCCCACTGGATGCATCTGGTTTAGCGACACCACTGGCAGATGGGGACGTGCTACGCGTCTATTCGATTTTGCCAGCATTTCAAAAAACAATTACATTACGCGGCAATGTTGCCAATCCTGGCCATTTCGGCTTCAAGCCGGGTATGCATTTGAGTGACCTTATACCAGATAAGGACTCGCTAGTTAGTAGGGACTATTGGTGGAAACGCAGTCAGTTGGGTTTGCCTGCGCCTGAATTTCAACCATTGATTACTAATATTGGACAGGTACCCCTGACGACGCAAGTAACCAGAGCAGGTTTCACTACTGCCGTCACGCAACAGAACCTGACTTCTGCACTGACTGCAAAAAAGCCTGTCTCTGCCCTGGCATCAATTCAACAGCAAGAATTAGCCAATAGTTTGCAGACGCCAGATCAAGCTACAGGTCAAGGTCAGGGTCAGGGTCAGCTTCAGAATGGGAGTAATGGCTCAATTGCTTCATCAAACAGCGATAACTCACCTACCAGTACCTTGATGACCGAAAAGAAAACTGATGTACATTTGTTATCGCCACAGATCGATTGGGACTTTGCTGAAATAGAACGCATTGATCCAAATACATTGAAGACATCTTTAATTCCATTTGATCTTGGCAAACTTGTGATCAATCATGATGCATCTCAAGACTTGGAATTGCAACCCGGAGACACAATCACCATATTTTCCCAGTCTGATCTTCATGTGCCGATTGACCACCAGACCAAGTATGTGGATATTGAGGGTGAAGTTGTACATGCCGGCTTTTATAGTGTGCAACCCGGCGAAACATTGCGCGATGTAGTGCGCCGTGCCGGAGGGTTTACCTCAAATGCATATCTATATGGTTCCGAATTTGATCGTGAATCAACGCGGGTACTGCAGCAACAGCGTCTTGATGAATATGTCCGCAGCCTGACACTGGAGACACAGCGTGGAACACAGGCACTGGCCATCTCAGGTACTGCATCGTCTGGTGCATCTAATGCCACTGCTGCCCAAGCAGTGGGACAAGACATTATCGCCAGACTAAGTCAGATTCGCGCTACTGGCAGAATTGTTTTCGAGGTAAGTCCAGGAAAGTCAAGCATAAATGATGTGCCAAACATCACCCTAGAAAATGGGGACAAGTTTGAGGTTCCCAACATACCAGCAACTATAAATGTTGTTGGTGCAGTGTATAACCAAAATTCATTTCTATTTGAGTCGGGGCGAACTGTTGAACATTATCTAAAGCTGGCAGGTGGAACCAACCGTAATGCAGACTGGCGTCACGCCTTTATCATCCGTGCCGATGGCTCAGTTGTAAGCAAGACGTCAGTGAAAAACTATGGGGCTTGGACAAAATCATTCACTCAACTACGATTGAACCCGGGTGATTCAATCGTAGTACCAGATAAAACATTGCGTCCAACAGCACTAAAGAACTTCCTTGATTGGACACAGGTGTTCTCGCAACTCGCCCTTGGAGCTGCTGCGATCAACGTTCTATAAAAAAGTAGTTGGGGGATTTGGTGGAGCTAGTCGGGATCGAACCGACGACCTCACCGTTGCGAACGGTGCGCTCTCCCAGCTGAGCTATAGCCCCATAATCGGGATGGGTGATAGTGCGATGATTGGTCTACTAAAACAATTTGTAAATACTACAACGATTAAAGTTTAGCAGCGATGCGCGAATCTCTCAATCACCTACCGTTTATTGGCTGCGAAGATGGCAACTTCCAGCAATCGACGTAATTCTGGGACGAGTGCATCAGCAATAGCACCCTGGGCCAGATTGGCTGAACCACCACCACGCGCACCTAGTTTTGCAAGTGCTTCCCGCAGAATAGTTGCAGCATTGAACGGTTTCGGAACATCCTGACTGCGCGCCAGAACGACTGCAGACGGGCCAGAATTTTTAGCTACTATTAGCGCAACACAACTTATTCTACTGGCAGTTAACTTCGCTGCGAGCAACTTGGCATATTCCAAATCATGCTGAGTCAGTTCATGATAAATAAATACACTGCCATCAATTTCTTTCGTGCTACGCAGTAGCTCATCCGCATGAAACTCGGCCAACTCCTCCAGCAGGGCCCAGCGTTGGTGCTCAGCCAGCTTCGTCTCTGCCAGTAATTTTTGGACTGCCGCTGGCAATTGTGATGTACCGACACTTAACAACTCGGCAGCACCAGTCACATACTGGTAGTCCATACGCGCCGACTTGACGGCACGACCACCGCATACAAACTCAACCCGCGTGCCACCGCGAGTGCGCTCAACGCGTCGCAGTAATAATGCGCCAATCTCTCCCGTGCTTTGCACATGTGTTCCACCGCAAGCATTCAAATCTAGCGAATCTATTTCGACTAAGCGGACATCCCCATCACGTGGTGGCAGCTTGCGCAGGCCACCAAGATTCAATAATTCCCTGGCTTCTATCTGTGTTACGGTCCGTAAGCTCACGTTGCGGTTTTCCGTGATGATCTGGTTGGCTATTAACTCAATCTGTTGCACCGCATCTTCACTTAAATCAGCTATTGCAAGATCAATCGAAGCAGTCTGATCGCCAAGATGAAAAGAAGTCGTTGCCACATTCATCTCACGCAGAAAAACTGCTGATAACAAATGCTGGCCTGAATGCTGCTGCATGTGATCGAAGCGACGCACCCAGTCAATTTCGCCAGTTACCGGCGTTCCTGTATTCAAAGGCTTGCTAGTGCAATGCCATACCTGGCCTGAATCATCTTCAACAACATCAATTACTGCTGCATCCAGTTTTGAACCACCACGAGATATTGCCCTAAGAACGCCAGTGTCATACGGCTGGCCACCACTGGTCGGATAAAACGCGGACTGGTCCAGGGCGATGTCCCACAAACTTTGCCCATTGTCACGAGTACGTTCACGCACATCCATAACCACAGCAGAGAAGCTGAGTTGCTTGGAGTCAGCATAATAGAGACGTTGCGTCATGCCTGTTGGTAAGGCCCCTCCCCAGCCGCATGTGCCATTGCAATGATCTGTGGCAGATGTTTGGTTGTTCGCCACCAAATGGTCATCAGACCAATACCCGCCAGAATAAGTGCAAGGCAGAGACCACACCACATGCCCATCGCTCCCCAGTGAAGGCCGAATCCGAGCCAGATTCCCAATGGCAAGCCAATCATCCAGTAGCCAATGCCATGGACAATCATGCCAGCATGTGTGTTCCCCGCCCCGCGCAGAGCCCCACTGGCTGTAATCTGAAGGCCGTCACAGAATTGGAATATCGCAGCAATCATCAGCAGCGGTGCTGCGGCTGCAATCACAACTGGATCAGGAGAAAATTGACGAGCAGTTATTTTAGGAATTGAAACTAAAACAACTGATGCACACAGCATGAATCCAGCACCCAGCGACATACCAGTCCAACCGGAGGCCACCGCACCAACGACATCTGAGCGTCCAATGGCCTGACCAACGCGCACTGCAGTGGCTGCGCTTATGGCAAAGGGAACCATGAAAGTGAAGGAGGCGCAATCGAGGGCAATTTGATGTCCTGCAAGTTGCAATGGCCCCAGCAATGCAATGGCCGCAGTTACTGCACCAAAAATTGCCACCTCCAGCAGGATTTGGGCACCTGCTGGAGCGCCTAAAACAATTAATCGGCGAATTTTTGACCATTCAATCTGCACCGAGGTTTTCAGCAAATCGTATTTTTCGCGACGCTCCACAAACAGCACTGAACACACCATAAATACAGCAAGATATAGGCGCGAAATAGTTGTCGACCAGCCTGAGCCAGCCACGCCCCAACCATGCATGGTCAATGCTCCGAAGTGATGCGGAAATATCAGCAACCAGTCTCCGGCGATATTAACGAGATTTGCTGAGACCAGAGCCATTGCAATAACTCCAACGTGATTAAACGCCTGCAAATGTCTACGCAAAACAAAATAAATCATGAGCGCTGGAGTGCCCCAATTCAGCGCATAGAGCAGAGAAATACTTAGTGTGCGAATATGAAGAGCAACTGGCATATCATGCAGTGCAAATGGCCAAAGCAAAATAAGCCCCATCAGCACAATCGTTAGAATCGCCGCCAGCACGATACCGTGCCAAAGCCAGCGGTTCGCTTCGCCGATACGACCAGCGCCGTATGCCTGTGAGATCAACGTGTCCAAGCCCAACAATATTCCACTCAACCCAAAAGCAAGCGTGTGATAAAGAACCTGTGCCAAAGCAGCAGCGCTTATTGAAACGGCGCTCTCTGGCAGATGCCCCACCATAATAGTGTCGACAATCCCCATCGCCATCCAGCCCAGCTCAGCTAATACAAGAGGCAGCGCAAGATGAAGCATTGGGCGTATTTCGCCGCGAATTGCCATGCCGAGTGATGGTGGATTTTGGGTCATACTATTCATTCAGTTATCTCTGCGCAAATTGTAGGCTGTCGCTTATCTTACTGCGGCATGATAATGCCACCATTGGGAGTGCGTGGGGGCAGAGTCTGATAGCGTCTTGTGCGCTCGGCCTCTTCGGGACTTCCATCCACAGGAAGTTTTATGCACGAAGCGCATGCTGCATCATGCTTGAGCGTTGCCCCACAATGGATACATGTTTCTTTATCTATGTCAATCATAATGAAATCCTAGCAGCTTCCAATTGGTTTATCTTGCTATCCTGAATATGTATGTCGACGCAATCAACCATCGCCCCTGAAAAATTGATTTCAGTAACGCCCGTGCGCATGATTGCGCTTGATCTGGACGGCACACTGCTAAATGATGAAGGCCACGTTAGTGAGCGTAATCTCGCCGCACTTCATGCAGCTCAATCTGCCGGGATAGAGGTGGTATTCGCCACTGGCCGCCGCCATAGTTATGCCATGCAGGTTTTGCGTCGACTCGGTCTGCCTTCGGAGCGTGTTCTAATCAGTTCGAATGGTGCAGTAATTCGCACACTCGCGGCACAACTGATCGACAGCAACGCCATATCGCGCGAGCTCGCCTTGTCACTTTGTCAACACCTCAACCCGTGGCGAAATGAACTGGTATTGACCTTCGACAAGCTGGATGAAAATGGCGAAGACTCAAAAGGCGCATTGGTGGTTGAAGATATTAGTATTTTGCATCAGAGTATAGACCGCTGGGTCCAGGCCAACGAGCGCTATATCGAAAGTGTCGTTCCACTTGAAGCTGCATTACAAGCCGATGCTGAGCCACCCATCCAAATGATGCTATGTGGCCGTATTACAGCGATGCGTGAGGCCATGGTCACCATCACTCGTGAGGGCTTTCCCACTGTTGATCAAATAGCCGTGAATCGCACCGAGTATCTTGAACGTGACTTGGGAATTCTGGACATCATGCCAAAAGACTGCTCCAAAGGCACGGCCATTGCGAAGCTGGCTGCAATACGTAACATTCCGCTTGATGCCATCATGGCGATCGGAGACAACTGGAATGACACACCCATGCTGGAAGTTGTTGGACACCCGATAATAATGGCCAACGCAAGTGAAGAGCTACATTCGCTTGCACGACAAAAGGGCTGGGGCCGCACCGCTTCCAACAATAAACATGGCCTTGCGCTTGCGATTGAGCGGGCGTTAGCAATCTAAACCTAGTGCAGGAATACGTGTTATGGCATTATGCAGCCAGGCTCGCCCGCAAAGCCCAATAATGCTACAGTTGGCATGTGCGTGTCCTATTTGAGTCCCGGTTAATTTCTGCTCTACTGAGCATGTTGCTTGTGATGCCTGCGTTTGCTGCAGATTCACACAGCCCGCATCCCGCAAAAGAGCATGTCATCCTGCGAAATGGGTTTTCATACGAGTGCGTTCAGCATCAAACTGATGGAGACCATATACGACTGTACACAACGGAGGAGAATTATATTGAGGTCTCTACGGCACAGATTGAGCGTATAGAAATTGAAACAGTAAAGCCAACGCAAAGTGTCGTGCAGGCAATAGATGCAATACCGGTGGGCCCTCAATCCAGCGACAAATTGATACCAAGTCCACTTACTCACGAGGCCCTGCATCCGCTGCTCAATGAGGCTGGAACAGCAAACAACATTGATGCCGACCTTCTGTGGAGTATCGTCAAGGCAGAAAGTGCCGGCAATCCATACGCAGTTTCGCGCGTCGGTGCGCAGGGACTAATGCAACTAATGCCCGGGACTGCATCCACCCTAGGCGTGAAGAATAGTTTTGCTCCCCAACAAAATATCGCTGGCGGGGCGGCATATCTCAATCAATTACTCACTCGCTACCATGACAATATGGAGCTTGCTCTCGCCGCTTACAATGCTGGGCCTGAGGCTGTAGACCGTTATCACGGCATTCCACCTTATCGGGAAACAAAACTATACGTGGTGCGAGTGATTTCAGAGTTCAACAAGAGAAAGAAGCAAGCACGTGAGGGATTGCGCCCAACGCAACCTACCAAAATGACTGTTGCCAAATAATTTACAAAAAGCTACAGAACAATTCCTGAAAATGAAGCACAATAGAGGAACATGAAAAACCGAAAATGGATCGGCTGGGCTGTAGTTTTAGCATTGCTTGTAGTGTTCTCATTGCTATTCCACTTCTATGTGAAATTCGACTGGGGCGTTTTTTGGTCGGAACTGCGCCATGCTGACCCTAAACGAATTGCATTCGCCGTACTTTGTATTTATTGCACGTATGCGGTCCGATCTATACGCTGGGCAATTTTTGTTCGTCCTACAAAACATGTTGGCCCGCTGGATACACTTGGGGCGCAGTTCATCGGCTTTACTTCCACAGCGCTTTTTGGACGTCTTGCAGACCTGGCTCGACCCTATCTAATTGCGCGTCGGCTAAAATTGCCAGTCAGCTCCCAACTAGCGGTCTACACAATTGAGCGCATGTTCGACCTCGGCTCGGCCGCAATCATCTTTTCATCTGCGCTGCTATTTTCAACACAAATTGCCGCCATGCCTCATCATGAGGCCTTCGTTCGAGTTGGCCAAGTCAGCATGATCATCACGCTCTGCATTGCGGCTTTTGCCATTGGCATCCGAGTGGCTGGCGAAATGATTGCCAATGGAGTTGAAGCTGTAATGGGGAAACTTTCTGCGCCATTGGCAAAATCCGTTGCCAACAAGTTTCGCGAGTTTCGTGATGGCTTGAATGTGCTCGCGTCAGTGAAAGAATTTTTTATTGTTCTGACCCTGTCATTGGGAATGTGGGGACTAATTGCCATTGCCTACATTCAGACTGCACATGCATTCGTTGAAACACCGCAGTTGGCAAATTTGAGTTTTGGCAGCACCATGCTACTAATGGCGACCAGCATTGGGGGGTCAATGGTGCAGATGCCAGTTGTAGGCTGGTTTACGCAAATCGCCATCACCGCTACAGCCATGCATGGCTTCTACGGCGCTCCCATAGAAGCTGCCACTGCCTGTGGAGGCGTACTGCTCTTCGTCACATTCCTGAGCATTGTTCCAGTTGGACTAATATGGGCGCAGGTCGGAAACATATCCGTAGCCAGCACCACTAATATCAGCGAAACCGCAGCCTCGGAGATCGAATAATACTCAGAGTTACGGCTTGAAGTGGAACAGGTTTAATTTGCTGACATCGTTGAACATGACCAAAGCAAATAGCATAATCAAAAGCACAAAAGCTGCCTGATAAATGCGCTCCTTTACCTCAGTATCGACGTCACGCTGCATTGCACTTTCAATAAAGAGAAGCACAATTACTCCACCATCAAGAATTGGGATGGGCAGTAGATTGAAGATGCCGAGGTTTAAGCTGATCTGCGCCATCAGCAGGAACTTCCACCACCATCCATCCATCTGCGAAACTTCGGCGGTAATTTTGAAGATGCCAATCGGTCCACTCACGCTGCCGAGTGGGACATGGCGTGTCAACAGGCCACGCAACACTTCTACTATGAGTGTTGAATTTTTTACGGTTTGGTCCCATGCCTCATGCGTTGCCCGTAGGAATGGCAGACGTACCACTAATGACGGAAGTTGTACCGGAGTAAAACCAAACCGGTATAGTACCGGGCCATTGGGCTGAGGCAATTGCAGCGGAGTAATTTGGAGTTGAAGAGTTTGTACGCCACGCAAAACAGTCAGTTGAGTGGGCTTTCCGTGTTCATCTTGCAGGTAGGCCAGCAGTGCTGGAACAGAATACAAGCTCATTCCATCAATTTTTTCGAGCTTGTCCCCCGGTTTCAGACCAGCGAGGGATGCCGGGGTGCCCGGCTCCAAAGTCTGCACTTGTACAGGCACTTCCTGTTCTTTTGGAATCAGGCCAAGCGTGGTTATGTCGAGCTTGTCGGGGTTGGCGCGTGCATCAATGTGAAGTTGCAAATCTAGTGATCGACCATTGCGCACGACAGTCAGTGGCACAGTCACATTGTTCGTGTTGACCAAGGTCTGACTTTGAATGTCTTCCCAATTGGGTGACTGTACAGCATTGAAATTCTGGATCAGATCGCCGCTATGCAGTCCTGCATGATCGGCAGCGGAGTCATGAACCACGTAGTCCACAATCGCTGGCCCTTTTAGATACAAGGGCACTTCATGATGGAACGATTCAATCGCAAAGAAAAGGCCAAACGCCAGCAGACCATTCGCGACCGGACCGGCAAGTGCAATTAGCACCCGCTGCCAGCGTGGATGGGAATTGAACTCTCCCACCTTACCGGTGGGTGCTTCACCCGGATTGTCCCCGGCAAATTTTACGTATCCGCCCAGCGGCCACAGACTGATCCGGTAGTCCGTATCACCATGTTTATAGCCAAACAGGCGCTTGCCAAACCCAATGGAAAAGGTCTCCACATAAACGCCGCACAGTTTGGCTACAGCAAAATGGCCAAACTCATGCACCAGAACCAGGATGCCAAGCGTAACGATAAAAGAGACGACGATCGTGAGAATGTGCATAATCGCGCGCGCAAAACCTCTGTGACGGGCCGAATCCGGGCCGCAAATTCCGGTGGAAGCTACACGCGAATCAACTCCGCGGCTATCGCCTCGCGAGCCCGTTCCCGCGCTTCGAAGTCGGCCTCAAGCACCCCGGCAATCGTCTCCGGATGGCGCGCGGGGGTCCGCTCCAGCACCTCCTCTATTGTACGCGGGATGCCGGTAAAAGAGATTGCGCGGGCAAGAAAAGCCTCGACAGCCACCTCATCGG
>Ga0116230_10007797_pt1 | contig 10575 bp, 11 predicted proteins | sample S1TSphfallax_3_FD_88678 | JGI IMG/M metagenome (GOLD analysis project Ga0116230, IMG submission 88678) | Host-associated microbial communities from peat moss isolated from Minnesota, USA - S1T2_Fd - Sphagnum fallax MG | ecosystem: Host-associated > Plants > Peat moss > Unclassified | place...
TCAAAAAGTACAGCAAGTCTGATGAAAGATGATGTGAGACAACAACATTGAGAATGAAGTACTTCATTGAAGCCTGCTGAGGCAAAGATTCACAATTTAGCAAACTCAAACACTGACAGATCAGTCACTTCACAATGAACATCTTCACCATAATTTTGCTCAAATGGGTAGTCAAATGACTGTTATGCAGTCAACAGCAATCTTCATAAAAATTTGATCATCAAGAATTTCACCAATATTCAAGATACAAGATGCAGTCAGTGCAAGAGCCACTTCTTGCAAGCCCAAACTACATTGAAGAAATTCTCAATAATATTCCTACGACCCAGTCCTTTGGCTCACATGCAAGTTGATTGGACAAACATACCTCGCACTGTAGACTTGAAACCACAGCTCGTAAGATGCTTTGCTAAAACCTCAGCAAGTTGGCCCTTGGCTTTTTCCCACCCAATTGGGTCTGGAGATGTAGAAACAACTCTCACCAATGCTGTCTCTGTTGCAAGGTTGACAGATGCTGCTGTCACTTGTGGCTGTTATAGTTTCCATCACAAGAGAAAGGCACAAACTTCAGACAACTTTGACAGATTTGTCTCATTCACAAAACCTGCATCCTTGAATTGTCTACTTTCTCCTTATGTCTCTGATGCAGAGTCCAAGGAACCACAAAAGAATCGACAACATAAAAAACACTCAACCCTAATTACAAAACAGAATTCATACAGAGTTCCCACCAGCAAATCACAGCACCTGAGATTCCAGAATCCTCTTCACGGAAGATACACAGCCACCACAAGACATACCCTGCACCCTTTTCCCAACTCCCACTGAATAAGAAGAACAGACTGAAAAAGACTGTGAAGAAGACAAAACCAAAAGTGAAAGCCCTGGCTGCCACAAGCATCCACATCATCATATCCATGTCTTGCATCACAATGCTTCATGACTGCAATTCCAGTCTAGATTTTGTAATCTTTTGAGTCTAGGCTTTCAAGTGCAAGGAGGGAGATGGGAGAATCACCCCAACTTCAAGGATGATTACATCCTCGGTGAACTGTGCAGCTGCTTTGCTGTTTGGATCCTCCCCAATTTGTTGTGGCTCAGTGGATTGAAAACCAAAGCCATCCCCTCCTCCTCCTCCTCCATCACCACTGCCACCACCTCCTCCCATATAGCCACCCCTTCCACTGCTGCCTCCTGCACCATCTGGCAGCAGACTGGAAATGCTAGCAATTGGGAGCCCACACTGACAACGGCGTGGCCTCACACCACCTGCTGCACTCAGAAGCAATTCCACCTGAAAAGAAAGAGTTTCTCAAAGAGTGCTAAAATACAAAAGAGATGATATCCTTCGAGCACACTGCACCTAGGGTTTCTCAAAGACTGCACTGCACATACCTTCTGCAGACAGAGAGACAGACAGACATACATACATACATACATGCAGGAACATACGAAGAAGAAGAAGAAGAAGAGGATGGAAATCCAACCTCAACAATAGAGGGACAAGAGTTCAGTTGGACAGAAGAGACGAACCTGCACTCGTGGCCATAACCCTAATCCTCCAAAATTCAGCTCAGCAGAGCCTCGAGAAAATTGCAGCTTGCTGGCAACAGCGAGGCGATGATGCTGATGATGCGAAGAAGAAGAAGAAGAAGAAGTAGCGAACGATACGGCATTGGAGACAAGCCTAGCAGCACCCAACTGCAGAGGCCAGCGAGCAAGCTTTTTCTGCTGCTGCTGATTCCCTTGTGTAGCTGCTTGCTGAAACAAGAGCAGCCCTGCTCTTCTTGTAAGCAAATTCCTGGACGAAGCGAGAGTGCGAGAACATGATGCTGATGCTGATGATGATGCGCGGATTGCTGCCATGGCCACCAATTCACTACCCTTCACCACTACTACTGCACCGCACTCGCAAGCCCCAGGGACAAATGCCGCCATGGCCGAAGCTTTAAAAAAAAAAAAAAAAAAAAAACCCTTCTTATGAAATCGCCAGCTTCACGCCACCACACCCAACAACAAACCCAATTTCTGCAACAACAACAACAACAACAACAACCCACGAAACAAACATACAGACAGACAAAGACTCTTTTGTGTGAGGAACAAAAAGCCTTAACAAAACCCACCAATTCAATTGCAACAACAGAATTGCAGCAACAGAATTCTATACAAAAGAAGAAGAAGAAGAAGAAAAAGAGCAGACTGGATTCTTCAAGTCCATAGCCTCAGCTTCAAATTCCCAATGAGTTCCTCAACATGTTCCCAGTGATGCTCACCTTATCCCATATCCTTTGCCCTAAAAGTTGTAATCTTGGAACTAATATAAGTAGCCAAAAATTTAATGAAGCCCATCATCACAAAAGGAAAAATTATTGAACTTTTAAGCAAATGTTTGAAGCAATTTTGTGTACTCCCAATTTTGAGATTGTACAATTTATTTGGAAGGTTCTTTGGGTGAGGATTTTACCTCAATTTTTTTTTATTTCTTAAACTTTTCAATTTTCATTTTTAACACATTTTTTTTTTCAAATTAAAGAATTAACCCAGTTCTATTAAAAAATAAGGTCTAGTTCTTTGTATATACATTATACACTCCTCCCCCAATGCTAGAAATTTGCATGCATTCAAAGTTTTCCAACAAATTAAAAAGGTGTCTATATATATATATATAGCAATGAACTTTAAGAATTAATTAAAATTAAAATTAAATTTATAAAATTTAAGCCTACTTACCAAGTTTTCAAAAGAAATTCAAAATTTTTTAAACCTATGTTTATGTTTAAGATTATTTTTTCACAATTCATTGTCACACTATTTATAATTGTGTGTCATCCAATATACTATCTAGAAAAAAAAAAACATTTTACTACTTCCAATGAAGATGCCGATGTGCAATTGAAGTATTTATTGTTTTTGACTTCTAAATTGGGCCATGTTAATCACTAGCAATAATTTATAAAATGCTAATAATGCATAGCACTTAGAATTCATAATTTTTTTAATAAGTTTTTTTTTTAAAATTGAAAACATTGAGGCTTTTTAAGACCAATGGAAAGCTATTCAGAATTAAATATATAAAGTGAAATCACATTCCTTATTTGAAGATTTGAAACACAAGTTATGGTAAACACAAATTATGACTAAATGAATGTTCAATATCAAACCAAGATAACAAATTATGGGTTGGCTATGGCTATTTACTATTTGATTTTGCTATTGACTATTGTTATGGCTATTAGCTACAATTGATGGCTATAGATTATTATTATGGCTTTTGGACATTGGTTTTGGCTATTGATTTTTTTATTATTATTGATTATTTTGAGCTTTAATTTTTTGAGTTAGGGTTTGGGTTTTCAAAAGTTAAATATTAGGGTTTACATTTTGAGATTTGAAGGTCTAATTTTAAAAGTGTAAGTTTGGGTTTTTTAGGGTTTCACTTTCAAAGTTTAGTTGGATTTTTTTAGGGTTTGTTAGTCCACATGTTAAGGTTTGGTTTTAAGGTTTAGGATTGAATTTTTTAGGGGTTGAATTTTAGGGTTTGGTTAGGGTTTAATGTTGGTCTTTTGTTAGTCCACATGTTAAGGTTTGGTTTTAGGGTTTAGGGTTGGACTTTTTAAAGGTTGATTTAAAGGTTTGGTTTAGGGTTTAAGGTTGGTCTTTTGTGGGTCCACATGTTAAGGTTTGGTTTTAGGGTTTAAGATTGGACTTTTAAAGGGTTGAACTTTAGGGTTTGGTTTAGGGTTTAAGGTTGGTCTTTTGTGGGTCCACATGGTAAGGTTTGGTCTTTTTAGGGGTTGAATTTAGGGTTTGGTTTAAGGTTTAAGGTTGGTCCTTTACTAATACACATGTTAAGGTTTGCTTTAGGGTTTAAGGTTGGGCTACATAAGGGTTGAATTTTAGGGTTTAAGTTTTTTCTTTTTAAGATTTAAATTGTATGGTTTGGTTTTAAGGTTTAGGTTTAAATTTTTTAAGGTCTGAATTTTAGGGTTGAGTTTTCTAAAGTTTAAATTTTAAGGTCTTTTTTTAAGGTTTAGGTTTGAAGTTTTTAATGTATGGTTTTATAATGTGGGAATTGAAATTGTAGGGTTTTGTGTTTAAGGTTTAGGGTTTAGTTCTAGGGTTAGGGTTTTTAAAATATGGTTTTTAGAATTTAGGGTTAGGAAATAAAAAATTAAGGTTAAAATGATGGTTTTTGTAGAATATGGCATAAATCTAGAGTAGGTTAGTACTTTAAATGTAGATTAAAACTTTCATGTGGACTATATAATGGAAAGGTTTTCCTTCTTTTTTTCCATCTTGTTTTTATTTCAAGCCTTGAGAAATGTCTTCTTCAAACTCTTCAAATAGTGATGATTCCACCTCATCTTCAAGTGACGAGGATATTTTGGAAGACATGAACCAAGATGACCTTGTGATTTTTCAAATGATGGCAACAATGGCTTCTAACACCATTGATTTGTTTAATCCACATTAGATGGAAGAATGGGGGGGGGGGCGGAGGGTCAATATGTGGACTCAATCGTTGGTGTACAAGAAGTTTTGGGTACAATGTGAGCTGCACTGGCATTATTCAAGACTTTGACAAACTTTAAATTGGATGAATTTGACGAGTTGGTTTTTCAAGGGGTCCCTACCATTAGAACCCATGCTATATCCATATGTGAGCTTCATCTTTCATATTTCATGTTTTCAATTATGATTTATGGGGCTTAGGGTTTTAGGTCTGAATTTTTGGGTTTAGGTTTAGGGTTTTCAGGTCTGAATTTTAAAATTTTGGGTTTGGTTTTGGTTAACACTTTCAAATTTGAATTTAAGGTTTTAGTTTTAGGTTTAAGGTTGATTTTTGTGGGTTATGATTAGGGTGTAGGTTTTTGGGGTTAGGGTGTAGGTTTTCAAGTTTGATGTTTTGTTTTGCATCATATTAAGTGAGGTTTTAGTTATATTAAACAAATTGTCAAAGTTGACTCTTGAACGTCTTTTGAACTTCATTCTCTACATGAAGCATGATAATGTCACTGTGTATGTTGCTTTTATGTGGAATTGGTTGAAATTTACATTGTGCGATGATGCAATAGTCATTGCATCATGCATCAACCATGCACTTGAAGATGAAATATGATGGCCCACACTTGAGGAGAAGTTTACTTTGGGTGTGCATTTACAAAATGTACCAAGATGTATTAGGTTTATTGATGGCACATTGATTGAAATTCACAACCCTAGTAGAATGAGGCACATTATACATGGTTCAATGGGTCAAAAATAATTTATGCAATGAAAAACACTATCATTCTTGGCCATAATGGGTTGTTCATCTACGTAGACATTGATTATCATGGCTTTTATCACAATGTGAACATCTTGCGACACTCTAGTGTTTACAAGAATTGGCACCAATTCTCCACCCATGTTGATGATTACTTTGGGTATTTTTTAGGAGATCCAAGTTCTATGGGTGAAGATATGTTTTATTATGCACAGGATAGAACAATGGGAGTTAACACCAAATGCTAACCATGTTGCAATGCGAGCCTACAACAAGATGGATGCAAGTTTTAGGGTGCAAATGGAGTGGGGCATAGGTGAGTTGAAAAGAAAGTGGAAGCACTTCATGAAAAGGTTTGATTCAACCAAACCTAAATATATTGCATATTTGTTCTTAATTGCAATTTTCTTAACTAATTTCCTACATAGGATACACATGGACCTCACATACGAGTTTGTTGGTGATCAAATTATTAACGTGATTGCACATGGGTGGGTTGGGGACTTTTAGTTACATGTGCAAAATAACTCTAACCCTTTATCTGAATTCTTTTTCTATGATAACACCTAGCTCTTTAACTGCCTTCAAATTAATAATTTTCATTTTATTCAACTTTTCATTATTAATCTCCACTTTGCTAGCTAGGAAGGCATATTGATTTGGAAGTTGTTGAAAAGCAAGATGCCACTATTGCCATGATCTTAGACTAGCTTTGCAAAGAAAATTATTTTGTCATTGATTTTTCACCATCACTTCCAAATGGTGCAGAGTCCAAAAATGGGCTAAGGTATGATGTAAGGGTTGTAGGTTCAAACTAACTAGATGATGGGGTTTTGGGTATAACTACCCCATCAATATGACTTTGATGTTTTCTTAACACATTATTTGTTGCATGCCCATTTGTGGCCGTCAAATGCTTTAGCTCTTGATCACATTGTAATGTTGCTTTCCCCAAACCTTTTTCATTTGAAATTTCAATTTTTAATTCTTTCAAAGTGTCCCACAATCGATCCTTGAAAGTTTCCTTTGCAAGGTATGAATCATGATGATTCATTTGATAGTCGGTATAAACTTGTTTCCACACAACAACAAGAATCAATTAAGTAACATGTTTTTTTACCTAAGTTATAGTTTGTAATATGTAAATTGTAAAACGTTCCCATGGTGTTGAGGTGGATAAAATCAATAACTTGCCTTGATACCTTTTCCTTCTAAGGGGTTTTAGCTTTATGTAATGTCATAGATTCAAATATTTGTGTTTCTGATACATTTGGCTTTGAGGTTGTACTTGGCCAGAATCAACCATCCTTAGAAACATGCACAAAAAAAGAATGGACCACTCACACTCAAATCTACATACAATCATTAGCTTAACAATCATTAGACATAACATTAATTAATCATTGTTGCCACCAAAATAATCATTGGAATTTTAAAACCATATTTCAACCATTGAGTTTCAAGCCAAAATAATCACAAGATTTCAATCACCATATGAACCACCACTTAATTTCAACCTTAAACAATCACTAGAATTCAATCACCATACGAACAACCACTAAATTTCAAACCAAAATAAACATAAAAATTTAATCACCATATAAACAACCATTTAATTTCAACCTTAAACAATTACTGGAATTTAATCACCATATGAACAACCACTAAATTTCAAACCAAAACAAACATAAAAATTTAATCACCATATGAACAACCATTTGATTTCAACCTTAAATAATTACTATAATTTAATCACCATATGAACAACCACTAAATTTAAACCAAAATAGACATAAGAGTTTAATCACCATATGAACAATCATTTAATTTCAACCCTAAACAATTATTGGAATTCAATCACCATATGAACAACCACTAAATTCAAACCAAAACAATCACGAAAATTCAATCACCATATAAACAGCCATTTAATTTCAACCCAAAACAATTATTAAAATTCAATTATCCTATGAACAACCACTAAATCTCAAACCAAAACAATCATTAAAATTCACCATATGAACCACCACTGAATTTCAACCCTAAAAAATTACTGGAATTCAATCACCATATGAACAACCACTAAATTTCAAACCAAAATAATCATTGGAATTCACCATATGAACCACCATTGAATTTCAACCCAAAACAATTACTAGAAATCGATCACCATATGAACAACCACTAAATTTCAAACTAAAACAATCAATGGAATTCATTATATGAACAACCACAAAATTTCAAGCCAAAATAATCATTGGAATTCAATCACAATATGAACAACCTTTGGAACTTCAAAAGAGTTTTAGTACCATACTTGACAAAACCAAAAAACTAATGTAAACCATACACATAAGTTTCTAATTCACTTAGAGACTCCTACACTCTTGAGTGAACTTGAATTGTCAAATTTTTGGAGCTATAGAGCTAAAGATGAAGTGTTAAAGCCATACTCATAATCACACACATCCAAGGAAAAACAAATTTTTGGTTGTAGATGGACAATTATGGTTTTAAGGTTACATAAGCACCCATACATATGCAATCCAATAGATGTTGTCAGCTTGTTGGCTTCAAATCTAGAAAACATGTTCAAGTGTGTTTGACCATACTCACCAAAACAAAGGAAGAAAAATTATTCCACATATTAGGTATACGAATGCCCTCTTCAACATTGAAAGAATTGGACAATGTTTGTCTCACAATTTGGATTATTCAACTTCAAAACAAAGTCAAATAGGTTGGTAGTAAAACACATGGAGAAGTTTCCTAGTGTAACTTACTTAACATTTTTTGTTTGTAAAACATTGGCAAAAATTTCAATCTCACTAATGGTATAGATCATTCAAACCCTTTGAATGGTCTATTCTTCAAGATTGCACTAAATATAAGGTAGAGCCCCAAGGGGCATGCTTTAGGAAAATAAAGGCCCTCTAAGGTGTAACTAAACATGGGTTTGATTCTTGTGAAACCCACCCCAATGTATATGATTGAATTGTACACATACAAAGAGGTATCTATTTCATCTAGAGACCCCAAACTTCTAAATTTTCAAATCCACAATATGGGTTTAGGTGTGGTTTATGAACCTAGATTCATCAAAGCCAACAAAATATGGTATTGACTTGAGTTATAGACCATAAAAAAAGGTACATATTTCGTCTATAGGCCCCAACTTCCAAATTGAACTTGAATTACCATCTGTATAGAACTGCAAAACTTAAGGTAAGGTTTCAAGACCATATTCAGAGTCACCACACACATAAGAGGTATAAAAACAATTCGAAGTCCTTTTGGTTAGAATGAACAATTTTGTTTTTAGGGGTACATAAATACCCATACACATGTAATCTAATATAAGTTGTAAGCTTGAAATTTGCAAATCTAAAAGACAAGTTCAAGTGTGATGTATGAACCTAGACCCATCACAAGGCTAACAATATAAGATATTGAATTGAACTACAAACCGTATAATTAGGTATTTATTTCATCTATAAACCTTTAGCTTCTAAATTGAATTTGAATTACCATTCGTAGAACACTACAAAACTTAATGTAAGGTTTTAAGGCCATTTTAAAAGTCACCACACACATTAAAGGCCTAAAAACAACTTGAAGTCCTTCTGGTTAAAATGAACAAGCAAGGTTTTAGGGGTACATAAGTACCCATACAATCCAATAGAGGTTATGAGCTTGAAATTTGCAAATCCAAAAGATAGGTTCAAGTGTGGTTTATGAAGCCAAACTCATCAAGGCTAACAAATTACAATATTGAATTAAACCATACAAAAAGGTATCTATTTCATCTACAAACCCCTAGCTTCTAAACTAAACTTGAATTACCACCCTTTTATAACTATAGATGTTAAGTTAGGGTTCCAAAAATATGTAAATACCTATGAACATGAAGTCACCAAAAATTTCAAAATTTATTGAATTGCAAAACCAAAAAGTGAGTTTAAGGGTGGGTTCGAATGCCTATACACATGAAAGCTAGTTGCTTATGTGAAAATGTCAAAAAACACATGAAGTTTCAAAGCCACCTTAAAATTGCAGTCTCAAATCTTTGCATCATTTAGGATGCAAAGCTTCAAACAATAAACTTCAAATTACAAATGTTGTTTCAAAGACTGTATTAAAAGTCTTTGGGTAGCAATAGTGTGGTGGTAAAACACATTGTGATGTTTCACAATGTTTAGGGCATGCCATTCAAGGGACTCACCCACAACTTTATGCCACACACAGATTATTCAATGAAGTTGCCACTTCATAGATGGGTCCAAAGGGAATTTTGGGAAGATATATTCAATCATGAATGCATTTGTTAAAGGAGGCAATAGATGTTTTGGGTATTCTTTCGGCTTTTCATGGCTATGGGGTTGTTTTGAAGGTTTAAAGTTTGAGGTATAAGGAATAATTTTTAGAGTTTGTGAAGGTGAAGAAAGGTCTTTAGTTTTTGGAAAAAAGACAAGGTCTTTTGTTTCTAGTCTTGGAGCTTCAAAATCAATTTGCTTCAATGATTTTCTTAGCAAGCCACCAATCAAGGTTTGGAAAACATTGCAACCCTTATGACAACATGCAAATAATGACCATAGTAATAGAAGAGATGTTTGCCAAAAAGAAAGGTTTTGAACAAGACAATAAAAAAAAATTCATCTTCTTTTGTACCTCGAGCTACCAAAGCCATCTTAGTATATGTTGGGCTAAACTTCACCTTAAAAGATGTTGCAAGTTCTCCATGTTGTAGACCATCTTGATGAGTTTCAAAAGCTTAGGTGATTATGAAACTCCTGCAAGTGTAGATCTAAGGCATGTAAATGCAGTAGGCTATAGGGCGACATAAGGCATGAGATTGTTAGAACTTTTGGAGCTATGCAAGTTAAAACAATCACAAGCATAGAGATAAACATGTGACACAATGAAGGTGCAAGCATAGGGGTAATGCAATGAAACGTAGGCTTTCTCCAAGTAATCTACATGCAAAAAACTTGGCATCAAACTCAGTTCATGCTGAATCTTATTCGAAATTTGAGTTTCGAGCCCCTTGGGTTTGTGTGTAATTTTTTTGTATTGTCTATGAAGTTTATTTCTTGTAAATGGGTCAAACATGAACTTCCAGTGTTGCATTTGCCCAACTTTATGAATAACTTTATTATAAAGAGGAAAATTGCAACTTTTCCCAAGTCTAGGTTGTGATGAATTATGTGAATGTGTCCTCCATGATATGTGAGGTAGGTTAGTTATAAATTGTGAATGTTTGAATGTCAAGGTGGCTTTTGTGTTAGGGTGAGGGGGGGTTGGGGAAA
>Ga0116230_10007802_pt1 | contig 10571 bp, 11 predicted proteins | sample S1TSphfallax_3_FD_88678 | JGI IMG/M metagenome (GOLD analysis project Ga0116230, IMG submission 88678) | Host-associated microbial communities from peat moss isolated from Minnesota, USA - S1T2_Fd - Sphagnum fallax MG | ecosystem: Host-associated > Plants > Peat moss > Unclassified | place...
ATCATGTTCTGAAATTCTAGACAAATCATTTTCTGAAGTTCTACAAATCATGTTCTGAAATTCTAGACAAATCATTTTCTGAAGTTCTACAAATCATGTTGAATCTCTAATAATAACATAGCAACACAGAAGGAATTTTTTGAATGTTCAAGAATCAGCTTTCATAGCATTTAGTGGTTTGTTTTGTTTTTGGTTTTGAGTTCTTCGTCCTCTTTACTTTGACAACAGGTCGTCATAACTTTCTCATTTCTAATCTGTTTTTTAAGGATTGTTAGTGCGTCAGATGCATCAAGAGGAGGACTTCAAGTCTTTGTTTTTTCAAGTTTTGTTTGGACCCCAGAAACAACGGAGCCCTCCTCCCCTTGTATCCGGCCTGCCTTGAGCACTCAAGTGTTCAGTCACCGGCTGGTCTACCCTATCACATAATTGGAAGGGAAAAATAGAACACTTTTCGTGCACAAGTCGGTGCAGATTACGCAGTACTTGTGGTGGAGTTCTGTGTGCCCAGAGGATGCTGCCTGATCCATCATCCTCGCTATCAATCCCAGTGCTAACTTCTCCCTTCGCTGCACCCAAACAACGAGCCGAGGACTTGGACGTGCCGTTGGGGTCAATGAAATTCATGTGGCATTCAACGACTTTGCGACTGATGTTCAGCAGGATTTGAGAGCCGGTTGAGCATGTAGTTGAGCGGAATTGAGAATCATTGCGAGACAGATATATTGAGAAATCGTAGGATTCAAGTGGGTACCGGAGTCGAGGAGGAGGAGGAGGAGGAGAAGAAGAAGAAGAAGAAGATCGAGGTCCAAGAGTGCAGTGCAGCAGGACTGACTGCTTGGGCTTTTTGGGGTTATTTTTCAAAACAGGGGCAATTCCTGGGTTATTTGTTGATGAATCTGGGCGCAATTTTGAGAGGTTTGCACAAGGGGGCGGCGAGCAGGAGCTGGGGAAGAGTGTGGCGGAGGAGTTGGTGGGAATATGAGGAACGGGGTTTTCATGGAACTTCTGAAGCATCGGACATCACGCTGGTGTCTCAAACACTCAAAATTGCGTCGCTGGTGGACGCCTTTCGGAGTCGAGGTCACTTCGTTGCTTCACTTGGTATGTGTTTTGGACCCAATTGTCCATCCACATTTTTCTGTGTAATTTTGTAAACAACGTGGAACTCTGTGGCACATATGATTGAGCATGAAAAGAACATTCAAGATGTGCCCCATTTCTTTTAGTACTTGGGTGTAGCCACAGTAATAGGAGCCATAACAAGTGTAACCAATGCTTGGGTTTCATATTAATAGGAGTCATAACAAGTGTAATCAATGATTGGTTTTCATGTTAATAGGAGTCACAACAAGTGTAACCAATGCTTGGCTTTCTGTGAATTGGGTGTGTCCTCGTAGATCCTCTTGGAAGAACATTGGGACCTCTTGTGGAGGGAAATGATTCAGTTGAATATTCAGAGCCAGTGAACGCCAAAGACTTGTTTGAGCTTTTGAAAAACTACCCAACTCTCAACTTGGAGGCAGTTGGCCTCAAGGGAGTTGACCCTGATAGAAGGTGATCCATATCTTCCTCCAACTTACACACAAAGCTCAAGCGTATGCTCATTTTTGTTGGCAGTTTGTTGTTTAGGGTTTAGGGTTTATGTGACACAATTTTTGTTGCTATGGTGACACACAGTATATACCTAGTAGGGTCCAGCAGCTGATGCCCCATTTGTTTGGAGAACCAGGTATTTTTTGGGGGACCATCTGCGGATATCACGAGCAACACAGCTGTTTTGGACTGTGAATGAGGTAGTGGCATTACTGCGAGGATCCTACTGTGGCACAACAACCGTTGAACATGAGCATGTTGTCTCACAGCCTGCCAAAGACTGGATTCGCCTCATGGTTGAGCGGCCACAGGCACAGTCCTTGTTTCCTCCACCTTATCAGCAGCGGATTCTTCATCATCTTCTCTACACTGGTATAAATATCTTGACCTAAGTTTTCTGTTCCCATTAGATTTCTAGGCTGCACTAGAAAGCTGTCATACATCATTTTAGGATTTGGGGTTTAGGATGTGTACTGGTTTTTAAGGTTGAACTTGCAAGTGCACTAGAATCTTGAGTTTTTGTGAGGTTGGCATGAAAAGATTTGCAGTATATGTAGAAATTGTTGACTGGGCAGCTGTTGCTTGAAACAGACTACTTTGAGCGATTCCTTGCCAAAAAATTTCAGGCCTCTAAGCGATTTGGAATTGAAGGATGCGAAAGCTTAATTCCTGGGCTTTTTGCCCTTATCGAGGTTGGCTTGAATGATCATGATATTTACTGTTAAACATATTGAAGATGGAAGTCATCTCAATTTGGTGCTGTGGTCTGAAACGAGTCAAGAGCCTTGTGAGGGAGCAATGTGGCTTCATAAACTGCATTGAAAATCTAGGCTAATGCTGTGTAAGATGGGTGGTGCAGCGTGCTGCAGAAACTGGAGTAGAGGCAATTGAGTTGGGAATGTCGCACAGGTTGACCTCTCCCACAAAAACTCATGCTTATCCTGCTCCTTCATTCTCAACATCTGGCCATTAGTGAAAAGAGTAGCTACACTGCCCTGCAACAATCAGTACTCTTAAGCTGTTGCCCTAGGACAATAGTAGCTGAACAGTTCTTGCTATATGGTAGCTCCACATTTTCTAGAACTAGAAAAATGTGAAGTTATCAAAGCTCAGTTGCATGCCTGAAGGACAACTCTTGGGGTGTAAGTGCTGGGTTTGTAAACCCCTTCCATTAGGGGTAAAATGACTTCACTCTGTTGTCAGAAATACTTACTTTTGAAAAATCAAAATGCTTGCATTGATGGAATGCAATGTTGTATTGGGTCCAAGTGAGGCTGTTGCAACACTCTGAATGATCAAACTCCAAACTCATATGTCATGTGAGATGGTTTGCTGCATAGCATGCAATCTACATCCATCTTTTCACCTTTATTTGACTTAAGGTTCAATGCTTATGACTGACTTATTTGGCTGCTGAATCAGAGGGAGGTTAAATGTGCTCCATACTCTCCTGTCAAAGCCACTGGGAAGCATTGTGACTGAATTCAAGAGTGGAGGCGACCATCAATTTCTTCGAGTTGGAGATGTTAAATATCATCTTGGAACACGGGGCACATTGTTCTTTGGTGACAAATCGGTATTCATCATCACAGTCTAGGGTTTACAGTAGTCACATGGATTAACACTGGGGATCAGGTGATCTGGGGTTGCAAACTGTTCACTATTGTCAATAAAGTGTGAAATGCTGTGAAGTAGTTAACTGAACTTTGTGTCTATTGCTGATGAGATGTGTGTCACAAAGGTGCAGGTTCAAATTTCACTCTCTCCAAATCCAAGCCATCTAGAGGCAGTAGATCCAGTGGTGTTGGGAAAGACTAGGGCAAAGCAATTCTTCAAACAAGATCACAGTCGACAGCAGAACATGGTAATCTCAGCTATTTGTTTATATTGCTGAGCTTGTACCAAACAATGTCAACATTTGGTTGTGCCTTATATGTACCTGGATCTTAGCCAAGAAACTCAATTAGGATTTCTTTAACTGGAGCAAGCTCCAGTAAGAGTTTGTTATGGTGTGATGAATAGGTGAAGTCTAAATTCTGTTGCTAATCACTAGGCTGCAGCAAAAGAGTTTGGGAGTATGAATTGGAAAGGCCATATGGATGGACAGATGGTAGAATTGACACTTCTTTACATTCCTCTAGGCTATGAAGTGATGAACAGAAATACATCAAGATATGTGCAGAGGATACAAAGAGATCAACAGATTGTAAATACTACAGATTAATAACAACCACGGAGACAGTTTAGTATACCCAATCAAAGAAACTGATTGGGCAGGGACTAATGGATGCAGGGCCTTTTACTGCACGGGGATGCAGCATTTAGTGGTTTAGGTCTTGCTGCAGAAGTTATGCAGGTATATTTTGTATGAACTTCCTCTTTCAGGACCTCTAGTTTTCACAGCAATGGCATGCAGAGAATTTCATTTGCAATGAATCAGGAAATTTGAATCACCTAAGTTGAGTAGAAATGTTTAATACAAACTTCCTCCTTCAGGACCTCTAGTTCCCACAGCAGCAGCAGGCATGCAAAGAATCTCATTTGCCCTGAATTTGGAATTGGAATCATCTAAGTTTTGTGGATGAAAAGTTTTGACTCTCCTCGGTGAATTGGTACTCTTTGTGGTGTTGAAGCTGTCAGATTTACCAGAGTACACAACAGGTGGGACCATTCATGTGATAATCAATAACCAGATTGGTTTTACAACCGATCCAAAGCTTGCTCGCTCTTCACCACATCCTAGTGATGTTGCCAAGGTAGTCTGGTTTTCTTCTCTAATGGACTCTTGTGTTGTCTATCCATGGAAGCTGTCTGTGATTAGTAGTTGCTTGTTGTTACTGGAAGGCTGAAAGTTGTGTTGGATCCTTGGGGAATGCTCATGTGTTTCATGCCAAAGGGTGTGGGAGCTCCTATATTTCATTGCAATGGTGATGATCCAGAAGGAGTGGTACAGTGTTGCCGATTGGCTGTGGATTGGCGTCAGGTACTACACCCTTTTCTTGTTTGTGTGGGCATTTGCATGTGTATATGTCAAATTGAATCTTTTTCAGTGTCTTGAATGGGTTAGACTAAGGTCTCAGATCTATGAAACAGTGCAAGGTGGCAATGTAATTTGTTGCATGAGAGGTCAGTGTCACAGGCATGATATTTTTATGACCTGCAGAGATTTCAAAGAGATGTGGTTGTGGATCTTGTATGTTATCGACGGCATGGGCACAATGAACAAGTATGAGCTCTCATCCAGGGTCTTGGGTAGGATTTAGGCCAGGACCAAATCGGTTATTTCCTTTCAGGCTTGCTCCTGGACATGGAAGAGTCCAAGCTTTTTGGCTTTCAGATTACTCTATTGCATCTTTCACTCACCTTCCCTTGTGACATTGAGTTTTGTGTGATCTGTATAAGCTCTTATGGGCAAATTTGGGAGGATGTTAACAGGATGACCCAAGAGTGACACAACCTTTGACATACCAGAAAATTCTCAACCATCCCACTGCTCTGCAAATTTATTCCCAGAAGTTGTTGAATGAAGACATCATCTCACAGGATGTATGATCTGTGTTTTGTAAGCCAATAATTTCATTTCTTCTTTTGGGAGAAAACTTTATTGTTGTCCATCCAATTATTGAGTTTAGGAAGACTTGTTTTTGTTAAACCTAAGATGATTATTCATTGACTGCCAACTCAAGGATGGTTTCTGTCTGACATGACATTTTGCAGATTATTGATAGGTGGGCTAGTGAAGTGGAGACCAAATTTGAGACTGAGTATGTAGCAGCTGATTCCTGTGCTCCCACTTTACATGAATGGCTAGCCAGCAATTGGCAAGGTACACATAACATTTGGATGACAACTAGCTTTGTTGTAACATTGTTTTCTTAGTGTTGATCTTAACCATAATGATGCAGCAGCCTGCATTAGTTTGTGAATGAGAAAGAAAGAACTAAGGTATTGTACAGTGGCAGGTGGTGGAGAGAGGCTGGGCTCGTAAGACTGTGCCTCTGTAGCCTGTTGCCATAGACCACTCCCCCTAGTTTGGACTTTACCAGATAAGTTTGAGGAGGAATAATTTGGGGACTCCAGACAGCCACACAAGTCAATAGAATGTGAGGGAGGGGGAGAGTGAGAGAAAGAGATTTCTGGGGATGATTTGTTGATATCTTGGAGTTCAGGAGAAGCACTAGGGTCTTCAAGCTCAAAGCGATATCTCCAACCAACTGGAGTGGATTTAGAGACCCTGCAGAAAGTGGTATGCAGCCTCCTGGGACTTGCTTCTGTACATGTTCTGTAAAGTAAGACTCTTGCAAAGGTTCTGTTTGTTATAATACCTGTTCTTAAGCCTACTATGTGGCAACTGGTCTCTTGGGTGGCAGGGCCGTGCAATTAGTACTCCACCACCAGGCTTCAATTTGCATCCAGATGTGAGTATCTGAAGTTGCTTCCATCTTTCTTTGATATCAGACACCATGTTCTAGATACTTGGTAGTGAACATCCATGCACTTCTCTAGGTTTGTGTAAAGTCTTCCTGCATTGAATGGTGTGCAAGTTGCAGGTTGCATCTCTTCTGAAGGCAAGATGGCAAATGATGGAAAGTGGAGTTGGTATTGATTGGGCCATGGCAGAAGCATTGGCATTTGGGTAAGATCTTCCTATGCAGCTTAGTTCTATATAAGTTTTTATTATTGTATCCTGACGTAAAGGATTTGAGAGAAGCTGTCAATGCATGATTGTGTTGTGTTTAATGCCTAAGCATACAAGCCTCCTGCATACTATGTTTGTTGGGTCCTCCTGCATCATATATTAACTTCTGTAGGGTCCTTCAGTAACATATATTGTTTGTGTGGGAAGGTCACTGCTGCTGCATGCAGATCCAACAAAGGGTCAAACAGTGGAGCAAAATCGTCACTTTTCAGTGCGTCTCAGTGGGCAGGATTGTGAACGAGGAACTTTCAATCAGCGTCACTCTGTTCTGTATGACCAGACTACAGCCAGAAGGTCTGTTACTGTACCAGAAGCCTTTGCTTCCACAGCTTTATAGGTACTGTGCTATGCAGATTGTGAACTTCCTTGTAAATGTCATATTTATGTCACTGAAACTGAGCTCCATTTTGCTTCAAGGTATATACCGCTGAATAATGTATGGCTCGGACACCAAGCTCAGTTTCTTGTTTGCAACTCAAATCTATCTGAGGCTGCTGTTCTTGGCTTTGAATATGGGTTTAGCCTGGAAAATGAAAACTCACTTATCATATGGGAGGCTCAGGTATGATGAAAGCCAAAGCATAATGCATTCTATTCTTGTAAAGATGTCTGTACTAGTGCTATTTGTATTGTAATATGTACCTGTATGATTGGTGGGAAGTCTTGGGACCTGATTAAAGAGGTGGTTCTCTCTTCATCACAATACCCATGAGCTTGTGTCAACTCAACCCCTATTTTTGCAGTTTGGAGACTTCACGAACAATGCACAGTCAATAATTGACAACTTCATTGCATCTGGTGAAGAGAAGTGGATGACACCAACAGGGTTAGTTCTTCTTCTGCCCCATGGGTATGATGGTCAAGGACCAGAACACAGCTCAGGACGTCTGGAGCGCTTTTTGCAGGTGCTATTGTTTTTTTTCATGGTCCTCTCACTTGTGCCTTTTGTTTCTCCAGCTTTCAGATGGTTTTGTGAGGTGCTCATGGTTTATGGAAATTTGCAGCTTTGCAATGATGATCCCGACCACCTGCCTGGATTTGGCCCTCTTCACAAACACCAAATAGAGGCAGGCTTCACTGCTGCTGACAAAGGTGTGCTCTTTCTGGGTCACAGTCTTCCATCAGTGCAGTAAAGATGAAGAAGATGAATGCAAAGGTCATGATGATCATGACTGGTTAAGATTATCTTTGAGGAGTGACATTAATCAGTGTGCATTCTACAAACCTGCTTTGAAATCTAGAACTTACAGATAAAGGTGGCTATGGTGATGCAGATGGAAAAGGCTACTTGACTAAGGCAGACTTGAAAGCAGTGATAGAACCAATGAAGGGAATAAATGCAGAACGAGCTGAGATTTTGATGCAGGAGCTCGATATAGGACAAGCAGACCAAATCCAACGGTGAGATTGATATCTATAAGATATGTGCTAATGGGTTTTCTGTGCATCTTTTTGAGCTATTCTAGGAACCAAAGTTGCTGAAGATTAGTGTAGTTTTGAAGTATTCTGTCAGCATTTCCAGTTCCGTCTTTCAGATCTTTTATTCATCCTTAGATAACAGAGGCCAATCCCTTGATTGCTAATCAACATGCTCAATTCAAACTAGGAAGCTTCTCCAAAAATGGATTTGTTCTTTTCAATGGACCTTTTGTTTGTCATCATCTTCTTTTGCTTGGCTTCCCTTTTCCCTTCTGCTTTCTTTGAGAAGATTCCTGTGCAGACATTTTGAGGTGAACTTACATCTAAAAGGTGGTGTTCTGACATTTCTAAGCAGGCAAGACTGGGATATGTTCATGGCACAATGGATGCGTCGTAATGCTGAAAAAGACCACAATCTGTATGTTGCCATTTTTATCCTTATAAAACCTCCCTCTTCCAGCAGACTGGTATTATCTGAAATTATTCATCTATCTCTGGTTCCGGCTCTGACAGGTGTGTCGTCAACATTACTACTCCAGCCAACTTTTTCCATGTCTTGCGACGCCAAGTGAGCTTGCTACACTCACTTGCAACTGGAACTTCTTGAATTTATGAGATCTTAAATAACACGTGCTTTTGTCATGTCTAATTTGAAATGCTTGTGCTTTCCTTTTAGATGAATCGCCCATATTCCAAGCCTCTTGTCATCATGAGTCCAAAGGTAACTCATTGATTTACCTGAACTTTAGCTACTAGCCTTGTGGGAATTTTGACTTGAGGAGATCCTGAGGGTACTTTGCTCAGTTAGCAATATTTGCATACACAATTAAAAGTATGGATCATGTCAAGTTCCTAATTTTGCAACTACATTGTGATCTGGTTTGATGGCAGTATCTTCTCCACCATAAGCCATGTGTTTCCAAGCTTGCTGACATGGTAACTGGAACATATTTTAGGTGTGTTCATTCTCAAATGCAATTCCCTGTGTTCTTGCCATTTTTGTTCTAATTGTTTTGTCATGTGCATGTGCCTTTCTACTGTCCTGTCATGGCCTTGGGTTCTAGAAGTTTTAACAAAATTCCTTGAAGCCCACTCCTCAACTCCTTACCTGCCTTCTAGTTTCCTGTATAAAAAAGATGTCAACCATTCAGGCGTGTAATAGCGGATGGAGACCCAGCAGACAATTTGCGCAACACTCATGACTTGCTTCCTCGGAAAGATGCACGCAGGCTCCTTATCTGTTCTGGAAAGGTCATCTCACACTCTCAATCACTGAGATGGATGCATTTGTTGTGAGAGAACACAGATTTGAGAAGAGGAAAATGGGGATTGAAGAACTAAGGGGCACAGTATTTCTGCATGACTTGAACAGATATTTTATTTGCTAAGCAATGGAAGGCGGAGTCGAAAAGTGCGGGACATTGCCATTGTGCGGTTGGAGCAAATTGCTCCATTTCCGTTTGACCGTCTGGCTATGGTGATCAACCGCTACCCAAAGGCCCAGCTTGTATGGGTCCAGGTATATATTTGAAACTTTATGTTCAAGGTATCAATACAGGGAACGCTGAAAATTCAGGAATGCTTAGGCTGTCTAGGATGAATTTATTTCAATCGTTGGAGAACTGTCCGGTCATAGACCTTTTACACATGAAGTGGTTTTTCTTTGCAAGGCAATATCAAATGAGTTCTAAGGATATCATTATTTTTATGGAGAGCTCGGATGGTAAATTGAGCTCCAGAGGGAAAATGGTGGGCCAGGAGGAGCCGAAGAATATGGGGGCATGGACATATGTTCAACCACGACTAGCGACAGCAGTTCGTGAATTATGTAGCCATCGGGAGTTTACAGAGCTTCATTTCATTGGCCGTGCAACATCAGCTACCACAGCAACAGGAAGCTTTCAAGTCCATCAACAGGAGACTAGGGCGATTATTGATTCGGCTTTTTCTGCGTGAATTTCCATCAATAATTTTCAGCCACAGATTCAGCAAAAGTAGAGAGGCATGCTCTTGAGGGTTGTTGAAAGGCTGTGATTTCTAGTGCAAAATTTCACATTGCTACAGTTACTTATTCACATCACCTGCTCCACCAATCTCAATCCAAATTTGAGTATCTACCACCAATAAGGCATGAAGATGATGGATGATACAAAAAGCGCATAAGTTACAAATTTGGAAGTGTTGATTTTGTTCTTTTCCCCAGTAAGTGTACACTTCGTCTGATGTGATGTGTGACAATTGCTAGCCTAACATATTGACTATGCAATATGGGGCTGCAAAGTTTGTGCAATATGTGGTTTTACAGTAATTTAGTGATGAATCAAGCTTCTGCATAGGTATGACTTGTTATTAGTCAGTTAGAGGGCCGTGAAAGATGTCATTGTGGAATGTGTGTCATTTTCTTTTTTATGGACACTTCTTCGCCTGGTCTTGAGGATTTTATATGGTTCGCTTTCTTGTTTCTGGATTGCAGTTGTGATAAACACAGGCAGAAAAGTTGCAACAGGACCATGGTACTGTAATGCACAAGGAACACAATGAGTGATTGCATGTATGCAACAATGCTTTCCACTTCTATTTTGACTTTCAAAATGGAATATCATTTTCTCCAAGTGCTCTTCTAACTTTACCTTGGATCCTACTGTAATGCATATGCATGCAAGAGAATGAAATGTGTGAGTTGCACTGGCTTTATCAGAACATCTTGTGCCTTAAAAAAAGTGCCATGAATTACTAACTCCTTGTATCTTGCCTATGCAATCCAACATGGAAAACAGTTCACATTTCTGCACTGGAAATGAGTGTCTCAAGGCACTCAAGTAGCCGATGTGAAGCAGTAGTTTGGAAAAAAAAGCACCAT
>Ga0116230_10007803_pt1 | contig 10570 bp, 4 predicted proteins | sample S1TSphfallax_3_FD_88678 | JGI IMG/M metagenome (GOLD analysis project Ga0116230, IMG submission 88678) | Host-associated microbial communities from peat moss isolated from Minnesota, USA - S1T2_Fd - Sphagnum fallax MG | ecosystem: Host-associated > Plants > Peat moss > Unclassified | place: USA...
CGAGGGAGTAAACTCGCAACCTTCCGGCACTTCGCCGAGGCATTGTTCCATCGTGTGCAGCGAGCTCACTTTGATGTGGACGATACCGCCCACACCGTCTTCGACGATGACATCCTGCTCGAGCAGCTCGAGCTGGTTTGTGTCATTGGCAGCCAGAGCGGCCTGGTATTTGAGACCGAGATACTTTTCGGCGCGCTCGACGTCGTTGCCGGTGATCAGAGCCGCGGCCGCAGCCATGGAGCACTGATCTTTGCGGCTTTCGATCAGCGACAGCACCCAGTTGAGATAGGTGTGGTCGCGGGTCAGCAGGCGTGTCCTGAGGGCGCCGTCGACGAGGTCGATGGTATAGATGCGACTGTCACCGCACCATCCATAAAAAGCCTCGCCGTCTCGCACATAGGCGGCTGTGATGGTGCACGCCGGTGAGCCATAGTCACGTTTGGCGTTGGGCTCCGGCTTGACCTTGCACACCGCTGCCTGGGCGGCATCGATCGCTTCTTTTAAGAGCGTCTCGCTACCCATGCGGTCTTCCAGCGCCGCTTTGCGCAGCACTTCGCCTGCGGCTTTGCAGGCTTCGGATGAAGCTTCCTGCGGATTGGTGCACTGCGACACGCCATCGCAGACAACCATGAAGCTTATCCTTCTTGTGCCGATGATAGAAGCTCCGATGTAAACGAAGTCTTCGTTACGCAGATGCTTTTTGCCAAGATGGCTGCGAGCTGCCACCTTGTCCATCACCACACCGGTCGAGGGGTCGACCACTGTGAGATAGAAATCATCGCGCGGCAAGTTCACTGCCTGCTTGAAGCAGTTGCCGCAAGTACCGTCGGCCTCAAACTTGTCGGCCGGAGCGCGGCACTGGGGATTGGGACAGACAGTGACTGGAAACTGCGCGCTATCGGCGCGCAGCAACCTTGGTCTCACGGCTGGTTCTACCCAGCCATGAGCTTCGTCCAGGGGCTCTTCCGCAGAGCCCGAGGTTGCCGCATCGTCGGCCGGTGGCTGTGCGTCAGCGGGTGGTGTGGTAGCCACCGCCGGCGCCACCGCGACTTCCGCCGGTTGATCATCCGTTGGCAGGTCGCGTTCGCAGCTCATGCAGAAGATGTCGCCTTCTTCTACCTTGGCATTACAAAATGGACATCTCATTTTGACTCTCCGTTATTAGAGGATGAGCGGAGAGAAGGCTCCGATGGAAAGCGCCTTGGCCTGGAGCTCCAGCTGGAGGTCTCCGGCGCCGTCGTCGCGGGCGAAGTGTGCGGCAGTCAGCATTTCCTGCTTGGCCGCCTGACGCAGGGAACGGGGCTTGAAGGACACGCCCAGGAGCTTGACTGCGCTGTCGGCCTTATCGGCGCCGCTCTCGATGGCGGTGAAGGCGGCGACGAACATGTCTGCGGCTGCCTTGTGCCATTCGAAGGTGTCGGCCTTGACGCCCTCGAGTGTCTTGGCCGCCCGCACCAGCTCTTCCTTGTTGGGAGCGGCCGGCAGGAAGGCGGAGAGAACGGCTGCCGCAGCCAGTTCCGCCGCCACGTGGGCGATATGCCCGGAGGGCACACGCTTGAGCACTTCGACGGCGCCGGCGCGGTTGGCCTCCTGGGTCAGGCAGCGAGCCTGTCCAAAAGCCGCTCCGGCGTATTGCGGTTCGACCCGGGTGACGAGGTCATAGGCGGTGACCGCCTTGACCATATCGCCGGACAGCTCGGCAGCGAGGCCGAGGGCTAGCTTGGCCGCCGGTTCGCCGGGCAGGGTGGTGACCAGGTCGTCGAAGAGCTGCACGGCCTTGGCATAGTCCTTCTTGGCCAGGGCCAGCTTGCCGATATACCAGCCCACACGCCAATCGTCGGGATCGTATTCGGCGATGGCATTGAGAGCCGTTTCCGCCGTAGCGAGGTCGCCGGTATAGATGAAGAGGTCGGCGAGACGCAGCTTGGCTTCGCGCGACTTGGGGAAGTCGCTGGCGGCCTTCTCGAGAAGAGCCCGCGACTCCTCCACCGGAATGTTGGACTTGAGGATGGAATCGATTGCAGCGCGAGCCGGATCGTCCTCGAAGACCTTGAGCCCGGGCAGCAGGCGGAAGTCGGCGGCAGTGGAACCACCGCTGATGTCGTTGTCGAAGTTTTCCGAAGTCCAGGGCTTGGAGTCGCCGCTATCGAGTGCGACGATTTCACGCAGCACGCCCCAGCCCTGGGCCAGCATCTCGGCAACCGAGGCGAAGCGCTCCATCGGATCGGTGGCGCAGGCGCGACGCACCCAGGCACCGTAGCTGGGGAACTTGACGAAGTTGGAGAGGTCGTCCGGCAGGGTGTAGCGGTGCTTGCCGGTAAAGTCGAAGCTGTTGGCCATGACCGCGGCCACGCGACCGAGGGAATACTGATCCGACTCGAAGGTCGGGTTGGGGTCCTGGGTCTCGTCATCGACTTCGCGCGGAGCATAGCCCTGCGTGGAGGTGATATTCGCTTCCTTGTCGGTGGCCAGGATCCAGCCGCCGGCGTCGATCTGGATCAGACGCGAGAGCATGACCATGAAGTTGCCCGGCTTGATGTCGGGGTTGAGCACCTTATGTTCATGCAGGAAGGACATCGATTGGCACATCGAGAGCGTATAGGCCATCGCCTGTGCCGCGGTCAGTCCGGCCATGGTCTTGTCGTCCACCTGCTCGTCGGTGAGGGTGACCGTGGTCACCTTGGCCAGGAGCTCGAGGGTGATGTCGACGCCGACGAGTTGCGCCTTCTCCTTAGAAGAAAGACTGTTCTTGATATCGGCGGCGGTGATTTCCGCTTCCGTGACCTTGCCGCCCGAGCTCTTGGCCTTGCGCGCGATGGCGATCACGGCGTTGGCCTTGCGATAGATCTGCTCGACCGTCAGACCATCCACCCATTCGGTGATCAGGATGGGCTGGCCGCGGTGTTCGGTGAAGCGGAAAATGCTGACGATAGAAGGATCGCGCAGGTTGGCCAGCATCTGCTTCTCGGCGGCGGAAACCGCATCGTCTTCGGCGCTGCGGTTGATCTGCGCCTTGATGATGGCAAACTGCTCGACCGGCACCTTGCTCGGATCGTTGGGGTCGCCCTTGGCCGAAAGGTCGAGGTCCTTGGCAATATAGATGTAGCCGCAGCCGCCCTTGGCGATGACGCCGAGGATTTGATACTGGCCGGCGACGAGTTCGCCTTCCAGCAGCGGCATCGGCTCGAGGGCCGTGAAGTCGAAGGGCTTCTTGCACTTGGGGCAGATGCCCTTATTGACGTACAGGCCCTGGTCATCCTTGCGCAGGATGGGGAACTTGGCATGCGGCCGCTCTTGCCACTCGCCGGGGATGTCGCATCCCAGCTTGGTCTTGCGCTCGCCATCGCAGGTGCGCGCGGCGGTGGCCGCTTCCAGATGCTTGAGCCTGATCAGACCGCGCGGGTCTGACTTCGGCACTTCCGGTACCTGGATGTAGAGGCCGCCGATGCCCTTGCGCCGCGAAGACGAACGGTGGCTCTGGTCGAAGCCACGCGCTTTGCGGTGGGCGGTGAGGCCGAGGGTGGCGGCGATGCTGCGGCCGGAGCCGAGACGCGAGTCACCACGGTTGGAGCGGGTGCCGCTGGTGCGACTGCGTGAGCCACTGCGGGTGGTGCTGCTGCTGGCGTCGCTGGCTTCGGCCGGATCGGGTTCGGCGCCAGGGGCGGTGAGCTCGCCGGGGGTGAAGTCAGCGAAGCAGTCGTCGCAGACGGCGCTGGTGATCTTGCCTGTGGCATCCTTCTGGATATCGACATGTCCGTTGCACTTCGGGCATTTATCCGAAATTGTGATACTCATGCTATCTATTCCTCTTGCTCTTTGTTGATAAAGACGGCGTGTCAGAAAACACGCCCAGTCAGAACCATGGGCTGAAGATTAGCGGGCGAGCTGCTCGAAGAGGTCGAAGGCCTGCCGGGCGGCGGGGACATCGCAGGGCACTTCGAGCAAAAGCTTCTTGGCCGCTTCGTAGGCTGCGACCATGTCCTTGGCGCTGGCGCGATGTTCCGGGGTGGAGTCCGCCGTGACGGTGAAGGCGCCGGCCTTGTATTTGGTGTCGCGCAGGAGGCGCAGGAGGCGCAGGGTGCGGGCTGGTTCCTCGGTCAGATTCTGCAGCTCGGTCGCCTTCTTCTGGGTGGCGGCGAGACGGGCGGCGGCATCGACACCGAAGTTGCTCAGCTTGATTGCGGCGGCTGCGTAGTTGCCGGCGGTGCTATCGGTCTGGGCTTCGGTGAGACGGGCTTCCAGCTCGGAGACCTCGGGCAGACCGCTGATCGGTGCTGGGGCGGTGGCGTCCTTGATCTTGGCCAGGTAGGCCGCGGTTGCTGTGCTCAGGTCGCCCTGGGCCAGGATGATGTCGGAGACCGTGCTCTGGCAGCTGACCAGGAGTGCGTTGACCGAAGGGGCATCGGAGGCGAAGTTGGAGACAGCGGCGCCGGCCGTGCGAATCAGTGCGTCGAGGGTGACGCCGTCGGCGGCGACATCGGCCTTGGGGTCCTGCTTCAGCTTTTCCTTGATCACGTCGATCTGCTTGCCGCAGGCGATCATCTCGGGTAGGCCGAGTGCACCCTTGGCTTCGGCCGCTTCGGCCAGGGTTCCGTAGGTGGCGATCATGGCGGCGACGTCGGAGGGGACGCCGTTGAAGCCTTCCTGCATCTGGGTGAGGACCGACTTGAGCTGCGAAGAGCCGGTGGCGACGACGCGGTCGCTCACTTCTTTCAGCTGCGCGATGGCCGCGGCGCGACGATCCTTGTCGGTGACGGTCTTGGCGGCTTCCAGGGCGGCGTTGATGCTGGGTTCGAGATTCTTGTACGCTTCGCGCGCCATTACGGTGCCTTGCTTGGCCATGGTGCCGGCCTGGTGAGCGAGGGACGCGAGGGTGTCGAAAAACGATTGAGCCATGTGAGAGTTCTCCATTGATGAGACACGTTAACGGGAGCCGCATGATGGCGGCTTGGGCAGGTAACGATGACTTAGCAGCACTTGCTCCAAATACACAGACTTCAACAAGCAGACAAAGCGCGGGACGGCCAGAAACGAACCAACCGGGAGGTTGATTCGATGGGAGGGAGGGAGGGAGAGAATCGGAGCGTCTTGTGCGGTTTGCTGCTTTTGGAAGAAGGTGTATAAGTGGATAACCATTTCTAACAAGTTGTGGTGCAAATTCCGATCGCCATATGAAGGTTTGACGGCCTCGCAAAAGTACCCTCAAAGCAGCCCAAGATGCTGAACTGGTCTTCATTGGCGCCGTATAACGATAATTGCTTGTGGCATAAAGTGGGCGGTGATTAGTCGTAAAAACCGCTTGATTAGCGGTCGCTCACTTGGCGCTAACCTCTGAAGACTGGCTCTGCTAGCGCGTTTTACCTGACTGAAATTAGCCCATCATCTGACACGCATAGCCTGTTGGTGCTAGGGGCGCTATCTTGCAGTCCTGCTGTGGGTGTTTTATCTGTGGCAAAAGGTGGGCTAAAGGGCTTGATGCCATCTTGATAGTTAAGCCTGTTCTCTGCCATTGAGTGGGTTTTTAAGTGGCTATTTGCCAACTCGCTTTGTTCTACTTCTGGCAAATCTTCACACCATATTTAGTGCCGTTGGCACCGCTCCGACACAGTCTGAAAACTTTCGATTGTGTTTCACATGCAATAAATCAGACATTATGTGCCTACTTAAAGCAGTCAAATACAGTAATGACGATCTGTTACGATGCAGGTTTTATGGTGATTCTGAATTCTCAAATTTTGTAGAGTCGAAGTATCTTTTTTCACTCTCTAATCTTTGAGTTTCTCCTCCAGCACTAATCACCATTGCCTTAAGTCTTTTGCCCAGCAGTTTTGCTGAATGCCTGTCAACGAAGACGCGGAAGCACAGACGATGCTTGTTGCCGCATCGAAATATCTCACCGTTTTGATCTCTCTAACCGAAAGTAAGAGCAATGCCCTCATTGCAAAACCTTCCCCGGTCTCTGACCATAGACCAGATAGCCGCTCAACTGAAAACCTGCGACGATAAAGTTTTGGTGCTCATGGTCGGCATCCCCGGTTCCGGCAAAAGCACCCTTGCTCGCGGTATTGCGCAAAGCACAGGCTTCTTGTACCTCAGTGCCGACGCCATTCGTCTCGAGCTGACCGGTGATGAAAACAAACACGACCAGGATGAGCTCGTCTGGTCGACCTTGACAGGAAGGCTCGATCAGGCTCTGGCTGCCGGTGTCGGTGTACTGATCGACAATATGAACCACACTCGCCGCACCCGCGAAAAGTTTATCGAAGTCGCTCGCCTGGCCGGGTATCTCGTTAAGCTCGTGATACTGGAAGTACCGCTTGCTACATGCATTGAGCGCGATAAAAATCGCAGCCGCAGTGTCGGCCAGTTTTTTATCATGGAAAAATATATGCAGTTTGTCCGGCACGGCAAGCCGCTGCCCGAAGACTGTGCTCTGTGGTTGACTCAGTCGGCCACCGAAGGTCTTTACGAAATCTCGCATCGCAAGACTTACAAGGCCACCACTCGCCTGGACATCGTTGGCGACGTGCATGGATGTCTCTCCGAGCTTAAGAAGCTATTGAAAGTGCTCGGTTATGAGCTGCACAATTCGGGCAAATTTTTCAAGCCCCACGACCGCAATCTGGCTTTTGTCGGTGATCTGGTCGACCGCGGCCCGGACTCTATCGGCGTGCTCGAATATGCAATCGAGCTGCATAAACATGGTGCCATCTTTGTGCTCGGCAATCACTGTCACAAGCTGCTGCGCGCCCTGGAAGGCGAAAACGTCAAAATGGGACAGTCGTCTGAAAAAACTCTCGAGCAAATCCGCGCTCGCGGCCAGGATTTTGTCCACTCGGTGGTCGCCTTTTTGAAGCAGGTGCCGACGATATTTCAAAATGACGATCTGATAATTGTCCATGCCGCCTACAAAGAGCTGGCGCGGGGAGAAAAAGCCGAAAGCCTGGCTCTCTATGGAGAAACCACAGGCGAGCGCGACTCCAACGGTTTTCCTGTGCGCCTGGACAAATGGGAGACCGCTTATCTGGGCGGCAAAACAATCGTGCATGGACATGTGCCTTTGCATGAGCCCTATTTGCGCCATGTCTCTAACGGCGGCTGCATCGTCAATGTCGACACTGCCTGTTGTTTTGGTAACAAGCTGACTGCTCTGCGCTTCCCTGAGATGGAGTTTATCTCCACTCCAGCTCTTGATGCCTACAGCGTCTTCGCCCTGCCGGGCGTTGACTTCAGTCAGAAAAAAGGAGCTCAGAAGATGCTCGATTATGAAGGTAAAAATCCCATCTGGACCGGTGCATACGGCCTTGGGAAGGGCTTGCCCACCCTGCCTCGCTTTGCCGAGATGGAGCGCGACGGCTGGATCTGGTCCAAGTCGCTCAAAACGAAAGACGGCTTTACCTATCGTCTCTTCAACTACGGCAAGCCCACCACCTATGAGCGTGTCTGGAACGAAGTGACTCTGGCCTCGCGCGGTCTTATCGTCTGCGAAGAAACCGGCGAGTGCATCGCCGCGGCCATGGGTAAGTTTTTCAATGTCGGTGAGACAATCACCGCCGGCCGGGTCTGTGCCTTTAAGGACGGTGCCTTCCACGCGCTGGTCAAGCTCGACGGTGCCTGTGGCACCGGATATCGTCTGGACGGCTCTGTGCGCTGGGCTACGCGAGGCTCCTTCAACTCAGTCCAGGCGCAGGCGGCGGAAAAAATCTGGCGCGAAAAGTATGCCCAGTATGATCATCTTTTCTTTGGTCAATGGTCTCATCTGACGCCGGTTGTCGAGATCATCCATCCATCGACGAAGCAGGTGGTCAAATACGACTTTACCGACCTGGTATTGATCGCCTGTCGCGATCGTTTTACCGGTGAAGACCTCCTGCACGATCAACTGGTCGCCATCGGCGAGCAACTGGGCATGCCGGTTGTGGAAAAGATCGAATCGACCGACGCCGATGCTCTGATGAAGCGAGTGGCTACCCTCGACGGCAACCAGGAAGGCTTTGTCGTTTTCTGGCCGGGTGCGGAACCGGGTAACAACCGGGCCAAGCTCAAAGGCGACGAATACAAAAAGCGCCATCGTCTGCTCTCGGGCATCACTCCCGCTGTCCTGGCCGATGCCTGGTACAGGGGCGAGTTGGCAAGTTTGATTCCCTTACTGGAAGAGGAGTTTCGCGAAGAAACCGAAACCCTGGCCGCCACCCTCGATGCCAATACAATCGAGCTGGCGGAAAGAGTTGAAGCCGCTTATCGATTGGCCCCGGCCAATCAAGATCAAAAGGCCTTCGCCACCTGGGTGAAGAGTCAGCCAGGCAACCTTGCCGGGATGCTCTTTGGGCGCAAGCAACTGGACTATCCCAGGAGCTCGGGACAGTACACGCGGGCGGCGCTGGCTCAGATGATCAACAGCGATCGTTTGAGCTCTTTGCTGGAGGCGTGCGGTGAAGATCAGTTGCGGCTGGAGCTTTTGCGCTTCAATCAGGCTCTGTCTCAATTTCTCTGGGACAAGAGCCGCAGTCAGGGAGAAAGAGGTCGCTTGCAAGCCGTGGCACAGCACTTGCCTAAAGTATTGCGCGGCACCTATTCTCAGGTGGCTGACGACCTCTTCCCGCATCTGATCGTCGAGAAGATGCGAGAATTTGTCCGCTCTTCGCTTTTGACAGAAATCAATTGCATCGACGTGGATGCGGTCTTTGCCGAGGCTCCGCCGCCCACGAGCGCTGAGCAGATCCATCAGACCTGGGTCTTTTCGCAGGATATGCGACTGAGGCCATTTCTCGACCGCTGGAGGCAATGTGGTCGGCGAGAGACGGCAAACTCCGGTGCCAGGCGTCTCCTGGGAGAAGCCGTAGGCTGTGGTGTGATGGGTGAATTTCTGCAGGCGATTTCCGCCAGCATCGTTGGCGGAGATCTGGGAGGCACTGCTGCTTTTGACCATACTCTCATGGCTCAGGGTCTGGCTCTTGAGCTGGCAAAGCTGGCGGAAATATGGGGTGCGTTGCCCCTGGCCGCTGGTCCCAGCGCCGTTTACACTGCAGCAAAAGCGGCCGATGCCAATGCTTCGGTATACGCGACGGCTCTGCTCAACGAGATCTGGTCCAGTCAGAGGACGCAAGTGCGCGACTCTTATCTGGCTTCGGATCCCGAGATGGCGGCTTTTTCGCGTCTGGAAGAAAGCTGAAGGGAAAGCTGAGAAGCCGCTGAACTTCCGGTAAGTCTGTAAAACTAGAGACCAGGTCCCAAAAGGATCTGGTCTCTTTTTCTCTTTTGTTCTTTCAGTCTTTTTTTTGCTCGCTCTGGCACCGCTGGTAGTGGCTTAATTCTGCTGAGTTTTTGATCTTATTACTGTTCATCCCTCGTGCTAGGGGCAAGCTTTTGATTATTGGTGCTATTCCCATTCAGACCAAAAAATCTATAGCTAAATTGAAGACTTAAAAGACTAGCCCGAAGGTATAAATTTCTTCCCCGTCTTTCTGATATACAGCAACAAGAACAAAGCCACTTTTTGTCAGCTATGTTAGTGTCACTAAAATTTTGACACTGTCTGGCTCTACGCAATAAAAATTCAATCGATTTAAAGAAAGGGTCTGATGATCCCAGGCATAAATTTACATTTTGCCACTGTTCTATCGCTTCTTGCTAATTGGTATCAAATACCTATGACTGTGCTGCTCGGTGCTGGCAGTATTTTTGTCATCGTCATGACGATTATCTTTGCCCGCGATCTGGCCAAGGCCGTTTTCGGAGACGCGACTGACGGTTTTACCGAGTTTTCCCGGGCTTTTTTCTGCTTTTACATGATGCTCGTTGTCACCATGGAATTGCTCGGATTTGGCATGGCTATTGCTTCTCTCTGGCAATGACATGCATGCTAGACGGTGAACAGGGCGGACGAACCATATCTGCTCTGTTCACTGCTATTAGCAAAGGCAGACTCTCCGCTGTCAGGCTTGTTCTTTTTTTTGAATATTTTTTTTGAGATTTATAGTAGACCGGTCTATTACAGAATGAGCAAAAAAAAGGGTCTTGGCTGAGGCCGTCAGTAAGACTGGTGCTGCTCATGACGATCAAGAAAAAGGTCAGGTTGGAGTCGACCATTGCTGAGGCAAGGCCAATCTCCAACCTGTATCAATGAGCTTTTTTACTTGACGCTAAAATCCTGCACTACACTGCCGGCGGGTACGGTGAAAGTATCGATACTCGTATAATCGGAGCCGCCGATAGCCCAGTACCCCCACCGACCAGAGTAATCGGTTTTGATTACCTGGTGGTGCCAGCGGCCTTCATTGTGAAGGCTGGCATCTTCGATGATTTTTGTGGCATTGTTGGTTTGCACGCTGTATTGAGTCAAGCTGCCATCGTCATTTTTGACCGTCACATAGTCGTAAATAGCGCCGCTGATGGTGCCGGTGCCGTGGACGAAGCTGCCCGATAGTCCGTCTCCGTTGTGCATAGCCACCAGGGCGTAGGTACCGTAGTCGACAGTGTGGTCCGGCAGATTGGCGTCGATAATGAGACCACCGATGGCTCCGCCGAGCGCACAGAGGAAGAAGGTCAGCAAGGGCGCAAAGATGCATCC
>Ga0116230_10007804_pt1 | contig 10570 bp, 5 predicted proteins | sample S1TSphfallax_3_FD_88678 | JGI IMG/M metagenome (GOLD analysis project Ga0116230, IMG submission 88678) | Host-associated microbial communities from peat moss isolated from Minnesota, USA - S1T2_Fd - Sphagnum fallax MG | ecosystem: Host-associated > Plants > Peat moss > Unclassified | place: USA...
CAACGACAGGGCGATGTTCATGGCAACTGCCGCATTTTCTGGGGTCTGCCGCCAAGCAGGAATGCGAACACTCCGCAGACCAGGACGGTACCTTCCACGCGGGTTGACAGCACGTGCAGCCGATCGAAGATCTGGCGCCCAGGATTGGTGGCTGAGACGGCATCGATCTCGCCACCCACGGAGTCGCGGGCTGTGTTCATCTGAGGGATGATGTAAAGCTGCGAGAACGCCGTCAGGACAAGCATGGCAACCACCAGGACCGCTTGGGGCATGTACGAATGCCAGTGGATCAGGCGGCTGAGAATGAGCGTGAGCAGCAGGAACAGGACCCCGCAGATGAACCCGAGCGAGTGCAGCCAGTTCAGCGAACCGCCTACTACCAGCCCGGCGGCATGCGTGGCTGCTGCATGGTCGGGAAATAACGGCGGCAGAACGGAGAAGGCGACATAAGCAACGACGCCGAAAAAGAAAAGCGCTCCGAGCCAGACGCCCAGAAAAAGCAGAGACAGCGTGCCCAAAAGATTTCGCATAAGCCCATTTTGACGCCCGGATCGGCGCGAGTCTACTGTTGCAGACCGCTCGGACGACCCGTAAGCCGTTCAATCCGTTTGGCGATGGGCGGGTGGGTTGCAAACAAGTTCCCGAACATCGACCCGATTCCCCCGACCCCAAGCAGCGGTGCCACGATGAACAGGTGAGCCGTGGAGGGGGACGCCTGCATCGGCAGTCTCCGTGAGTAGGCGTCCAGCTTCTGGAGGGCACTCGCGAGTGCGTAAGGATTGCCGGTGAAGTGCGCGCCGGTCGCATCCGCTTCATACTCCCGCGAACGCGATACGGCCAACTGGATCATGGTAGCGGCAATGGGTGCCAGGATGAGCATCAGAATGCCGCCGCCTCCACGCTCGCGGCGACCGCCGTAGCCACCTCCGCCGAACAGGCCGGCCCACCACTCCATGCGCGCCAGCAGCGTAATCGCTCCGGCAAGCGTCGCGGCGATTGAGCTGGTGAGAATGTCGCGATTGCGCACGTGGCCAAGTTCGTGCGCAAGCACCCCGGCAAGTTCCTCGTCGCCGAGGAGGTTGAGGATGCCTTCCGTGACGGCTATGGACGCATGACTCGGATTGCGACCTGTGGCAAAGGCATTGGGCGAGGGATCGGGGATCACGTAGATTTTGGGCATGGGCAGCGCCATCCGCCCGGTAAACTGCTCCACCACCTGGTAGACGCGCGGGAGCTGTTCGCGCGTCGCAGGCTGCGCCCGATACATGGAGAGCGCCAGTTTGTCGGAGTAGAAGTAGCTGAAGAAGTTCATGCCGGCGGCGATCAAAAACGCCAGCAGCATACCGCGCTCACCCCCGAAATGAGCGCCGACAAACATCAGGAAAAGGGTCAGGGCCGTGAGCAGCAGGGTCGTTTTCAGCGTGTTCATAGTCCAAGATTACGCTTCCTGCATTGCCGACGCACCTCCGTGCGATCGATCGGTTTGCAGTCGCAACGAATCCGCAGGGCGGCGGACGCATCGATGTTATCGCCGAGTACGTCTGTGGCTGCGCGCCTCCGCCAATGCCCGGCCCAATCACCCGCAGCGGGTTGGAATCCATCGTTTTTGCTCGCCAATTGGCTTAGTCTTGAGATGGGGGCCCGGTCCGGCCCCCACACCGGGACGGCTTGGGCAGACCTGACCGGAATGTCGGCAATGCCGTTTCTCTCGAGTTTGTGTCCCGTTCAGGACCGCCAAGATGCGTTCCTGCGTGCGGGCCGTTCGCACCAGTGGAAGACGTGGCCGCGGGACTTTACTAAATTTATGCCAAAGCATTCCTGGATGACACGAAGGAAGAAAAACACGACCGTGGAAGGCCGACCAACCAAGGGCCGCTCGTCATCCGGACTGCAGAGTCCAGCCCTTGCATGCGCTCTGGCCTTGCTGAACCTGGCGTTCTGTTGCATGGGTCAGGCACAGAGCACGGCGAAGGGCGGGAAACTGCTGGTGCGCGAACTTCTGTGCGACCGCAGCGTCCGGCCGCTGGGGGTCGATGAATCGACGCCGGACTTTCACTGGGAGTTGCAGGCACGCTCACTACGCTCTCGGCATCTCCAGCAGAGTGCCTACCGGATACTGGTCGCTACCTCGCGCACGCGCCTCGACAAAGACCAGGGCGATGCATGGGATTCCGGGAGAACAGCGGGCGAGTTGAGGCCGGCGGTTGTATATCAGGGCGTTCCGCTGACTTCGGACACTGTCTACTATTGGAAGGTCAAGGTCTGGGATGGGCAAGGCCGGCCATCCGCATGGAGTGGGACATCCATGTTTGTGACGGGGTTGCTCCATCCTTCCGCGTGGCAGGCTCGCTGGATTGCGGCCGCTCCGGATGGTCCCCGCCTACCACAGGCGAATGGGAACGACGACAGCCGTGTCGCTTCGCTCCCTCCTCTCCCTATCTTTCGTTCAACGTTTGCGGTAACGAAGCCGGTATCGCGAGCGACCTTGTTCATCTCCGGGCTGGGCGAGTCGGAGGCCTTCCTCAATGGCGCAGCCGTCACAACAGCGGTGCTGACTCCAGGCTGGTCAGACTATCGCAAAACCGTACTTTACGACACCTACGACGTCACGCGGCTACTGCATTCCGGAATGAACGCCATCGGCGCAATGCTGGGCAACGGGATGTACAACGTGCCCGGGGTACAGGGTCGCTATACCAAGTTCGTCGGGTCTTTCGGCCAGCCGAAGCTGATTGCAGAGTTGCACCTTCACTACGCCGACGGGTCGAGTTCGGTCGTCTCCACCAACAACAGTTGGAGGATGACTGCCGGGCCGGTACGGTCGCTGATCTACGGCGGTGAAGACTATGACGCGCGCAACGACCCGCCGGGCTGGACGGACGCGAACTTCTCCGACGCGAAATGGAGACCGGCGGTCGATGTCGATGGACCCGGAGGCGAGTTGCGCGCGGAGCGCCTGCCGCCCGTTGAACCCATGCAACGTTACACACCGGTGCGGATTACTGGACCCAGTCCCGGGGTAGCTGTGTACGACCTGGGCCAAAACTTTGCGGGAAGGCCGCGTATTGGCGTCGAGGGACCTCGCGGATCGGCTGTGAGCATCCTGACTGGCGAGTTGCTGGATTCTTCCGGTCGAGTGACTCAGGCGAGCGCGAATGCATCTGCAGACGACCCGGTGCTCTTCAACTACACGCTGCGCGGTGGCGGACGGGAGAACTGGGCCCCGCAGTTCAGCTACTACGGCTTCCGCTACGCGGAGGTTCGACTTTCCGGAGCCCCGATCCAACCCTCCGTTCGGCCAGTTGTGGACCGGTTCGAGGGCGAGTCGTTGCACGATGCGGCCCCAGTGGATGGTGAATTTTTGAGCTCGGACAGGCTGTTCGATAGGATTCACGCGCTCATCGACGCCGCGATCCGGAACAATCTCTTCAGCGTGCTCACCGACTGCCCGACACGAGAAAAGCTGCCATGGCTGGAGCAGACGTATCTTGCCGGGCCTTCGCTTTTGTACAACTTCGATCTGTCCCTTTTGTATCGAAAAATGGGGCGCGATATGCGCGAGGCGCAACGGAGCGATGGCATGGTGCCATCGATCGCTCCGGAGTTCGTTGCGTTCCTCGACGATGCGGGCCGAGATACAGCCTTTCGAGACTCTCCGGAGTGGGGCAGCGCGATGATTCTGAGCCCCTGGACGGCATACACCTTTTACGGCGATGTCCGACTGCTGCGCGAAAACTACGACGCCATGGTGCTCTATGCCGACTACCTGCAAGGGCGCTCCCACGACGGCATGATCGACTACGGTCTCGGCGACTGGTACGACATCGGTCCGGGGGCACCGGGCGAATCGCAGTTGACCGGACGAGGATTGACTGCCACGGCGATCTACTACGAAGACCTGACCGATCTGGCAAGGATTGCGCTTATCCTGGATAAGCTCGACGATGCCCAGCACTTTACCGACCGCGCGGCTAAGGTCAAGGCGGCCCTGAACGACCGCCTGTTTCACGCGGATACCGGCAACTACGACCGCGGCAGCCAGACCGCCAATGCGATGGCACTGGCGCTCGGTCTGGTCCCGGAGGAGCACCGTCAGGCTGTGCTTGACAACCTGGTTGCGGACATTCGCAACCATGGGAATCACGTGACATCCGGGGACATCGGCTTTCATTATCTGGTGCGGGCGCTGACCGACAATGGGCGCTCCGATGTGTTGTACGACATGCTGATGCGGACCGACAGTCCCAGTTACGGCTACCAGCTTGCCCACGGAGCGACGGCGCTCACCGAGGCATGGGACTCCAATCCAAAATCGTCGCAGGACCACTTCATGCTGGGTCATGCCGAGGAGTGGTTCTACCGCGGTCTTGCCGGCATTGACTTCGACCTGTCGCGCGAGCTCAACCGCCGCATTTGGATCCATCCTCAGGTAGTCGGCCACGTCGGGTCGGCGATGGCCGGCTACCGATCGGTGCTGGGGCCCATCGCATCGCGCTGGCGGCTTGAGGGCGGTTCGTTGCATCTGGACGTGATCATTCCTCCAGGCGCTACGGCTACCGTTACTTTCCCGCGGGAGTTCGTCGGCAAGGTGCTCGAATCCGGCCGCCCGCTGCGAGGCGACGATGGGGTTCTTGCCGTCGACAGCAAGGGTGGTGTGGACTCCTGCGTTGTAGGCTCGGGGACATACCATTTCATAGCAGAGCCTTGATGGATAGACCGCTCCGCCGGCGACGTTACCGATGACGCCGGGACATGCGGCCCTTGTGTCGCGACCGCGAAAAGATCGGTGAAACGGGCGACACATCGGCTACTCTGGGGCCATGATTCACCCCAAGCAGAGCCTCCTCGCAGCACACCCATCCTTGCGTCTCGCCTCTTTCGTCCTCGGTCTGGCATTCGGCCCGGTCGTGGCGTGGGCGCAACAGATGCCGCCGCCGGCACCTATTCCCGATTTGCCCCCGGCCCTGCAGCCAAACTCGCTGGTCATGCAGGACCCTGACACCTTTCCCGAAGTAAAGATGGATTTTCCCATCGCGAGCGGTCCGTTTGCGGCTACCTGGGACTCGATCGGGACCAATTACCCGGGCGATCCCGCATGGCTGCGCGAGGCGAAGTTCGGCATCTGGGTGCATTTCGGGCCGCAGTCCGCGGGAGAGAGCGGCGATTGGTACGCGCGCAGGATGTATCAGCCTGGTACGCTCGCATACCGGAACCATCTACGCCGGTATGGACCACCTTCCGTCTCCGGGTACAAAGAGATCCTGCACAATTGGAATCCTGCCCGATTGGATCCGGTGAAGCTGGCGCAGATTTACCACGACGCGGGTGCGCGCTTTCTGCTGATTCAGGGCGTGCATCACGATAACTTCGACAATTGGGACTCGACCTACCAGCCATGGAACTCAGTCAACATGGGACCGCATCGCGATCTGCTGGGCGAGTGGTCGAGAGCATCGCGCGCCGCGGGCATGCACTTCGGCGTCGCTTTCCACCACGAGTACACGTGGTGGTGGTATCAGCCGGCATTCGGAAGCGATCGCAGCGGCCCACGCGCCGGAGTCGCCTACGATGCCCGTGAGACGCTTGCGGACGGTGCCGGAAAATGGTGGCAGGGCTACGATCCTCGCCTGCTGTACGGCATCGATCTGCGGGCCTACAAGGGCGTGGCCGACGCCCAATACCGGCCCGAAAAAGGCATCTTCCAGGACCATCTGGATTACGCGCACTGGTACGCGACCCGTTGGGCGCTGCGGATCATGGATGCGATCGACAAGTACGATCCCGACTTCATCTTCACCGACGGCGATTCGACCGGCCCGTTCACCGGATACGCCACCGGTACCGGATATAAATGCGACTGCGTCCAGCGCGTGGTCGCCGACTACTACAACCATACGCTGGCGACGCGCGGCAAGGTGGACACCTTCAGTATCGTCAAGTTCCATCCCCCGGTTCACGGCATTGCCACCACCTACGAAGGGACCTTCCCGGATGGCATCAAGAACGACCAGATCTGGATCGGAGAAAATGCAGTCGGGGATTGGTTCTACGCGCCGAATTTTGTGTATAGCGCCCGCGCGCTGGTGCTTTACATGTTGGAGATTGTTTCTCGCGGCGGTATCTATACGGTGAACATCTCGCTGCGGCCCGACGGCTCGCTGGACCGAGGCAGTCTGCAGATGCTCCACGAGGTGGGAGCGTGGATGAAGATCGACGGCGAAGGAATCTATGGCAGCGGTGCGTGGGTCAAATGGGGCGAAGGCGCGATGGATCGCGATGGCAAGCTCCGAACACTGCCGCAGGGACAACTGGGCAAAGACCAGGCCAATTTCCGCTTCGGCCCATCCGATTTCAGATTTACGGCGGGCCGGGACGGTTCGGTCTACGCCTTTGCGTTAGCGGTGCCGAAGCCTGGATCAGTGGTGAAAATCGCTTCCCTCGGCAGCCGGGCCGGCTTGTTCCGTGGGCGCATTCAAGCTGTGACCATGTTGGGCAGCAACACCCGACTCCGTTGGCATCAGGCACCGGACGGGCTGGTGATCGTCTGCCCGCCGCATCTACCGTCCAACATCGCAGTCGCGTTCAGGATCCAGTGATGGCAAAGTTGTCGCCAAGCCGCTGGTGCCGAGAGGTCTTTGGGGCAAGATAAAAGCCGCTCCAGCCAACGCTGAAGCGGCTTTTGTCTCTTTTGTGCCGGGCGCTAGAAGGTGACCTTCAACGCTACCTGCATCACGCGCGGGCTGATGGGACCGATTCCGGAGATTTGTCCGAAATTTCCAGACGTGGCCCCGGGATTGGAGTCGCCCGGGTTGTTATCCGGCTGCCCGTAGCTCGGAGTGTTCGTTGCGTTGAACATCTCCCAGCGGAACTGGGCGTGGACGGCTTCGGGAAAGTTGATGTTCTTGATGAAGGAGACATCCATGTCGTGGTCTGGCGCTTCCTGGATGAGGTATTTCATCGAGTTACCGGGAGTGCCAAGCTCGTTTTGGACGAAGGCGTTGGTATTGAAATAGTGGTTGAGCCAATTGGCTTTGCCGCCAGAGCGAACCTCCAGTGGTTGACCGAGGATGCGGTCGGCGCGGTCCTGGCCTTCATCGAAGCCTGAGCGGTTATTGCCGCCCCCACCGTTGATGGTGAACGGTTCGCCGGACTCGGTCGTGAAGATAGCGCTCAATTCCCAGCCTCCCAGGAAGTTCTTCATGGCCCAGTTCTTCCCTTCGAAGGTTGGCCCCCGGTAGATGCCGTAGTTCACCCAGACCAGGGGAACGTTGAGGCTGGAGGTGCCGTGATCGTGACCCACACTGAACGGATCGCTGACGGAGGATTCAAAGTCGGGATCGCCGGAGCCGCCAACGTCCTGGGTCTTCGACCAGGTGAAGTTGGACTGGAACTGGAAGCCGTGGGCAAAGCGGTGTTCGATACCGGCTTGCAACGAGTTGTAGTTGGCGGTACCGCCATCCTGCACCTGGAGAATCAAGCCCAGATTTGGGTTCTCCCGGATGCCGCGGTTTGGATCGGCCTGACCCGGGACCCCGGTAGTTCCGGGATTGAGGTCCACGGTAGTCGCCTGATGGTAAGACTGACTGCCCACGTAGGCCAGGTGAAGGGCGTTCGATTTGCCCAGTTGTTGCTCGATGGAGAGATTCCAGCTCTGGGTTACGCCGAGCTTGAGGTGCGGAGCGAAGGTGGCCGAGATGGTCGCACCCTTTCCGAAACCGAAAGTGGTATCGCTGGGCGGATTGGAATTGGGCGTGGGGAACGGCGGGAAGGGGCTCTTTCCGGGCGCGTAGCCTGTCGCCCCACCCCAGACGCTCCAAGGATTGTCGAACGGAATGTATTGCGTAGCCGAGGAACTCGGGCCGTAGAGCACAGTGAAGGGTGCTCCCTGCACGCGCTGATAGAACGCGTCTTCCATGGGAGTCGTAAACAATCCGAAGGCGGAACGGATCGATAGCGTTGGATTCGGCGTCCAGGCGAATCCGACGCGCGGCTCGAGGTAACCGTAGCTGGCAAAGTAGAGGCTCTTGGGCACGCCGGTATCGCCGGGGAAGACGAAGCCGACCGGTGCGTTCGGGAAGCGCGTGCTTTGCTGACCGGGGATGTAGTCGGTTCCCTGGCCGCCCGCGATATCCGCTGGAGTGTTGGGGTCCCATCGCAGGCCCAGCGTCAAAGTGAAATTAGGCTTCACCTTCCATTGGTCCTGGCCGTACATGCCGAACATCCACTGGCTGGTGGCGACCGCCTGCTCCGCGCCCTGGGCCATGCTGTCGGCATAGCCCAGCAGGAAGTCGGAGAAGGGCGTCCCCGTGTATTGTCCGTTGAAGCTGATGATCGGGCTCTCGGAGAACTGGGAATTTTCCGTGTGGTGACGGTGAAACAGATCGCCGCCGGCGGTGATGACGTGCCGGCCGATCGTCTTGGTGAAGGTCTCGGTAAGGCTGTAGTCCATTCTCTTCGTATTGAACGGATTGCTCGAGAAGGATGAGAAGCCGGTAGCAGGCGCGTACTGGCTGTAGCTGCCGCCGGGCAGCACATTGAGATCCTCGATATAACAGGCGTTCGGCGGATCGGCGACGTTGATGAACTCAGAGAGGCAGATAGGCTGGCCGCTGGAATTCAGAATCGGCGATCCGGTGTGGAAGCTGTAGCTCACGTAGCCGAGCGCCAGCGTATTGAGGGTGGTAGGGCTCAGCGTCCAGGTATGGTTGAGAACTTCACTGATGAAGGTTCCGTTTGAACCGAGGACACCGGCAAGAATGTTATTGGGCAGCGATTGAGCTTCCTGGTTGTACGAGTTGGTGAAGCTGCGAACGAAGACACGCTGCTTTTCGTTGATGTCGTAATCGAGGCGACCGGTAAATTCATTGAACTTGGTGACCTGCGGCGGGAAAGAGAAGTTCAAGACGCCGCCCGTGCCGCCAACCGGGAGGTAGTTGAGGAGCTTGACGGCCCCGGGACTGAAAAGACTCGGATCGATCTTATTGTTGACGAATGGGGCTGGCAGAGTGACGATGCCGTCGTAGGCCGAGAAGTCTCCGTTGCGCTCGGCAGCCGTAGGAGTGATCGCGGAATTGGTGTTGGATTGTGAGCTTTCGCGGGTCCCCTGATAGTTGACGAAGAAGAAAAACTTGTCCTTGAAGTAGGGGACATGGCCGCCAAGGTCTCCGCCGAACTGATTGCGGTGCAGGTCGTCGACGTGACCGCTGAAGGGATTGGCTGCGTTGAGATAGCCATTACGGAGGAATTCGAATACGCCACCGTGGAGTTGGTTCGCACCCGAGCGGGTCTCGATCGAAACGATGGCCGAGGGCGCGAATCCATTGCGCGCGTCGAAGTTGTTCGAGATCACGCGAAATTCCCGCGTGGCATCCGGGTTGGGGAAAGGCAACGCGAGCAGGGTGTAGGTATCCATGTGCGAGACGCCATCGAGCAGGTACCAGGTGCTGCCCTGCCGGCCGCCGCCCGCGGAGGCACCGGACTCATTCGGGAACGAATTGGTGGACTGCAGAGTGGATGCCTGGCTGTTGAGCTCATTGGTGACTCCGGCCGACAGGAACACCAGCGTCCCGGGGTCGCGGCCGTTCAGCGGAAGGTCTTCAATGGTGGCCTCGTCTATGTTTTGTCCAATTTCCGGCGTAGTGGTGTTGATTAGATCGGCACCCCCGACAACCGTAACTGTATCGCCGGCATTACCGAGCTTCAGACTGAGGTTGAGCGTAATGGTGCGGGAAACGCTGAGCGTAATTGCTTTCTCGACCAGTGGAGCGAAGCCGTTGGCGGTAGCTGTGACCTGGTACTCGCCGACGGGTAGCGAATTGAACGTATAGTTGCCGGTAGCATCGCTCTTCACCGTCGTCGTCAGGCCGGTTTCCGTGCTCTTAGCGGTGATGTCGACGTTTGGGATGGCAGCGCCGGACGGATCCGTCACGGCACCGGTAAGCCGCGCGCTGGTCGTGGATTGGGCCAGTCCGATCGCAGTGCAGACCAGGAAAGACGCGACCACGGCGGTCGTGATGAATCGCCTAAACCATTCGGCGACGGGTAGAGTGGGTAGAAAGCGTTTCATGGTGCCTCCTTAAGAGTGGGTAATGCAACTGCGGGCCCGTCTACATGGCTTCTGGTGGCGCAGGTATGAAGTGTTTACCGCCTGCGGAGCAACTTGAGCGGCGACGCGCCTTCGCAAATACGACAGCAGGGTTGACCGCGGAAGCGCTCGGCTTACATGACTTGCCGGTTCGACGTCAACCGACGCAAGATGGTCGACGAACATACGCCTTAACAGGGCCCCCAGGGACTTGGCACGCTCCGGGCAAAGGGCGACTCAGTGGATCGTGCCGGAGTTCAAGTACGGCAAATTACGCTGCAATCGGTACAGAATGTCCATTTCGGTCACAACTCTACGGTATCGGTAACGTTTCTGGCAATGTTTATTTTTAAGATCTCGCAATATAGGGCCATCAATGCCTGAAAAAAGCGCCTTCCCGCACCGAACCTGCATCCAGCGCCGGAAACAGCCGCCTTCGGCATCGCTAACGTCAGCCAGGGAAGGCCTGCCGTCCGCTCAGCGAAG
>Ga0116230_10007806_pt1 | contig 10569 bp, 6 predicted proteins | sample S1TSphfallax_3_FD_88678 | JGI IMG/M metagenome (GOLD analysis project Ga0116230, IMG submission 88678) | Host-associated microbial communities from peat moss isolated from Minnesota, USA - S1T2_Fd - Sphagnum fallax MG | ecosystem: Host-associated > Plants > Peat moss > Unclassified | place: USA...
ATGCTCCTCCAGAATGTCGCGGCCCGCTTCCTTGCCGTTCCCGCGCGCCCGGTACCAGACGTTCCACTCATCCCAGGCGATATAAATCTGGCGGCCCGGCTCATCGTTCAGCGCGGCCGTGATAATGCCTTCGGCAATCTTCGTCCGCTCATCCAGTTCCAGCGAACTCGCCATGAACTCGGAAAAATTGTTGTCGCGGTTGCCCACATACGTGTGCAGCGAAAGATAATCGGCGTGATGCTTCAAATGTTCCAGCACCGTGCGGTTCCAGCCAATCCAGTCCGCGCCGAAATTCGAACTGCCGGCCGCCACCAGCTTGATGCCAGGGTCGGTCCACTTCATCAGCTTGGCCGCTTCCAGCGCAAACTTCCCGTAATCCTCGGCCGACCGGTGCCCCATCTGCCACGGCCCGTCCATTTCATTGCCCAGGCCCCAATACTTCACGCCCCACGGCTTATCGCGCCCGTTCTTCTTGCGCAATTCCGTCATCGCCGTGCCTTCGGCCAGATTGCAATACTCCACCCATTGCTGCGCCTCTGTCCACGTGCCCGTTCCCAGGTTGGCGCAAACGTATGGCTCACAGCCCGTCACTTCGCAATAGCGCAGGAACTCATGCGTGCCGAAGCGGTTGTCTTCCAGGGTGTGCCACGCCATTTCGAGGCGCGTCGGCCTGGCATCGCGCGGACCCAGTCCGTCTCGCCAGTTGTAATTCGACGAAAAATTCCCGCCCGGCCAGCGCAGCAGCGTCACATGCAAATCCCCCACTGCCTTCAGCACATCTTTGCGAAACCCGTCGCTGTCCGACAAGGGCGAATTCTCCTCGAAAATACCCCCCTCAATGCAGCGGCCTAAGTGTTCGGTGAAATTCCCGTATATTTTCTTGTCAATCTCGCCGATCACGCGTTCGGTATCGATTTTTATGCGGCCATCCTGCAAAGACGGCGCGGCCTTCAGAAAAGCGGGAGCAGCCATGGCCAGGTTAAAAGCGCGTCGGGAAAGGGTTGTTTCGTTCATAAGAGGGGACGGCACAAAGCATATCATTTGGCCTCTCACCACAAAGTAAGCGCATACATCCGGCGGCTAATGATTCGCCTCGTTGCCGCCGATAGCATCTTGTCACCGCAAATGTCGTGGAAGCGCAAGACACCTACTGGCTCGAAAATCTTTAATATCTGGCTCACGGCATGTTTTACGTGTGCCACGGCCGCCGGCTCGCTTGATCCTGCCCGCTCGCTCAGCCAGTACACCCAGGACATCTGGAACGTCCAAAACGGATTGCCGCAGAACTCGGCACTGGCGCTGGCGCAAACTCAGGATGGCTATCTTTGGGTCGGAACGGAAGATGGACTCGCGCGCTTTGATGGCGTGCATTTCTCGCTCTTCGACAAGGAAAATACGCCCGAACTGCAAAGCAACGACATTCGCGCGCTGCTGGTGGACCATGCAAATAATCTTTGGATCGGCACCGACGGCGGCGGTCTCACCCGCTATACCAACGGCCATTTCACCACCTTCACCAGCCGCAACAGCGTTTTGAATGACGCCATAACCGCGCTGGCCGAAGACAGCGCCGGCCAAGTGTGGATCGGCACCGACGGCGGCGGTCTCTGCCGTCTCAGCAATGGAACCTTCACACGCTATACCACGCGCGACGGCCTGCCTGGAAACGCCATACTGTCGCTGGCCGCTGGCTCTGCCGTAAACCCGCGTGATCCGCGCGGGACCATATGGGCGGGCACCTATCAAGGCCTGGCGCGTATTGAATCAGACAGTCCCGCCAAGTTTTCAGTCACCACCTTCACCATCCGGGACGGCCTTCCGCACAACGATATCCGGGCCATTTCCGTGGGCCACGACGGGGCTGTCTGGATCGCCACGGATGGCGGCGGCGTTTCCCGCTACGCCAACAAAACGTTTCAGAACTTCACCACCGCCAATGGACTTCCCAGCAATTCCGTCGGATCAATTTTTGAGGATGCAGCCGGCACCGTCTGGCTGGGCACCCGAGATAAAGGACTGTGCCGCTATGCCGGCGCCAGCTTTGTTTCGTATTCTCCGAATCAAGACTTTCTGAATGTCTGGGTGTTCTTTGAAGATCGCGAGGGCAACCTGTGGCTCGGCAGCAGGGGTGGCGGACTGGTTCGCCTGAAAAACGGCCTTTTCACCACCATCACCAGCCGCGAAGGACTTTCGAGCGATGTGGTCTTGCCCGTCATGGAGGACAAAGACGGCGCGGTCTGGGCCGGCACCCGCGGATTTGGACTGAACCGCATCAAAGACGGCAAAATCACCGCCTACACCACCGCCGACGGGCTGCCCACCAACTCCATCTTGTCGCTGGCGCAGGATGCTGCCGGGATCATCTGGATAGGCACCCGCAAAGGTCTGACGCGTTTTCAGGGCGGTCAGTTTTCAACCTACAACGGCGTCTCCGGCCTCCCCGGCGATGTCGTGCAGTGCATCTACCGCGACCGCGAGGGTGACATCTGGATTGGCACTCTCAGCGGACTGAGTCACTATCACGAGGGACGGTTTATCAGCTACACCAGCCGCGACGGGCTTTCCAGCGACAAGATCTTTTCTATTTATGAAGACCGGGAAAACTCAATCTGGGTGGGTACCAGCAGAGGTCTAAACCGTTTTCGCGACGGCCGTTTTACGAACTATGGTCCGCTCGAAGAGATTTCCAGCAGCGTCGTCTATTCGATAACCGGAGACCCGGATGGCACCATCTGGATCGGCACCAACGGCGGCGGGCTCAACAGCTTCCGCAATGGCAAGTTCACGTCGTTTACCAAACGAACCGGGCTCTTCGATGATGCCATTTTCAGCATTCTGGACGATGGCCGCGGCTCGCTCTGGATGACATGCAATCGCGGTGTTTTTCGCGTTTCGCGCCGGCAACTGGATGCAGTCATTCTGGGACGCGCCAAGACCATTGATTCCATCGCCTACGGCATTTCCGACGGTATGCGCAGCAAGGAATGCACCGGCGGATTCCAGCCCGCCAGTTGGCGCGGAACGGACGGCACGCTTTATTTCCCCACCATGGGTGGCCTCAGCCTCATCCGCCCGCATGACCTGGAAACGGGCAAAGCCCGGCCCGGCGTGGTCATTGAACGAATTACCGTCGATGGCAAATCGTACGAGCCAGACAAATCCCTGCGCCTTCCGCCCGGCGATGGCCAGTTGGAATTTCAATTTACCGCCCTCAGCCTGACATCTCCCGACAAAATCCGCTTCTCCTATATGCTGGACGGGTTTGACAAAGACTGGGTGGAGGCTGGCGACCGCCGCACCGCCTTCTACACCAACATTCAGCCGGGCGACTACCATTTTCTCGTCCGCGCCTGCACGCGCGAAGGTTTATGCGGAAAACTCGACGACCCGCCGCAAATTTCGCTCCAGCCGCACTTTTATCAGACTTACACCTTCGCTTTTATTTCTACGCTTGCCGGGCTCGCCGTTTTTGCCACGGCATTTCGCCTGCGCATGCGCCAAATCCGTTCCAATGAAAGGAAGCTGGTCATGCTGGTGGATGAGCGCACCACCGCGCTGGCTCACCATACGCGCGCCCTTCAGGAGAGCGAAAAGCGCTTTCGCCAGTTGGCGGAAAACATTCACGAAATCTTTTGGATGGTCGATCCCCGCACCGCCCAGTTTGTCTATGTCAGCCCGGCATTTAAAGAAATCTGGCTGCAGGATCCGGAAGCCGTTCTGCACGATCCAACCGCCTGGTTTGAGGGTATTCACCCGGAAGACCGCGAGCGCGTCGTCCTGGCCAAGAAGGCGCAGCGCAGCGGCGAACATAAGGATTGCGAATACCGAATTGTGCGCGCCGACGGGGCCACTCACTGGGTCTGGGACCGCGCCTTTCCGGTTTACGATTCCGACGGCCAGTTGGATCGCATCGTCGGTATTGTCGAAGACATCACCGACCGCAAGCGCGCCGAAGAAACCTTGCGCAACTCGCGCGACGAATTGCAATTGCGCGTGCTGGAATTAAAGGCGGAAAACGTCGAACGCCGCCGCGCCGAACAGCAGTTGAAAATCGCCAAGGAACAGGCCGAAGCCGCCAGCCTGTCCAAGAGCGAATTTCTGGCCAACATGAGCCATGAAATCCGCACCCCGCTGAATGGCGTTATCGGCATGATGCAGCTGGCCCTCGACACGGAACTGACCGCAGAGCAGCGCCAGTTTCTGGAACTGGTCGAAGGCTCAGCCGATTCTTTGCTCAGCATCATCAACGACATTCTCGATTTCTCAAAAATCGAAGCACATAAATTGACCCTGGAAGCCATTGAGTTCGACCTGCGCCGCACGCTTGATCAGACCTTCAAATCCCTTGCCGTGCGCGCCGCGCAAAAAGGCCTCGAACTTATCGGACAGATCGATTCCGACGTGCCCGATTACATCGTCGGCGATCCCGTCCGCCTGACGCAGATTGTCGTCAACCTGATCGGCAACGCTATCAAGTTCACCGACCAGGGCGAAGTGTTCGTGCGCGTCGCCAGGATACATCAGTCTCTGGATGATGCTCATGCTCGTCACGAAGTCACCTTAAGCTTTCATGTCAAAGACACCGGCATCGGCATTCCGGAAGAGAAACAGAAACTTATCTTCGAAGCGTTTACCCAGGCTGATTTTTCCTCCACCAGGAAATATGGCGGCACCGGTCTTGGCCTTTCCATTTCCTCTCAGCTTGTCTCCATGATGGGCGGCCGCATCTGGGTGGAAAGCGAAATGGGCAAAGGCAGCACCTTCAGCTTTACCGCCAATTTCGGCGCGCGCGAGGCCATGCCCGCTGATACCCATCCAATCGACCTGCAAAAGATGAACATCCTTGTCGCCGACGACAACAGCACGGCTCTCCGTGTTCTGGCCGACATGCTGGGCTCCTGGAATGCGCAGCCCTCCCTGGTCCGCGATTCCGACTCCGCCATCGCCTCCCTGGAGCGTGCCGAACGCACCGGCCTTGCTTATCCGCTCATTCTGCTCGATGCCGATCTTCCGGCCTCCGCCAAAGCCGCGGCCACAGCCGGCGCTTCTCCGCTGACGCTTGCCGAAGAAATTTCCCGCCGTTTTCCAGACTTGCGGATGATCACCATGCTCAGCACTGCCGGGGACCTGGCCGGAGGCCGGAGGCGCAGGAAAAGTCTGCAAGCCACTATCGTCAAGCCCATCTCCAAAGCCGATCTCCAGTCCGCCCTGGCCGCGATTGGCCTCCACTCACGCGAACAACTGGCGGGCGAAAGACTGGCTGGCGCACTTGCCCGTGATCTTCCGCCCATCGCGCCCAAACCGCTCCTCCCCAATCTGAAAATCATGCTGGTGGAAGACAACCCGGTGAACCGCAAAGTGGCCGTCCGTCTGCTCGAAAAGCAAGGCCACACCGTCGCCACCGCCAACAACGGCCGCGAAGCGCTCGAACTGCTCGATCAAATGGACTGGCGGCTCGATCTCATCCTGATGGATGTGCAAATGCCTGAAATGGACGGCTATCAGGCCACCGCTGCCATTCGCGAACTGGAAATCAAGCGCGGCGGACACCTGCCCATTGTGGCCATGACCGCGCACGCGCTGGACCGCGACCGCGAACGCTGCATTGCCGCCGGTATGGATGTCTATCTCACCAAGCCCATCCGAATGGAAAAACTCCTGGAAGTTCTGGAAAAGGCGCGCGCCGGTTTCGCCTTCGAAGCTGTGTAATCGGCCCCAAGGTCACCCAGAAGCCATGGACTTCGTGCGCGCTCTGGGCCACACGCCGCCCGGCACCGACTCCATCACATTCGCCCGTCAACAGCCTCCGTTCACCGGCTATAATCGCCCGTCCATCTCTGCATCTTGTGCTTTGCTGTAATAACTGCTAGTACTGTAATCCCACCAACCACATACCCCGTCTTCTTTAATGAAAAAAGTCTCAGGAAAACCGGAAAACTTCATCCACTTGTTGTTTAATAGGCACCTAGCATGCGAGACGGCAAGCTACAAGGGGGCTTTGCCCAACCCCAAGTGCAAATCCCCAAAAATGCCCCCTTGTAGTTCTCGCGCACTCACCATCTGGCTCACCGGCCTTCCCTCCGCCGGTAAATCAACCATCGGCTTGTGTGTTACGGACGCCCTTCTTAAGCAAAACAGACGCGCGCGGTTGCTGGACGGCGACGCCATACGGGCGCTGTATCCCAAACCTCTCGGCTTCTCGCGCGAGGATCGCGAAACCAACCTCCGCCGCATTGCTTCGCTCGCCGAGTCTCTCACCGCCGAAGGCACCATCGCCGTGGTCGCCTCCATTTGTCCGTTTCGTGATCTGCGCGCTGAATTCCGTACCCGGCTTTCGCCCTTCCTTGAAGTCTTCGTCAACGCTCCTCTCGCCGTGTGCGAGGGGCGCGACGTTAAAGGCCTATATCGCCGGTTTCGCGCGGGGGAGATCAAAGGTCTCACCGGAATTGACGACGTCTATGAAATCCCGCTCATGCCGGATGTCGAGTGCCGAACCGATTTAGAGACGATAGAAGAGAGCGCCAGCAAAATCTTGGCCGCCGTCAGCCAGTGCCTTTCTATATCTTCTTAATTTTCCTGCTTTTGGGCGAAATCGCTCTCGCTCAGCCGCCGGTCATCCTCATCTCCGTCGACACCCTGCGCGCCGATCACCTGGGCGACTACGGCTACCGCAAGATCCAGACACCCAACTTCGACGCCTTCGCCCGGCATGGGACTCTCTTCTCGTCGGTCGATTCCCAGATCCCCCTCACCCTGCCCTCGCACACGAGCCTCTTCACCTCCACTTACCCTTTTGAAAACGGCATCGAAGAAAACGCCGAAATCGTGCCGCCTAATACCGTCACCCTTGCCTCCGTCTTGCGCGCCCACGGCTATCGCACAGGCGCATTCATCGGCAGCGACCTTCTCTCCCAGCGCTTCCATCTTGACCAGGGCTTCGACGTTTATGACAGTCCCTTTCATCCGCAAATAAGCAGCGCCGAAAATCCGTATGACATTCGCGTCCGCCGCGACGCCGCCCTGGTCGTTCGCTCCGCTCTGCAATGGCTCACCACCGGCGGACCGAAAACGCCCTTTCTCTTCCTTCACTTCTTCGATCTCCATGCGCCTTATGCTGAAGGTCCCGTCAAGACCATCCAGCCGGGCACCGCCGGCTACGATGCCGAAATACAATACGTGGACCGCGTCCTGGGCCGCTTCCGCCAGGCACTCATGGACAAAGGCTGGTGGGACAAATCACTCATCATTCTTCTCTCCGATCACGGTGAAAGCCTGGGCGAACACGGCGAAGCGAGCCACGGCTATTTCATCTACCAAAGCACCCTCTGGGTGCCGCTCTTGATTCATTGGCCATCCCAGGACCAGCCGCTTCCGGCCACCGTCGCACAGCCCGCCGGTCTTATCGACGTCGCTCCCACCATCCTCGACTTCCTGCACATTCCCAGCCCCGCATCCTTCCGCGGAACCAGCCTGCTCAAAAACGCCTCGCATCCCGTCTACAGCGAAACCATGTACGCCCACGACGCCTTCCGCTGGTCCGCACTTCGCGGCCTGCGCAAACAAGACCTGCAATTCATAGATGCGCCCGTGCCCGAACTCTACAACCTCAGCTCCGATCCGCACGAGCAGAAAAACCTGGCGCGGACCAGCACCGCACAACTCCGCCAGATGCAATCTGCATTGCACGGGCTTTTAACCGCGCCCGCTCAGACGCCAGCGCAAGACAACTCCCCCGCCACCGTGAACGCCCTGCGCTCGCTCGGCTACATCGCCAGTTCCGCGCGCGGATCGTCCGGCATCGGCGGCCCCGACCCCAAGGCCCGGCTGCCCGAATACCAGGCCTACGAACGCGGCCTCGAAGCCCTGTACGATCACCGCGAATCCCAAGCCGTCGCCATTTTTACCGCGCTCTTGAAACAGGATTCCTTCAACAACCTGGCCCGCTACTATCTTGGCGAAGCTTACCTGCGCCTTAATCGCCCCGCCGACGCCCGGCGCGAATGGCAAGCCGCGCTGAAACAAGACCCCGCCTACACTGATGCGGCCGAGGCCCTGCAAAAACTCAATCACGTCAGGCGATAGTCTGGAAGCGATGAAACTCTATCGCACAAACAATGGTTTCGCCATTGAACATGAGGGAACCGTCTATCGCGGCGCAGGCGTTAAATGGGATGTTCTGCTGACGCAGGAAAATCCCCGTGACTTCCTTCTGAGCGCGCTCGCCCGCATGGAACAGATCGAGCCCGAAGCCGTCTCCAAGAACCTGCGCGCGCCCATCGGCAGCCAGGAAGTGTGGGCCGCCGGCGTCACTTACTTCCGCAGCCGCGATGCCCGCATGGAAGAAGCAAAAGCCGCCGGAGGAGGCGATTTCTACGACCGCGTCTACGATGCCGAACGCCCCGAACTGTTCTTCAAAGCCACCGCCAGCCGCGTCGTCGGCCCCAATGCCCCCGTTGCCATTCGCGACGACTCCAAATGGTCGGTGCCCGAACCCGAGTGGACCCTGCTCATTTCCCCCGGCGGCAAAATCACCGGATACACCATCGGCAACGACATGAGCTCGCGCGACATCGAAGGTGAAAACCCCCTCTACCTGCCGCAAGCCAAAGTCTACAGCCGCAGTTGCGCCCTCGGCCCCTGCATTCTTTTGAATGACGGCACTTTCGACAAAGACGCTGAAATCAGACTTGAAATCTTCCGCGACAACAAGAGCGCATTCGCCGAATCCACCACTCTTGCCTCACTCAAACGCGATCCGAAATCCCTCGTCGATTACCTCTATCGCAACAACATTTTTGCGCAAGGCTGTTTCTTAATGACCGGAACCGGTATCGTTCCGCCCGATTCCTTCACCCTGCGGGCGAACGACCGCATCGAAATCAGCATCCCGCCTATCGGAACGTTAGTCAACACAGTCGGCTAGAAGCACGGCTGAATCCCTGCCTTTCAGGGGGTCTGTGGCCGACCGCTCACATCCCCTCGATTACAGAACTGGTGTGTTTCTCCGGTGCCTTGCCGTCGGCGGGCAGTGTGAAATAAAAAGTAGTGCCTTCTCCGGCTACGGAGTCGGCCCAGATGCGCCCTCCGTGATTCTCCACAATGCGGCGGCAAATTGCCAGCCCAACCCCAGTTCCTGAAAACTGTTCACGTGTTTGCAGACGCTTGAAAGGCTGGAAAATCTCGCTCGCATACTTCCGATCAAAACCAATGCCGTTATCCCGAACGGTGATCAGCCATTGATCGCCTTGCCGCTCGGAAGAGACATGAACCGCCGGCTGCACACCAGGCTTGCGATATTTGATGGCATTTCCAATGAGATTCTGAAAAAGCCGGACCATCTGGCCTTGATCGGCACGGATCTCCGGCAAAGGATCGTGGGTGACCATGGCGCCGCTTTCCGCAACCGAAACGGCGAGCAAGGAAAGCGCCGTTTCAATATCCTCATCGAGTGAATACGAGGATGGCCGGTCTATTTCGGTCCGCACTCGAGCATAAGCGAGAACGTCGGCAATGAGCGTGCTCATGCGCCCGGCGGCGCCGACAATAAAATCCAGAAAGTGATTCGCCTCGGCGTCAAGCTGGTCACGATAGCGGCGGGCTAAAAGCTGAGAGAAAGAAATCACCGTTCTCAGCGGCTCCTGCAGATCGTGGCTTGCCACGTACGCAAATTGTTCCAGCGCTGCATTAGATTCGGTGAGGCTGTCCTGCAATTCTTTCGCCTTCGTCTCATCAGAGAAGATTTTTGAGAAACCCAGAAGTGTTCCGTCCTGCCCGCGAACAGCCGTCATGCATCCGTTTCCGAATAATTCGCTTCGGTCTTTCCGCAGGTGCCACCGGACGTCGGCAGACGAGCCCGTTTCAGCCGCTATCTTCATCTCGGCGTGGCAGATCTCCCTTGCTTTATCCGCCGGCGTGAAGATTATAGATGCATGCTGTCCAACCCATTCCTCCTCTGAATAGCCAAGAACATGCTGAACACCTTTATTCCAGGTCAGCAAAATGCCGGCTGAATCTATCAGGAACATCGCGTAGTTGGTCAGTTCGCGGACCTGAAGTCTGTACAATTCACTTTCCGCCGCCCATTCCGGTAGCTGCAACTGCAAAGAACCCCTCTCTTCTCGACTGCGATTTGGGTCGCATCTTACTGTAACGACTAACCCGAAGGTTACATCAAGAGAGGCGTCAAAATCCCGGGGGCCGCTCGGATGCCACGGCAAATTGACGCTCCAGTGCGATACCCGCGCGGCCCAGCGTTCCCTCGTCGAACAGCCGACCGATTAGTGTCACTCCGTGCGGAACTCTGCGCGGCGGCGAGAACTTCGGCAGCGGATGCGCGGGGTCGGGTGCCCAGTCGCTGCGCGCTTCCGGCACTTCGACAAAACCGGCGCGCAAAGTCACCGAAGGATGGCCGGTGAAGTTCGTCAGCGTCAGCATCTCATCGCGCAGCGAGGGCACCAGCAGCAGATCCACTTCGCTCATGACGCGCGCCATTTCCTGCGCCACTTTGCGCCGGAAACGATCGGCCTGCACAAAATCCACAGCCGACAGGAAGCGCGCCTCGCGAAACTG
>Ga0116230_10007808_pt1 | contig 10568 bp, 4 predicted proteins | sample S1TSphfallax_3_FD_88678 | JGI IMG/M metagenome (GOLD analysis project Ga0116230, IMG submission 88678) | Host-associated microbial communities from peat moss isolated from Minnesota, USA - S1T2_Fd - Sphagnum fallax MG | ecosystem: Host-associated > Plants > Peat moss > Unclassified | place: USA...
AATTGTTCCAAACTTTCCAAAATTTTAGGTTATATAATGAAAGGATGGGTAAAAGGTAAAAATGGGAAGGATTAAAGAAAACATAACCAAGGGAAAGGGGGGAAAAAAATTACAAACACAAAAATTATTCACTTCTAGGCCTCATTACATGTAAGAATTCAAAATTGAGTGTTTATAAACACTTTTCATCCACCAACTACCAATTAGCCAACTTCTTCCTACAAGAGGCTAACTTGCAACCGACCAAAAAAAAATTAAAAGATAAAAAAAATCAACACAAAAAACAAATAATCAAGCAACCAAACTCAAATACAAAAGCATTAAACAAAAATTGAAAAACAAAAAACAATAACAAAAAAATGAAAAACATAACTTGTGTTGAAAGAAGCTTACAATGCTAGAAAGCTTAGTTTTTTCCTTTCCTGCAAAAGAAAAGAAAAACAAACAAAGATTAGAATTGAAAAATGTTCTAAACTTCTAAACTAACAATTGGAAAAACAAACAAAAACTAAAAGAAAAGAAAAAATGAAAGAAAGGAAAAAAAAAATGCCTTAATTCGTTGTTGTTTATTTCTTCAAACTCCAAAAACCAAAACCTATAGGGAAAAAAGGAAGTGTGGAACTACTAGCTAGGGAGACACAAGAAACAAGCGATAACAACAAGGTAGAACAACAAGAAGGTGAAACAATAAGGTAGGGCAACAATGAGAGTTTTAGGTGATGCCATTGGTACCTAAAGCAAATAGAGAAGCAACAAAGGTGGAGAAGCAACAAGGTAGAATGACAATAGTAAGGCATTGCGGCAAAGCAAAGTAACATAATCATTAAAATGACAATAACATGCAACAAGACAAAGCCAAAAAACGAATAATACATGCATAAACAAACAAACAACCTAAGAATGAGAGAATTGTGAAAGAACCTCTAGTTAGGTTTTCATCAGTGATTCTCACTAAGAGTTAGATTGAAAACCACCACCAATTTTCAACCCCTAGGTGAGAACTGCCCAACACAAAATATACTATAAAAAATTTGTCAACCTAGTCTTGATAATTACATGATGACATGAGTTCTTACTTTTGAAATAGTCAATCATCTACTTGCCAATGGTAGTTCTTTGGTGTGTATTATTTGATTTTATTTTTTAGTTGAAAAATTACAAATTTTTGAACTTTGATTCATGACTTGATTTGTTTGGTTTTCTTTTGAACAAACTCCTTATGTTAAATAACTAGTTTAAAATTACCCCAAAAATTTCTTAAATGTTAAGGTTTTTAAAGGTAAATTTTTAAAAATATAATTGCTTAATTTTTGCTCTTGAAACAATAGGACAAAAGTGGGGTGTACTTCATTAACCTAAATCATTATGGGACCTTAAAAGTGAAATAAATTCATTACACTTTAGTGATTTCACCCTAATTAAATTTATTTCATTATAATATCATTATGTAAACATCGTGTTTTAACACTAGTTGACATAATTCACTATCATAGTTTATTATGGTAAATAGGTTTACTTTTATGTTGTTCTTTTATATACCCTATGTTACTTTGTGATATACCCTATATTATTTTAAGTTACCTTAATTATTCTAATTTATACCCTAAGTTATTATAAATTATTATACGTTATCATACCTTAAATTATCCTAGCTAACTTATTATAGGCTTTTTACTTTAAATTATTTTCAATTAAATTATTCAACTAACTTTAGGCTATACTTAAGGTTATTTTATTTCAAGTTATACTTTAGGTTATTCAAGGTCATTCTACTTTATGTTATTATAAATTATTTTATCATGAGTATAATAATGTAAAATATGATATAATGACTTAAAGTAAAATAACCTAGAAGAACTAATATTAACATATGAAAAAAAATTAGAATAGCCTACAATAAAATAACTACCAATAACCTATGATAATATAACTTAGAATATCCAAGAATGATTTATAATACAATAACCACCAATAGTCATAATATAACCTATAATAACCAAAAATAACCACTAATAGAATAACCACTAATGGTCATTAATAAGATAGGCAAAAACAACAATTTATAAAATAACCATCAATAATTAGCAATAAAATAACCACCAATAACCATTAACATAATAATTGTCAATAACCATTAATAAAATAACTGCCAATAACCATTAATAAAATAAGCACCAATAACCATGAATAAAATAGTTACCAATAGCCATTAATAGAATAACTGCCAATAACCATTAATAAAATAACCACCAATAACCATGAATAAAATAATTACCAATAGCCATTAATAAAAGAACCACCAGTAACCATTAATAAAATAGTTACCAATAGCCATTAATAAAATAACTACCGATAACCATGAATAAAATAGTTACCAATGACCATTAATAAAATAATTGCCAATATCCATTAATAAAATAAGCACTTATAGTCACCAATAAAATATCCATTAATAACCACCAATAAAATAGTTACCAATAACCACTAATAGGGTAAACATGATTAGGATAAAGAGTTGTGGAAACTTATATATGTCAAAAATTAATTTATAGGTGTTTAGAGTTTTACCAATTTGTTGGGGTGCATTGGTGTTAATTTTGACAATTTATTAGTGTTTTCAATAATGCCAATTTGTTGGAATGTGGGGTTAACAAACCATTAAACATGATTAATCTTGAACATAAAGTGGATGTGTAATCCATAACAACACACAATTTTTTTTAATTGTAACATTTTATATGTGTGTGCATACATTTAGCAATAGCTAAGCAAATTCCTTGTTTCATTGACCAAATTTTTTAATGTGTTTGTGCATATTTATACTCAAGGATGAATCAATCACTTTGATTTTTGCACTCTCACAAGGGATTTACATCACAAACTTAACATCTCACAACTTAGTAATGGAAATTGTGCAAAATTCATTCATTCGTAATTTGTACATTTGTAATTCACACACTAATATTGTGCATTGAAAACTTATTTAACACATAGATTTATAGAAAGATGTGAAATTTGTGTGACAATTTATTCATTCATAAGTTCATATTTCAATCATCAACACATTCATTTATCAACACATTTATTTGTGTGACAAACATGTTTTCAACACCTGATGTTTGTGTAAAATATGTGAACCTATGAATGAATGAACTTCACACAATTTTCATTATTAATTTGTTGCATGATAAATTTGTGATGTATGCATGATCCCAATGCATTTGGCGTTCAAAATTTGTTTCAATACTTTCACAATGCAAACATTTTTTTCATTTTTAATTAAATAAATATAAATACGTACCCTTTTTTTTACCCCAAACAAGGGGGTGCATGGGTTACTAAGACCCTTACTATTTACAAAATCCATAATTTTATCATATTTGAACCCTTTTCCCCAATGAATAAAGCCATTGAAAATCAATTATTATTCCTTTACTTGAAAATATATTTCAAAATAATAGATTTGTATAACATTGGTCCCAACAATGATGATGTTAATATTGATAATGGTAATGCAAAAACATGTTTCTTTTGGATAACAAAATGGTTTTTAATGATGAAGCTACCTAATACAATCTTATTATTAAGGAAGGTGGTTGATTTGTTTTGTTACGTTGAAATATCCCAAATTAAGGATCACAATTAAGTTCTTAGTATTGAAAAAAACCTTCAATGAGTTGGTGTCCACTTAAGTGGTTTCATTATGACCTAAAATTATGATTAAATGTAAAAAGGGAGGGTTGGATGGATTAGTGTCGAAAGGTGTGCAAACTTTCGAATATAATTTTCATATTCATGATGGTACAAACATTTTTAATTGAAGAATTATGATGGAAAGATGTATTTGCTTCATAATAGCTAGGTTTGTTTGTTGTGTTTTATATGTTATAAGTGACAATTGGTGATGGCAAATAATGTATTGAAGTTATTGTGGATGCTTGGTTTGCAATTAGCTACCAATGTGAATGTTTGATTTGCTATTATCTACCAATGTGTGGTATGATTATTATGTATAATGTTTTTTTCTCTTGATGGTGAATGTGACAAATGCCAATGCCATGGGGGTCATTCTTTTGAATGTTCATCCATGACTTGTATTTAACTTGTATTTAACTTTTAGTTTAATTTAAGTTCATTCTTAATTAACTTCCAATTAAGTTTTAGTTCACTTTTAGTTAATTCCCAGTCAATTTTGAGTCAAATTCGAATTAAACTCCCATTTAATTTCTAATTAAGTCTTAGTTATTTTTATTTAACTTTTAGTTAAATCCTAGTTAACCCTAGTTCACTCCTAGTTGACTCTTAGTTAAGTTTCAATTAAGTTTCAATTAATTCATAGTTGACTCTCAATTAAAAAGATTATCAAAAAAATTATTTATTTGAAGCACACATAGAAGCCTCCTTGGAAGTTTTTTTGAGCTAGGTTCCCAAAGGGGTAAATAGAAGTAAAACCCCTCATTTCCTTTAGTCTATTCAACAGTAGTATTAGGCATGATCTTGCACCATAGCCTTGTTATGTTCTTTTCATGTTCATGTTTGCATATGTTAACATCATAAAAATTCATTTTCACATTTGTTTTGCATATTTCATGTTTTTATTCATCGTTTTTATATTTTATTTTTTTAATCACATAATCTTATCTTGTTCTTTGTTTGAAAATTAGACTTGGACCTTTTCTATATCCTTTATTCTTGTGGTTATTTGTGTTATTGATAGTTTGAATAGATTCCATTAGGTCTATGTCTATTTTCACATCTATAAATCATTTAAGAGTTAGATTCCTTTTGGAGTTGAATGTGGATTACCTTTTTTTTTCAAAAGAAAAGTTTTCAAGAAATTGCAAATTATTGACTAAGGTTGTGGATTACCCACCTCTTATTGGTGTCATATTCCACAATGCTCATAATCATGTCTACATCCATGGAAGAAATCCTTACTATCCTTAGGCATTTTCAATAGGAAAATCAAACACTTCGTGAATTTGTTGTTCATTTTCAAACCAATCAAACTTCGACCTATTTAAGATGTGTTTTGCCAATGCAACCCCAAACAAAAGATCCACATATAAGCTTACTTAATAAGTTTGATGACATGCGTTCAAAGTTTCAAGATTTTGTCAACCAAGTGCGTTTGGTCATTCAACTTCATCCTCATCAATATCCAATTGGCCCAACTCAAGTTGGACTCATTGGCACCTTATTGTCAATCACGACCTTTGTTTGGTTCACACCTTTGTTGGAGCATCAATCACCCTTACTCAACGACTTTGATGGGTTTCTTGAAGAATTCAATCCCACCTTTAGAGATTCAGACAAAGAACACACATTTACCATCAAGATACAATCTATTTATCAAGGATCATGTTCAACTATAGTATATGCATCGGAGTTCAGATAATTTGCTTGCAATATTTCATGGGGTGAAACAACACTCATAAGTCAATTCCAATTTGAGTTATGATGTGATGTGAAGGATTTACTACTCACCTTGCTACACCTTTCAACATTAAGTTAGGCCATTGCACAAGCTGCTTAGTGCGATAACAAAAATTTTGAACGTTGACAAGAAAAACACCATGAACCCACATCAATAACACAAAGGAGTTTTCCACCATCGACAACACAAAGGAAATTTTCACTTGCAATGCAAGCCCATCTTTCGACAATTTCACCAAAGGATGACCACATCTAAATTGATAAGACAAGATTCAAGCCCCTCACGAAACAAGAGAAGTAATGCCGATATATAAACAATCTTTGTTTGTATTGTGGAAAATCGAGTCATGTTATTTGTGAGTGTCCAAAGAAGTGTGGATCACATGCAACATGCGGCATGTGCCATCTTTGTTACTAACCCACAACTAGAGGAGTCGAAAAACAAGCATGTATAATCTTAGTAGGGATTACAAGGTTGGACTTTGATGCATCATGTAATGAAAATGGTTGTAGCCTATCTTTAGACCCAACATCATGTTTATTGGTACCAATCATTGTCAAAATGTAGTAAACTTGTGATGATGGAGGCCTAAACACTCTTGATTCTAGCACATTAGCATGTTTTTATGGACAAGGAGTTAATGCGATAGTACAAGTTGGTTCTAATGAAAAAAACACACTGGTGTTGTTTGAGGTCATTGATGATTAAAGCCTTTCATCATGACTAATCACACACAAAACCAAACCATTAAATGTTACCATTGGTTCCCACACCAACAAGGTTGTTTTCAATGTCATTTCATCTTCAAGAAATCTTGTCATCATTGGATTGTTTTGGCTTGTTTTGCATAATCTACAAGTGGATTGGCATATGAAAAGTTTTCATTTTGAAACACCAAAACATGAGGCCTTGGAATGTGAATCATGAATCATCTAAAATTTAAAACAAAAAAGAAGACCTAGATGGTACAAGAAGGCCTAGGTGCCCCCAAACATTTGTTTGTTGGAACAAAAACCTTCATGAAGGCTACCATAAGAGGAGATGCATTCTTGATTTATGCTCTTCCATCACTAAATGTTGAACCACATCCACATTAAATTTGCTACTAGTACAAAGAATTTAAAGTTGTGTTTGAGAAGAGAAATGTTGACACCTTGTCCAAACCTCGACCATATGATTGCAGCATTGATCTTGTGGAAGGAGCGCAACCTCCATTCAATCCCATCTATAATTTGTCACAAGACAAACTTGTAGCACTTTGTGAATACTTTGATGATAATTTCGAAAGGGGTTCATTCAACATTCAAAGTTCTAGCCGGTGCCCCTATCTTCTTTATAAAAAAGAAAGACGGTTTTTTGCGATGTGTGTCAATTATCGTGGATTGAATCAACTCACCATAAAAAATTGGTACCTTCTGCCCATGATTTTAGGGTTATTGGACTAGTCAATCATGTCAAGGTTTACACCAAGATTATTACATGGAACATACAACTTGGTGTACATTCGAGAAAGTGATGAATGGAATACATTGTTTAAAACTTGTTACAACAATTTTGAATATGTTGTGATGCCATTTGGCCTTACTAACGTGCTTGTTGTTTTCCAACATCTAATGAATGATGTCTTTTGTGGGTACTTGGATAATTTCATGGTTTGTTACATTGATGACATCCTCATTTTTTCAAAGAACATGGAGGACCATGAGTGCCATGTACGTCTAGTTTTGGAGAAGCTTTGGGAGGTTGGAACTTTACACCAAATTGGAAAAGTGTGAATTCTATCAATTTGAAGTGAAATTCTTGGGTTAGGTCATCTCTAGAGATGGCATTCGCATGGATTTTTGTAAGATTCAAATCATTGTTAATTGGGCTACTCTAGCTTATGTTTGAAATGTTTAATGTTTTCTTGGATTCATCAACTTTTATTGATGTTTCATTGCCCACAATTCTTCAATAGTGGCCCCTTTTATTCGGTTGACTAGGAAGGAACAACTTTTTTTTGGGGAGTTGAACCTAATAATGCCTTTCAATTTTTGAAAGCTTCTTTCATGACTACTCAACTTCTGATTCATGCAGACCCTTCCAAACCATTTGTCTTGGAGATAGATGCTTCCAACTTTGCAATAGGCACCATACTTTCACAACTTGGAGAAGACAATCTTCTTCATCTTATCGGCTTCCATTCTTGTAAATTTTTTCCCACGAAGATTAATTATGAGATTCATGATAAAAACTTTTAGCCATCATAGATGCTTTTAAAGAGGTGTCATTTATTTGAAGGAGTTCAACATGAAATCGCTAAATATTCAAACTATAAAAACTTGTAGTATTTCATGATAACTCATGTTTTGAATCAATGCCAAGCTCAATGGGCATCATCTTTGTTTCAATTCTAGTTTGTCATCACATGTTGCCCTAGGCACCAACAAAAGAAACTTGATGCATTGTCCAATTGCTCATACTTCATGCCTAAAGAGGGAGATGTAACTTATGAGTATTAATGTGATGTCATTTTCAAGCCTAAACACCTTTGACTTCATGCATTATCAGCCATTTTGGATTTTAACAAGACCATTGAATTAGTGTCTCAAAATTATTGGTGGCCACAACTTTGGAAGTATGTGAAGGAGTTTGTCGGATCTTGCAATGTTTGTGCTTGTTCAAAAAATCCTCGTCATTGTCTTCATGGTCTCCTTTAACCATTATTAATCCTTGTATTCGCCATATTCAAACTAAGTAATTTTTATTTATTTTTTGTAGACTTGCTAGTAGGGTGATACTATTCCAAGAAGCTTTTCTATTTTGTGGGGTTATCATCATGTGTTATAGTAGACAAACTGCAATCCGAATTTCTGATCAGGTTCCTCCTCCTATTACTTGGTTCATTTGTCAAACAATGGTGGATTATTTGAACCATGTTATTAGTGCTTGTGTGTTGAAACAATTTACTGCTCATTGGTTGTTGTTTGATGTTTTGAATTCTACAATCATTATGAGTTTTAAATCCAAGGAGGGAGTTAATGTGAGACCTTCTTTTATGTTCCTTATGGATGATGATTTGGGAATTTTTTTTCAAGTTAACAAGTCTTGCCTCCAACATTAGATCAAAGGTGTTTGGGGTTTTGGATTCCTTCTTTCATTTATGAGAACATATGACAAAAAGAAAGCACATAATATGTTGGCTTTGATGCTCAATCCAAGGTTCAAAAGCCTTTGTCTTGTTTCTTCATATGTTGACAAGGAACAAGGGGTGTTTATTGTATAGGAGTATGATAGGAGAGCCTTGTATCCCATGCTAGTCAAATCATATAACCACTTATATCCAATTGTAGATGGTGGCTCTGGTTCTACCAATTAGGATGCTAATCAAAATTGTGGATTGGATATTTTCCAAATGATGAGTAGTAGCAAGGAAACAACAAAGGAAATTGTAACCAGGGAATTATTGGATTTCAAAAGGTTTCATGTGGACTTGAAAGAAATAAAAATGGTGGGAGAAACATGAATTAAAATTCCACATAATGGTTTTTCTTGCAAAGCAAATCCTTTGAATTATAGGTTCACAAATTAAAATTGAATGCATTTTCTCTCTTATTGGAATTTTAACCAATTTTAAGAAATGTCATTTATAATATGAAAATTTAGAAACGTTTATTTTTGTGAGTCGAAATTGGCATAATGATTTTTAATTAAGATGCAAGACATCATCTATTTTGTGGAGTTTATAAATAAAGATAAAATCATTGAAGAGGAGTTGGAGGAATTTGAACAAGAATTCAAAAGGGAAGAGATTGTAAAATATGAATATTTTATATTGAGTAAAACATGTTTTTTTCATTTTTCATTTTTTTCTGATTTTATATATTATTTCCTAACTTTTCTTTTAAGTTTTTTTTTAAAAAAAAACTTTTTTGATAACCAGCTTGTGAGAATTACTTATGAAAATTGGTGATATAAAATTATGTGAGAACCATGGATGCTGAAAATTGCTTAATCAGATTTTTTTCAAAAATTTGAAAATCAGGGTGATTGTTTAAACCTGCCCCAAGAACTAGAATCGACAATTATCACAAAAAGGTGAGAACCACCACCCAACACTAATATATTCCATATATTGATTGTGAAAATGGTTTGAAATTTCAAGGTATAGAAATCAATAGGACATCATTGGAATTAGGTTTTAAATTGTCATAATTTTATTATAAATTAATCTTCTAGGGACCCAATAGTTTTCATAATGAACTGATGTATTATTCTTTTTTTATAGACACAAGATTTTCTAGTTGATTTAATGTGTAGCTAGGTTTACTAACTATTTGACATTTCTAAACCTCTTAGGATCAAAATGTGACAATTGTAGTTCAATCCAATGCCTTATTGATAACAATGTGTTGATGTTTAGTTGATTCAAGCCATGACTTAGAACTACTAGCTTTTAAAAGATGTAAGTTGAGTTGATTGAAAATATACATAATAAAAACAATTGTTCATATTTCAACTTCAACTCCTCATGAGAATGTTACCTAACAACTTGATTTGGTGTTCTTATTGTTGACAATAGAAACTATGTGTGAGGATTTTATTTGGGTTGTTCAAAAGACAAATAATGTAGTTCAACTATTAATCACCTCGAGTTGCACAACATTTGATGCTTAAACCGATTTCTAATAATCCTTAATTCTTCAATGATTATATTCTTTGATACTTATAGATGATAATAGAAGCAAAAAACAAAGTAGTTTACAACTCACAACTAACAACATGCATCATGCAATCAAAAATCCTATAGATGATGAAAAACCTTCATTTCCAATAGTTGACCTTCATTTTTTCTTTGTTTACATCACCACCATTGTTCATAAATAAATCACATCTAAAAAATTAACCATGAAGATTTGCAAGCCAAACCAATTTTCACAAAAAATGAGCAAGATTTTTCAATCAATAGTTTTTTTGTCTTGGTAATTTTCTTGACAAATGACTTCTAGTGGTTCCTTACAATGTTGATTTTTTTAAATGTTCACTTTTGGTGGTTAAGTGAATATATATCTAGATATATGATTGTCAAGGGTCTATTTTTGTTTCTAATAACCACTCAACATTAATCATGAGCCATGACCTATTGTGTTGA
>Ga0116230_10007811_pt1 | contig 10566 bp, 7 predicted proteins | sample S1TSphfallax_3_FD_88678 | JGI IMG/M metagenome (GOLD analysis project Ga0116230, IMG submission 88678) | Host-associated microbial communities from peat moss isolated from Minnesota, USA - S1T2_Fd - Sphagnum fallax MG | ecosystem: Host-associated > Plants > Peat moss > Unclassified | place: USA...
GATCTCAGTCTTGGTGGTAATCTCAGTTTTGTTGGTAATCTGGATTTTCAGTGGTGTTGGAAATTGGAAATATTGGGGTGGGTGGCGAGCTGTGACGTCCAAGAAGCTAAAGAACCCAATTTAGCACTGAAGCTTTTAATTCCCGACCATCTGTATGCATTTCAATATATTTGCAAGGGAAGCACGCCATAAGTTTAGTTACATTACGTAATAACATCAATATCAGCATCCCACAATTTATTACATAATACAAGGCTAATGCTGAAGTAATAGCTGATGTTTAAATAAATTAAAACAATGTTTAGTCTTTTCAAAGAAGAGGCAACAAGGAAGGCCACCTCAAAGAACTGGACATGGTGCTTTGAAACAAATCCGGATTGCTCCAGCAGTGTGTACAGATTGTTGGAGAAGCTTGGGTACTCAAGACCATAGCTGGTTATGAGAATGAAAAGACCATTGAGGGCCATCATGCTAATGGATGCCCCTAATGCTGTAAGAGCTTGTCAAAAAGTCACTGCAATTCAAAACCCATCACCATCAGAAATATGACTCAAACCCCACACGAACACACTAAAGAGTCAAGTAAGGGCAACCTGATTTGCAAAAGGGTTTGTTGGATCCATAAGGAACCATAAACCATTGCTTTCATTTTATGCGGGAAGTAACTACCATGTTGGGTGTTTAATATGTAAGTCTGCTTAAGAATGACAGTTTTGTTTAATTTCTTTGTGGTCTGTTTGTAAATCATTGTAAATTGAAATTGTGGAACTATAATCTTCAAACTTGATTTTTTGTGGGTTTTCCATGTCTGTATGTTAATGTAAAAAATTTCAATTTTATGTTAAATTCTATATCGAATTGGATTGGACAAAATCACAAATGTTTGCAACAATTATTCATTTTCTTACGTTTTAAACTCAAGAAATTAAATTTAAGATGTCAGCAATTCCATTTGAAAAACTGTGCAATGAATTATCACGAAGAATACAAGGCAGATGTGGAAGCAATCTGTGGTGTCTTCAACTAAGTTTAGTCTGTCTCATAAATAATTGTTCTCAACAATGTGGAAGATAGGAAGGATGATTTCTTCATGAATTTATAAGAAATTGTCATGATTTATGTTCAGTTTGTTAATCTTAAACAAGTTGTCTGTTTCGAAGCACAAGAAACAATAAATGATCTTTTGATGTCGGCTCCTCCTGCCTGAAGAACATACTTTGTAAAGCAGCCAGGAAAAGTTTCTATATGAGAGTCACCATATATCGCCTCATCTGCAAACCAAAATTCCTTTTCCTAACAGCATTTGTCGGGCATTTTTGCCTGCATTTAATGCTCCCTCTTTGAAATGGTCTTGGGTGATCTCCAACTCCTATACAACTCTAAACTTTGAGTTGGTCATTTCTTTGGGGAGCAATAAGTTTATCATAGAATCTGTTGAAAGCAGGACCAATCCCAGGAGGTTTTTTAACACCAAAATATATGCCACATGATGCTTTAATTGATAACCTTGCATTTTTGGTCTACCTCGACTAAATATCTAACCCATAGACTCAATTAGGGTCTCTAATTCCACGTGTCTCATGCTTGAATTAGTCTCTAAGAGCCACTCCATCGTGGATGCCATTTGCTTATTTAGCAATATTTATCACATCCAACATAGTGTATTCATTGCTTCCCAAATCCGATTCCCAATTTGTAAACCAGAAAAAAGTGTACATAATAAGGTGAAAGATTATATAAATGCAGCGCCCCAAGCCAACCATTATATTGGCAAATCAAAAACGTGGGAACCTCACTATACAGGTGTAACAAATTAAACCTGGCAGTGCCCAATGTAAAAAGTATAATTGAAGCTTTTTTATTCTACTGAAATTATGATTAATATTTTAAGTATCTTGCACGTACAATATTTTCAAAGAAAAATAATGTAATGCAATGTTCAGGATCCCCACTTCAACCCAAAGATCAAAGGTTTGATCTTTTTCCACTATTCTTTTTTCAAGGGAACCCCCTAGATGACAAAAGAAAATGTAATCCCTATGCAATTTCTGTAAGCTAGTTGTCTTGGGAGTTGCAACTTCCTGAACGATAAAAGGTCTAAGTGGAATCCAGGTTGGGGGTTGTCACTTAATCCCTTCCTCTGTCCCAACAAAATCTCCCCCAACCCCTTGTCCCTAGGGGAGAAACCATGTCTCCTTGAGGCACCTCGACCCTTTATTGAGGCACCTTGGTTGGAACATGGTTTTAAAAACTCTACATCAGCTCACAACTGACAATATGATTGGTAGTTCTCAACTGGATATTTGAGAACTGACTTTTATGCATAATCGATAGCTATTACCCAAAAAAAAACTGGGTAAAATTGATAATGGAGGGTATTCACTTATGAAATTGGTAATTCACGAGTCTATATTTTTGAATTTCTCAGCAACCTAATCAGCTAGTTATTACCAAAAACAATAATCAGCAAACGCTGATTATGACCACCACACAAATAAATACAACTCAATTGCAACATTTCCAAAAAGGGTTATCGCTGGCTAGCAACTTGCCTATACTATTTTCAAGGTCCAGTTGCCATTTCAGTTTAAATAAGAACCCACAGGGCTACATGGTTTAGGATTACCCTTTTTCTTGTTGTAGTGAACCGGTGCAAAATTGCACCCAAAAAAGTGAAGAGTTGACCACCAAATTTTGATGATTAGAAGAAAAGATCGAAACCAAGGAATATGACTCATTTGGAAGGTGCTAAGAGCAGGATACAGAAAAATTGCACAAAACCTTGACTTCTATCTGAAAGTTCCAAGAAGAACCATTTTTGAACTGCTTGATTTCTTGTCGTGAATAATTTTCATAATGCATATCTTGCGTGCTTTCTAATTGGTGATAAGGCCAAGGTTAGAGAAAAAAAAGGGTGCAAAAAATAATTAAATACATAATTCTTTTTTTTCATCTCTTTTTTCTTCGAACAGTATAGAAAAAAAATCAACTATCTGTTATGATATTTATAATTCTGGAACGTATATTAGCCAACACATCTTCTTTTCTTCTCTTTCTTACTACTCTTTTTTTTGGAGAAAAAAAATCTATATTAAGAATGAAAAACTCAATCATTTTGGCAAGAAGGGTATGGTAATTGCCTATAGTTGTGTAAAGGGATTAGAAAATAATATTGTTTTGTAGATTCTTGAAAATTTCGCCAAATTTGATTACACCCCGTATAAGAGTTCACCATATGTAGACAGGTTCCTAGTTTTAAGTCAGGTTTTACCGATGCTGCCAAATACTCTTTCGGATGATGGCCACTAGTGCTCCATCACCAAAATGAGGAAAAATAAAAAGGCTGGTGAGGATACTAGATCCTACCATTCATGGACTCTGAGAAATTTGAGCAGGAATTGGCCAAGAACTTGGAACCCCTCCACACTGACAAGGATCTGGGTTTTCATACAGGACTGCAAACTGGCTCGTTTCCAAGTGCTGGTAAACCACTTGCAATCGCCTCACACACTTCACCAAGTTCCTGAATGTGCACACTACATAACTGGGATGTACCTGCATTGTTTCTGATACAATTCAATCACATCTGATTTGGAGAACCAAGAATCAGGCTAGGGACCGAGATACAGTCCAACTCCAGGATTCAATTTGCTTCAAATCAGTCCAAATTGGTTCCTAGGAAATTGGACCCCCCAGCCAAATCCAACAGCTTTGAATTCATCTATGCACTGATTCTCCATGTAGCCATGACTTTGAGAAAATGGATTAGATTGAAATGTTATCTGCTAGACGTAATTTGACGACTCCACTTTGATATAGACAACCACTTTGTGTTTTTGGACATGCAAGGACCATCTTTCACTTATTGAAATCAGATTATATCTCATTTTGCACATTTGTTCCCAAACCTCCACAGAAGAAAAAAAAATTGCTCTCTTGACCACCTCTTGGCTCAACTCATTGCTTGGCAAAAGTTTGTATCCCTTCCTTTTCTCTTTACCATATTCCACCTAGGCTAATGGCAAGGGTTGGGAGTATGGGTGTATATTTTCCCAAGTGGGCCACATAATGGCGATACTCAATCTGAAATCCCTAGTAGGGTGCACTAGGGGAGCTGCTCTGATAAGTGACCTCACTCTAGAAGGTGAAGGTAGAAGGTAAGAATGTATACTTTATCTACAACTCATGTTCGAGAAATGTTAAAATAATTATTTTTATGAAAAGTGGAGATTTGTCAGCCCCAATCTGAATATTTCAAATTTTCAACAACAATTGTTAAATATCCTAACTCCACTAATAACTTTGTTCAAGTTATCTTGTGTTTTGAAAAGGGTTCAATTTTCTAAAATTTCCACAAATTGTTTTTATTTTTCTCCTTTTCTTTGGCGGTGCCTCATAGGAATAAACTAGTGTTGAACATGAATCATAGGTATGGCACTCTATGTGTGCAGGTTCATTTGCCAACAATTCAAAACACCCAGAAAAGACATTGCCTTTGTGCACAATACCCAGCAAGGACTACGGGTGACCATGTGTGAACTGTGAACTCAATTGTTTTGTCGATTTCCATCAATGGTCCTCGCAACCTTGGCATAACCAGCACCACCATTGCTACTAGTATGGTAAAAACCCCAAAATTCATTTACATTGCTATGAAATATTATAAATATCCTGAGCTTCGATTAATCAGGGTCTTTGAGTCTAAATCTAGCATTTTTTGGCCTTAAATGGTCGCTTAGATGCTTCATTTGAAATGGTAAAAGTATGAGTTTGGGTGCTGGTCCACCTTGGCTAAAACAACATTTTGTTTTACTGGGGAAATTTGACCAAATAGGGAAATAAAAATAATAATTTTGATAATAAAAATGATTTTGAAGATTTTCAGTCACCAGAATGGTGGGAAACCAAAATAACAGTTGTCAAATTGATATTCATATATTTAGTTTCCATCATGAAGCCAAACATATAGGAGTGTGTGTTTTTTTGGCAAACCAAGGCAGAATTTTGCCCTTAAATGGGGGCCACAACATTTTAAAAAAACAAGAGTTTCTAGCTCCAATTCACTACACACTGCTCTTGCATGAGGTTTTAGGTGTGAAGTTGCATGCTGTCACAAAGGAATTTTTGATGGATTTCTGTTATTTAAGGCAGTGTTTTTGTTACTTTTTTACTATTTTGGTAGTTTCCTCAAATCTTTTCTTCATTAAATTTGAATTTGTAGTGGGGTCGCTGCCACTTGTGCTAAATCTCTTGTGGGATGATTGCCACACTTCCCACATCACAAAAATAGAAAAATAAATAAAATGTATAGAAAGATGATTAAAGATGTATACTTTGTTTTTTATTTAAAGCTATATTTGGCTAAATCTTCATAGGGATGATAACCACTTGGGCTCCAAACAAGAATTCCTAAAACAAACACTGGCTAGAGGGAGCAATGGCAAAAGTGCTCACAACTTGTCCTAAGCATGAAAAATGAATCTAACTTATAAAGGAGAATGGAACCTTTCTAGTTAGGAATCAACATGTTCCAATTTTTAAAAGAATTCTGAACTCTTTCACTAGATGTATTTATGGAACTTCAACATGCAACCCATAAACAAATCTTGTAATCTTTTATGTTATGCAAAAGTTATTTTCAACCCAAAAGAGATGTCACATTACTATTTTATCACATGTCTGCTTGGAAAGCAATGGCAAAGTTTTCTTAAGGGATTTTGTGATGTAACCAAAATGGCGATCATTTAGAAAATATTTTACTACTAGCATGGGTGACATGTGAAGGGGATCACCATTATTGAACCATCTTCAGACACGGGGCAAAGTGACCTTGTAAAAGGTCCTTTATTTGTTTTGGCCCATTGTTGAACTCTTTTAAAGACTATCGCACGAGGTCCCAACTATGTATTTCCATCCCTAACAAATGATATTCACATCATAGGACCTTTGAATGAAATTACCCGTGCCTTTGACCACCTTTTGACTCAATTAGCCCTAGTTGGGCTAAGGGTCAAGTTGTCAAAGTGTAAACTTTGGAGTCCATCAAGGATCTCTCCAAGCATAAAGATTCCTTAGGGCAACACCTTGGTCATAGGTGGCTTACACACTTTGAATGTGCCAATGGGTTTTCAAAACTTTTCCATGCATTTTTTGGATGAAGCTTTATCTCAAAATGTGGTGCATATTGACAATCTTCCTTTCCTAGGAAACATCCAAAATGTTTTGGGGGATTTGTCTTCATGTGTAGTTCATGGACCTTCTTATCTCACAAAGATAATACCTTTTTTTTCTTCCTTCTTGTCTCTTTTGGCAAGTTACAATGAAAGAGGTATGGAGGTATGTGGGGACATTATGGGTTTAAGATCTGGGAGTCTTTTCAAGGCCCCTTAACAAAGCTCGATTATTGATGTCCTTTGGTGGTATAGGCCTTCTTTATATGGAAGATTGTGCCCCATCTATTTTTCTAGAAAATTGAGATTAAGTGGCTTTGTATTTGTGTTCAAGGTTTTGTATTTTTTATAGACCCATTTTGGAGAAATATGTTTCTCAAGTTGAAGAAGCCCGCACTTGCTTTAGTCATGCATACGTGCAACGCAAAATGGCCTTCCTTTTACAATTAAGGATATGCATCCTTCTTTTGAGAATCTTGTAATTATCAGCACCCCAAGTCTACAAATATCTTTGATGAACTTCCACCATGACACATCCCTTAGGTTTATCTAAGAAGATCACTCCATTTCTTCAACATTCAAAGCTCGCATTCATTTTTGTTTCGGTAAGGGGGCAAGGCTATGGTTGGTTGTTAAACCATCTATCCATTCGTTTTGCATCACACATTATATTTTCACTTCAGCATTGTGTTTTTTTATTCGGTTTGATTAAGCCCTCGGCATTTAGTTTTCTCACATATGAGTGTGAACAAGGGTTGGAGGCATTTGGCACGCATTTAACTTGTTGCCCATTTGGAGGTCAACAAATAGCCGGGCATACTGATCATGTACAAGGCATCACAAAATGTTAGTCCTGCCAATAGATAAGATGTTGTAGAACATTTATTGTGTTCACACTCTTAACACTAAAACAATCTACTCCAATCTAAATAGTCAAAACACTTTCACCAAAAAAACGATTCTAATAAGATAAAACTTCCAAAAGTTGGATCCAACACCATAGTCCCTATCCGGCCCAACAAATGCAGTCATGCCAAGCACTCACCATGGATTTCTCCACAAGATGCACCTGCCATCCCGTGCTTGACAATAATGGCATAAAAATTTAGAGATTTGGAAATTTTTTCCCTCCAAAACCTGGCATATTCGAGGCATTTCTTTCCATGAAAAATTCTTTGTATAGGTTCAAATCATGTTTTTAAGGGTGAAATTTGGTGAAAATTTGCCAATAATAGAATCATTGATCAATGGTATCCTCAATCCAAAAAAAAGACAATTTTATATCACATATTTATCACAATGGTTTTGGAGGAAAAGCAAGGCCATCTTAAATCCAGAAAAATACTCACCAAAAAGTCGCCATGATAAATCTGAATGATCCTTTTAGAATTTTTGTTTGTACCCAAAGTCACAATCATCTACAACACCATGTAAAACAAGTGTTATCCTCACTAGGAAGAATCATTCAAATTTGTCTATAAACCAAATATGAACTACAAATTTCTAATCATCATTCCATATTTTTGCTACACATTGAAAGCCAAATATGAAAATCTAGAGATTTTTATGTTTTTTTTTTCTCAAGTCTGACAATTTAAACCTTCCAAAATCACTTAATTTTTGAGTTCATTAATTTTAATTTCCTTATTTGAGAAATATTCATTAAGTTCAGTTTTTTAAATCTGTTAAATTCGTTTGATTTTGCCTTTATAAAGAAGGCTGGTGATGATCATCAATTTGAAAGCATTTTAGCCCCTAACCATGAGGGATTTGGAAATCCCAAGGTAAGGCAGACCAAAATCTGTTTTAGCTTTAGGGTTTAAGCATTTCAAGTTGAACCTCTTATAAAATTATCAATTAAATTGCAACATAATAATTGTCAGTTCGAAATATCACATTAAACATTCCAAGTTAAAGCATATAAGGAAATTCAAATTTTGCATTAGTAACAACTGGGTATGGAATGAAAAAAACTTTTTTTTTGCATTGTAGCAAAGTGATTTAAAGCCGTCTGTAAGGTTAGCCCAAGTTTTTGATGTCACAAAATTGAAAAGAAAAAACTTGTTCTTGAACCCAAAATATGAAGAAGGAAAAAGAAGAAGAATGCAAACCTTCACAAATTCTGAATTAGTCTCCTCTCTAATTCTGATCCATGCAGCCATGCCTTCTCAAAAGATTGAATCCCATCATGTTATCTGCTACAAGTATTAATGCATGGCCACTTTTGCAAAATTTTAACTTTAAGGTTTCTTGTGTATAATCCCAGTTTTTGTGGGTGATTTTAATTTTGTGGATCAATGTTTTTTCATTGATCAATTAGCATCAAATTTGAACCTGGAAAATATTATTTCTACCTAAATAAGTGACTTTTCACGGAAAAAATGACCCAAATTTGCCAAATTCGAAAGGGAAAATTTCTTAAACACAAAAATTTCTGATAAGTTTCGGTAGGTAGCCACGAACATATTTAATCTGAAATCACATTAAACATTCCAAGTTAAAGCATATAGGCAAATTCATTTTTTTCATTAGTAATAACTGGGTATGGGATGAAAAAAAACTCTTTTTCTGCATTGTAGCAAAGGAATCTGAGGCCATCTGTAAGGTTTGCCCAAGTTTTTGATGTCACAAAATTGAAAAGAAAAAACTTGTTCATGAACTCAAAATAGAAAGAAGGAAAAAGAAGAAGAATGAAAACCCTCCACGAATTATGAACTTTGAATTAGTCTCCTCTATAGTTCTAATCCATGAATTCTGAACTTTGAATTAGTCTCCTCTATAGTTCTAATCCATGCAGTCATGCCTTGTTGAAAGATTCAAACCCATCATGTTATCTACTACATGTAGTAATGCATGGCCACTTTTGCAAAATTTTAATTTTTAGCTCTCTCGTGTATAATCCCAGTTTTGGCAGGTGATGTTACTTTTGTATGTGGGTCATTATTTTTTTATTGGCGAATTAGTGTGAAATTTGGACTATTTTTACTTAGACAAAGGACTTTTCATTGAAAAAATGGCCCAAATTTGCAATTTTTCAAAGGAAAAAATGGTATACTCTGAAATTTGTGATAAGTTTCAGTAGGTAGTCAAGAACATTATTCTGTTTCTACTTAGTATGTAGCCAATTTTGGCTATAACTTGTGTTTTAGATTATGGTCACCTTGGCTACATCACAAAATCCTTAAAAAAAACACTTGTGTGAATGATCTCCATTTTAGGTGGTAATATCAGTTCTGTTGGTGATCTTGGCTTTGGTGGTGTTGGAAATTGGAAATATTGTGGTGGATGGTGATGTCAAAGAATCTGCAAAGAACCCAATATAGCTCTAAAGCTTTTAATTCTGTACTGTAAATATTTTCAGCCTTGGGTTCACTGTCTTTCATTGTTAAGTAAACCTTACACTGTTAAGTTCTTTTGCAGAATAAAAAAAACATTTAGAACCATGCAAGGCCGAAAAACATGTGCAAGAAGACAAGAAAAACAAGGTCCGGACAGAGCTTGATGGGGGTATTTAACATCTTGCAACAGCTAGCATTGCCCATCCCGGCGCCTCGCGGTTTACCACCAATTTTCATTAAAGTCCATGGTACACAACAGGGGCCACATCCTGGCTGCTACACAGCCAATGCTCTTCAGTGGTTCCTTTTTGGATTCTGACAAGTACCCTTCAAACTGACGTCAAGACATTTATACAAGGGCTCTGTCCACACAAAACAACATTTTATAGAATGAGTTCAGCAAAGGAGGAGGGCCAACCCTTTAGCCATCTGCCTGACTTTGCATATATAAACAGGTCCCCAAAATTTAAGTGCAACAGTGAACAAACCCAGATAGTTGACCATTGACCCGAGAATATTGTTAAACATTCCATCTTAATACTATCAGGGGCCTTAACTCCTAAGTTCATATGGAACTTTGTTAAGTTAATTGTGTAAAAACCATTTTTAAATTTTGAAAAAAATTAAAGACAAAAATCCACTTTAAATTGAATAACTTTTGCTCTATTGGTTCAAAAATTGTGAAATGACAAATTTGTACCCTGTCTCATCAAGGCGTTTTTGGTTGTACCAAGAGTGAAGTTGGGTACTTGAGAGTTTGGGAGGGTCGTGGTTGACAATGATTTCTCTTGGGTGAACTTTTGCAATGTGGCAACAAAAGAAAAAAACAAATCACATGCAAATGCTACAATGGTTGTTTTGGGATACTTTTGCAAATTTTGCCAAATTTTCAGGGATAATTCTCAAAAGTTGTCACATTTAGATATTAGGTTCAGAAAAGTTATCAATACAAAACAAGATTTTGAAAAAAAATCTACAACCCATCTAGGATAGAAATTTTTATATTGGGCAACTTTCAAAGTGTGATGGGTTTTCTCTTTTGGGTTCAGCCAATCATA
>Ga0116230_10007814_pt1 | contig 10564 bp, 3 predicted proteins | sample S1TSphfallax_3_FD_88678 | JGI IMG/M metagenome (GOLD analysis project Ga0116230, IMG submission 88678) | Host-associated microbial communities from peat moss isolated from Minnesota, USA - S1T2_Fd - Sphagnum fallax MG | ecosystem: Host-associated > Plants > Peat moss > Unclassified | place: USA...
AGTCCCGGGAAAAAGAGCCATTGGGATGTAGTCCCCGAAACGTGGCGCAGAGAATACTATATGGGGGAAGGTGGTGACTTCCCCCGAGTTCGGGCCGTGTGGTGTGTCTTGTGGTCCAAAGTGCCCATGGCTTGTCCCAACACTCAAGGGTGTCTCGGAATGTGAACTAACCACGTGGGTGGTTTGTTTTGATGCAAATTCATGCTTGATGTACTAAATCTTCTTCCTAGTCTAATCCCTGGGCTCCGAACTCGACCCTCTACCCCTTTCTAGAATTGGAAGCCGGGAGCACCTTCCGAGTCCCTCTTTCCACAATTACACTTTGGTGAACCCTCAAGTGGGTTCACCCCGGGACTTGGGAGTGCGTCAGAACCTTAACTTATCTAAGGGTTTAGGTGAAAGGCTATTGCAAAATAAATTTCAATCATGCCAACAAATTGTGCCAAAATGTGACATTCAAACTAATTCATTTGAAAACAAAATATAATGACTTCTCATGGAAATGTAAGGTCTATGTCACCAAGACTCTATTTTCAAAACTTTTCCTTCTTTCTTTTAACTAACTTACTTAGATGTTGTCTATTTAAGTTGTTTTGCATTGAAAATGGATTAATCTTAGTTAAACATGTTCGCAACACAAGTTGGTTATAAATTGAAGATATTCTTTTATAAGTTGATTTATAACATGAAAAATCTACATGTACTTTTATGCTTTACAAGTAAAATGTAGATATGTTAAAAAGACATCACAATTCAATATGAAAGTTATATACCACGGGTGGCAAGAAGCATGGTAAAGAAAATGAAGATTCCTTTAAACACATTCAAACTTAAATGAATGCTCGCCAATGATAAACCCTAGTAGAAGATATGTATTTGCATTCTATGTGTTTAGAAATGGATGATCAAGTGTTAAAAGCCTCAAAATGTTTGAGTTTCCTCATCAAAGTAATGGTGCAATACAATTGATTAGGACTAGAGCCAAGATACCTACAATAAAAGGGTTTAGATACCCTAAACCTTAAATCCTAAACCTATTTCCAACATTTTCATTGTCAACATCCAATAAATGTATTCCAACAAAAAGTTTTTTTTAAAGAACACATATTAGTTCTTGTCTTTGTCTTTTAGTATGGAATTGTGGAAGCTAAGCAAAAAACTCCTATTGGCTCTCTTCTCTCTCTATTAGTTAGTAATATGGGCTTTTGTTTTATTGAGCTTCATTAATGTGGAATGTAGTTGAATGAGAAAGAGGTCCAATTTGTTTGGAGCAATAGAAAGCTAAGAAGCTTTGTTGAAACTTTTAAAAGGGCAGGGGTGATGGTTGGGTCTGGTGTGATTGAGTTTGTTGGGTGCTTTGCCAACAAACCCATATGAGTTTTTTAAAACCCTAGATAAAAACCCTAGCTCCTTGCAAGAAAAATTCCAGCTGACCTAATTACTGACATGACATTGCCATCAACTCAAGATCCAAACCGGAAGTGCCCCTCACTTGCTATAGGTTCCAGCAAACAGGTCATGAGTGCTATGATCAGAAGCTCCAGCACTGACAAGAATTCTTTCAAACTTGAGAGTGCTGGTTGATTTAATTTTCTAGCTTCAATTGCACACACCAAAATCCACAAAAATCACATACCTGGTGTCTGAAGATCAGAGGAGATTGAGCAGTGCTGCCAGGGCTGTCAGATGGGCTATGTATGGCCATGGAGTCAGCAGAAGCAACATGAGCAATCCGAGTAGGATCTCATGGATTGTTGTGATGGTGTTGATGTATTTTCTCATGTTGTTGTGGTTGCACTGAAGGTCCTTATAGGGTTTAGGGTTTAGGGTCTAGTTTATCAAGATCCTTTGTTGAAGCCTCATTAAATTACTTTTGTATGTGTGGTCTGCATTGTTAAGCTTCATCATCAGCTCCTATCATGTTCTCAGTATTGATTCAGAACATTTCACCTATTGAACATTTCATGATTATCTCATTGACAGTCAAAGGCATTGTCTTCCTCCCTGAATGGGAGTTTGTTCTGATTTGCCACTACCGCTCCAGCCTGCATAGAGTTCCCTCCAACTTTTATCTGACAGATTGCTTTCTCATCTGTGCATGGATGCATTTTTTATCTAATTCTTGCACATCAAATTTTCCTGAGAATTTTTCCACACATATTTTAGCTCCTTATATCCACTGAATGAATTGTGGGTGATGCCAAGTTCTGCTTCTAGGATTGACAGTAGGTCTGAGGTTGTAAAGGAGCCTTGTTAGGTCCCTGTTTGTGCTGGCTTGGGGCAGAGGTGTGGTGGAAACTGGCCAATCATTCAAAGGTGGTAGTTGCTCCCCAGATAATAGTCATGGGATGCTGCTGGTTTTTGGAGGGCATTTGCATTGAACAACTAAACCAAAGGGAAAGCAATCAATAAATAGGAAAGAGGATCAACAAATATGGATGGGAGATAGCACCAGATAAATCTATGATGGGCTGATATGTTGGCAAATGGCCTCCAAAACCCAACATCATCATGTTCATTCAATCTGTTTTAGTTTGTTCATTCAACAAGTGTTCACATATCTAAACTCAGGGATGAAGTGATGATCTTCTTAATAATGTTAAGGCAGGAGAAGCTGATTTGGCCACACCTGCAGCATGGTTTGGAGGCTGAATTTGCCCCCTGCTGCTATAGTGCAGTATGCTGTGTTACTATGTGTTCTCCCAGAAGTTCCCCTGCTTTTATCAATGGATAATCTAACGGGGTGGGTACTGATTCTAGCACCCATTGTACCCAAGAGCTTGCTGTAAAGGACTTGCTCCATGGCTTGCTGGGATCCAGAGTCAGCAGTACTCAGCCCGTTGCCTAGTAGGTTAGAGTGCCGTTACCTCACCTCCTCTGTACACAACATTGCTGAGCGGTATGTAAGTCTGGGCTGCATGGAAAGGCCCAATCACAAAGCCCATTCAAAACTTGTTTGCTTTAGTTGGGAGCGGGAAACAACATCTCAAGAGCATGATGGGAGAAAACGAAAGTCTTGGCAATGAATCATCCATGATGGAACAAAGACTGGGCTGCAAATATATCTCACATAATTCACACAGAAGTGCCATTTTGGTGCCAAACACAACTCTGCAGCACAGGGTAAATGTTCAACAATACAACATGGTAGTGACACGTTAAAACGCTCACAAGAGGGTGTTACACCACACATAAACTAGGAACATTTCAACAAGTCGAAGCTTTTTATGAAAGGCGTTAATCAAACAGATCCGAATACAGAATTAGTGTAGGGTTTCATTTTCAGCACAGTTCTGTTTTCCTATTCAAGGTTTTGCTCGTTGCTTTGCCGGTGTGAGAGAACCCCTGGGGATGGAGGCTGGTGGTGCTCATGTGAGGATCAAAACTGGTGTACCTCGCTGGAAAGAAAAGGTAATTCTCTACAACTTTTCTTCTGTTTCTTTTGCTTTTGCGAAGTTTGGAGAGCTTGAGCACATTTAGAGGACATTACTTTCTCACAATTTTGTTCTCGAAAGTTGTATTTCTGGTTGCGTTGATGGTGGACCAGATCCTTCGGTTTTCTATCATCTTCATCATCTTGAATATGGGTAATCACCCCTTGAGGATCTGGTCTGTGTCGTCATTGTCAGAAGTACTGCTAAATCCTGACGTGTGATTGATGTTCATGGTGCAGTTGAAAGAGGTATGTATGCAAAGAGTGCGGCAGGAACGCTACCAGTTGCTCTGGAAGATTCGAAATGGAGGCCAGCCTCCTTCAATGTCCACTGTCCACAATAGCAAGGTTTTGTCATGATGCTTATCACCTTCTCTCCATTATTTCACTCTCACCTTCATAAGTGTTTTGGGGCAAAGACTACCAACAGTCCATCAAGAGCAGATCGACAGTCTTGTGCCTGATTTTTCAGTTTGTCTTGGGTGCCATAGGAAGTTGTAGCATCAGCTTTTGGATGCATAGTAGCTGATGAGCTCAACAAAGTGAAGCAAACATCACTGAATGGGCAAGGCCCTCATGTGGATAGACCCAATGATGAGGCATCTGGAGAGGGTGATATGCTATGGCAGTATGATACCATGGCATTGCCATTGCCAGCAGAGCTAGCCGATGAAGATTATGAGGAGCTCATGCTTGTTATGGAGCGTGCTCTCTATGATGATTTGCAAGCAGAGCTGCAGATTCAAGGTACAATTAAGAACTTTCTACCAGAAAGAACCTAGTCACTTTTATCCTCGTCATTTGCATCACCATTTGCATCATCTTAGAGATTGTTTCCTGGGGTGAATCAGTAGGAATTTGAGATGCAAAGCATAGGCAAAGGTAATCTAGAAACCCAAAACTTTAGGAGTGTTATCTGCTCAGAAGAGTGATGTTCAGAACAGCGTTGATTGTTCTTATGAAATGTTGTGCAGAAGTCAAACTGCTGGAGGAATATGAAGCTTCACGGGCTATAGAAGATGAATCACTGTCAGAACTTTTTGAACATTGGCAAGGGCTTCAAGTAGGTTTTCCTATGTACTTCTCTGTTGTCTATGCTTTCTGTACAAATATGCTTTCAATCCCATGGGATACTCTCATGTCTCTTTAATGCCCTGTGGAAGCAGTGTGGAAGGATCATGTTCATAGGAAATGAGTCTCATAGGTGTTTGTCATGAAATTTGGCAAACCATTTTTGCAGTTAATACTAGATTACTGGATTGGCTTGCATTGGCATGTGTGGGTTTTAGATTCTTTGCACTGTTGGTTATTTTCTGTTTCCATGCTGTGTGAGTCTTTGAACAAGGCATTACACAAAGTAAAACTATGACTCCCCATAACAATCTCTTGATAGAGACTAAAATTCCTATGAGCTTGAGCCATACTTTTGATATTCAGAACCTCTCCACCCTATAAGTAAAACCTCTGATGAAACTTCCTCCATTGTGTAGGAGGGAGGGGTTTTATGCCCTCTGTGTAAAGCAAGGCGTTTGCAACAGAACAAGCAGGTTATAACATGTGGATGTGGCAAGTTCCGACTTGACACTCAAGATGACCAGGTATGCAACTCTCAGTGCATTCTTTACTATTTCAATCTAAATATGTTTGTCTGAATATGCCTCCAATCCTTTGAAGACCCTATTATGTGTTTTCTCACTGCACGTTGTTGGCATGTAACCAAGGTACTAACTCGTATTGATTGGAAAGGGTTTCTTGTGTTCCTTAATTGCAGTGAACAACATGTACATTAAAACTACTTCTGTATTATAGGAGTGGAAATATTTTTCATAATTAACATATTCTTATGCAGGTGGGCCTGGAATTTCTACAACAACGTTTGGCTGATGTTCACCAAGAACATAGGGACTCAGGTTGTCATGCCCAGCCTTCATTTTCTTTGGAGGACCGATTTGGCATGGCAGCCTTGTATATGACATGCTCTATTTGCAGAATCTTCGAGTGGGTCTTGTGAAAACAGGAGCTTGTATAGAGCATTGTAGCTAGGTTCCTTAATTTCTCTTGAAAAATCTGGGGTTTTCCCCTTGGAGATTGTGCTTTTGCCCACAAGTTCATTTCATGCAGGCTCACTCTTTTCTGTACAAAAACATAAAGAACCATTTTGTATATGTATAAGCTCAAGATCTGATTCTCTCTAGCATGTATAACTGGGATTGTTGACAGGATTGTTTAAATTGATTAATTCTGCATTGTGCTGGAAGCCTGTTCTACAAGACAAGGCAAGACCAGAAGACACTGTCAACTACTAGTAAGGTTGTAGAACTAATCTAGTTTGTTCAGCAATCTACAACATCTTGACAAGAGTCCCTCTAGATTGCAAGAGGGATACTGTTTGCTGAGTTAAAAGATGGTTCCAGGACATGTTAGGCAGAGCAGGATCTCTGTATGTTGATACATTCATTGAGGAGGAAAGCTGGCTGATGCACCTCTCAAAGTTTTGCTGAAAACTGGGATGTCTTAAGTTTACCTCATAAATGTCTTGTTAGGAAGCAATGTTGTATCTTGATCCATGATTTGAGTGCAAGGATCACTTGCAGTTCACATTCATACCTGAATGAGAGAAAGAGTCAAAAGTGTGGGCAAGAAAAAGCAGGCACAAGCAGTGATCCACTTATCTTTATCATTCTGCTGCCTTTGAGGAGTTCACATAATTCATGATTTGGCATAATTTTGGGTTTAAGATTTGATGTCCAAGCTTTAGGATTATGATTTTCACAAAGTTAATGTTATCTAATATAATTTCAAATAAATAAGTAAAATTAATCATTTAAATTCAAGCGGCCATGAACATATTTGCAGTATACACATAATATTAAAACCCATGTTTCAAATTTCAAATTGCATTAGATAATTATTTTCATTAAACACTCAAATAAGTGTTTGAAGTAGATTTTATACATTTGACCTAACTCACAATGCTTGTTACCTTCCATTTCAAAATAAATGTTCATTAGAATTTCAATTTACCACATACTTATAGTCAAAGCCGTAGAAAAACCCCATTTTTGAGATGAAAATTATCAAAACTTTTTCACATGGTTCCCAAACATGCTTCAAAGTATGTGGAATCACATGTGAAATGTATAATACAAATTTCATAAAGGTTAAAAATCATTTAAATTTTGTTAAAGTATATTTATATTTTTTAGTACGTAATTATAAATAGTATTTTCATACAAATGTTTTTAGTACTTCAATCCACCATTATATATATATTTATGTTTTAACATACACTAGAAGAAAAGGGTGAAAGCACATTAAGGGGGCCCACTTTAGGCAAGAAAATGTGCTAATTTTTTGGTATATTTTGGGGTAGTTTTTCTTTGATCTCGTATAGCATTTTGATAAACATATAAAATTGATTTTGATACAATTATCTCCAACATAATTCTTGTCATCTTTCAACTGAAAGTAGATTTTCAATAAAATGTTTTTTTTTCCAACACACTAATGTTTGTTTCAATGAAAAACTTGTTCAAATGTTTTTTGTGAAATCACATGAATTAAGCTTTTCAATTGTGATTGAAATGGTACAATCAATTCATATTCAATAATATATTATTAAGTACTTCATCAAGTTTGGAATTATTTGGATCATTTTAAGAGTATATTTGCACTTTGCAATATATAATTTAATCATTTAAAATTAATTTTAAAATGTAGTTTCCTTTGATAATTGCATTATTTGGCAATTGAACTACTTTATTTTGAATATAATTTATGAAAATCTCTTTTAATATTGGCTTGTTGGACGTTGAAAGTTACATACTTTCAAATATATATATCTTTGACAACATTTTTTGGCTGCCATAATGTGTTTTCACCCAAAACTATCAATTTGTGACTTCAATTTACAATCATAAAACAATTGCAACCAACATTTACAACTAAAAATTGCTTTAGTTGCATAAGTGAAGTTGCACCCAATATCTAATTGTAAATCATGACTCAACATGGCATCACTAATGGACCTTGGATGATGTATATGGTCAATGTATACATGTTCATCCTTTGACCATCCAAATAACATTTGCAATTAGGCCTTGTTTTTGAAACTATTTTTACAACTATCAAATATCCACACATTATTTGCCATATGTTTTAAATTAAAATAATTTTAAAATAATGATTTTAAATGTTGAAAAAATCCATGCCATCAAATTCCAAAAACTTGTGATGATGCCATTTTATAATATCAAAATCCACCATGTGGCACTATGGAAATTTTGGGTGATTTTTTTTATTATTATTCAAACATTGATCTTGGCCATCCATTATGACCATTCATTTTAAATGGTCCTAGATTGTGAAATGTGGTGTAATCAATATCTACCACATGGCATATGAAGTGTATTTTGAGTAAAATTCAAAGAAATAATTATTTGAATAAATAAGTAGGTAGGTACATAGGCTTATATATGTAGGTAGGACATACTTACCTACCTAAGCTACATACCTACTTACTTGTTTAAATAAATAATTAATTAAGACTTATGTATTTACCTACTTACTTACCTAGGTAGGTAGGTAGGAAGGTAGCTGGGTTAAAAAATAGCCATGTAAATATAGTTATTTCATTTTATGTTTTGCTTATAGGGTTACACTTTTCTAAACTCATCCCCAATGGTTCATGCTTCTTAATGTGAAAATATAAGATAAGACATTTTTGTTACATAATTTACAAGATGAAATTGGAGGACAACACATATGGGTTAAATCTTCTAGTTGCACCTTAGTTATAAATTGAATTCCAACTAGAAATATTTTCCCAAATGTTTTGTGCTTGTTTTTAATTTGTAAACTACATAATTAAATAGGTTAATAGGAAACTAGTTACTTAATTAACTAACTAGTTATTAATAAATTAACCAATAACTAATTATCCACCTACTTGCCCAGTTACACCCTACATATAATTACTCATTACTTTTTAGTTTTTTAATTAAAAAAATAACATTCACTTTTACTTCAAATGTTTTACTAATTTATCTATTAATTCATAATCATAATTCATCAACAATATGTAATTAATTTATTAGAAATGATTTAATATAAAATTCAATAATTCATAAAATTTTAACAATTAAATTATTTAATTTGTTCATATTTTAATTTTGAATTCAATCAGTTATTTATTAATATTAACTTTTTTTCACATTTATCATTTTAAATGTTAAAATTATCAACATAATTAGTTAATTAGTAATTGATATATGTAATTTAATTAATTACTAAATAATAATAAATACCAAATATTTTATATTCACTATTAAATTATGAACTTATTAACTTACTTAGTCAATAAATATCATTTAAAAGATAATCAGTTTTATTTAATCATTAATATTAAGTAAAACTTTTATGTTATGAATAATTAATCAATTAATATTTAATAGTTCACCAACTATTAGTTAATTTAATATTTATAAACCATAACTTTTGATTAGTAAATTTGAATCATCAAATAATTCATTGAATATTAATTAAACATCACTTAAACTACTAATTGAAGTATTAGTTAACTTCTAATAAATCTTAAACTGATTAGTTTTATTAATTGTTAATTCTAAACTTATGAAGTAAATAGGAAATAAATTTAATTAATTCTTCAAGATAATTAGATAACTAAATTTGTGAAATTTTAGTTAATATTTTTATAAGGTACATAATTATTAATGTTATTTATAGTTTATAGTTTGATTAATAGCTTGAAATGAAAATTTTATCAAATAAATCAGTAAATATTTAATATAGATAAGAAAAAGAAAGTGAAGAAAAAATTTCAAGACAATATGCAATGCGAGGCATGTTTCAAATACTAATTAAGAATAATTTAACTTTAATACAAAACTTTACAAAGACAACAACTTTGTTTGAGAGATTAAATGGTGCTAGTTTTATTCTTTTATGATTATTATCTCAACAATAAAACTACAAGGTTTTTGCTCCATTTATCCGTGTAAATACCACATGCCTGATGGCCAAAGCCATTTAACCTTATAACGTACTATAAATAATCAAACAAGCTTATTTGTCTACTTACAACCTTCATCCCTTAATAACTTTTTTCAGATGTACTCCCATTATTTCCCCCCAGTGTTCATCCTCATTACTACTATAATGAAAAACATTTTTGGTAACTTTCTACAATTGAACATTTCCCCCCCATTTAATAGGATTTTTATATTTAGTTCACAACATCTTAGTACCCATTATGTTCTAACATGCATCACACATAACACCCATACACATACCACAAGCCAACCACCCTACACAAAAGTACAAACTCAATCATTATTTACATAAGAATACCATACAAAATTGGTGGACACCCCAATTAAAATTGGAAACCTCTTCCTTAATGTTGTCCTTCTTTTTATACCAAGAACCTAACAGTTTTAACTATATGGGTCCAACCACATTAATAGGAGCCACATTTGCCTCTTAAACTTGTGCTTTTTCATTATTTTTTTCAAAAACATTTCTCAAATACTTTCAATATATCACTTAAGTTTTTTTTTTAAATCTCTAAATTTTTGTTAATATTATTATGTCAAGGCTTATATTTTTAAAATTCCAAAATTATCTCATTTTAAAAAAATAAATTTTTAATGTTATGTGTGTTTATATTGCTTGTTTCATTGTCTAATTCATATGAAACATTAAATATTGGTATGATGCTAAGATTTTGGAATCATCTCATGACTAGTTTTAATGGGTTCTTTAACAATGTGATATATGTTAGTTATGCAAATGTCATCAAATGCTTGATCTTGCATCCATTACATTTTTCTACTAATTTCTTTAATCCATTGCATCACAATTGAATCCTTTTCACTGATGCATAAGTTATGTAAATAGTAAACATAATGTGATTAAGTTCAATAGAAACTTCAATGGTGAATTAATTATTTTCATAAGAAATTTCCTTCCTTTAACGTTAGAAGAAAATTTGCATATTTTCAACTATAGTATATAACTAATTTTTTGTTGCAAACAACATTTGTAATTAAAATGACTTGTAGTTGCGTTGGACAAATTGCATAAGACATTAGTTGCAAATGATGATGTCAT
>Ga0116230_10007817_pt1 | contig 10561 bp, 8 predicted proteins | sample S1TSphfallax_3_FD_88678 | JGI IMG/M metagenome (GOLD analysis project Ga0116230, IMG submission 88678) | Host-associated microbial communities from peat moss isolated from Minnesota, USA - S1T2_Fd - Sphagnum fallax MG | ecosystem: Host-associated > Plants > Peat moss > Unclassified | place: USA...
GCACGTGAGAGGCGGCTCGTCGACCCAGGAGCCATCTATGCCACGCCTCAGCACCCTCGGCCTCGCCGCCACGCTCGCCTTCCCGGTCGTCGCCCTCTGCCAGACCAGCACCGCTCCCGCGACCAACCCTCCTGCCGCTTCGACCCCGTCCACGCCGGCGGCCGGACAGCAGAACCCTGCCGGTACGCCGACGCCGCTTCCCAAGCCGGATGCTTCGAACACTGCGAGCTCCAGCGCGCCGTCCAAGAACGCGAAGAATGAAACCGACTCCATTCCCAGCCCGGGCGAAGACCTGAACCCGCACATCAAGCCAGGGAGCGAGGACGACGTGAATGCGATCGGCACGCGCAACATTGGCGGACGCGGCCTGGGCAACTGGTATTCGACGGATTGGGAGATTCGTGTCGGCAAGCAGTATTCGATGGAGATCGAGAAGTCCGCGCACTTGATCACCGATCCGGTGATCGTCGAATACGTGAATCGCATCGGGCAGAACCTGGTCAAGAATTCCGACGCCAAGGTGCCGTTCACCATCAAGGTGATCGACTCGGACGAGATCAACGCGATGGCGCTGCCCGGCGGCTTTTTCTATGTCAACTCGGGCCTGATCATGAACTGCGACGAAGAAGCCGAACTGGCCGGCGTGATGGCGCACGAGATCTCGCACGTGGTGGCGCACCATGCGGCGCGGCAGCAGACCAAGATGAACTACGCGGAGATCGGGACCATTCCGCTGATCATCATGACTCAGGGCAGCTGGACCGGGTACGGCATCTACGAGGCGTCGCAGCTCGCCATCCCGATGACCTTCCTCAAGTTCTCGCGCATGGATGAGGCGGAAGCCGATTACCTGGGCGTGCAGTACATGTACAAGGCGGGCTACGATCCGCAGAGCTTCATCACCCTGTTCGAAAAGCTGGACGCCCTCGAGAAGCACCATCCTGGCGCACTGGCGAAGGCCTTCTCCGATCATCCGCAGACGCCGGACCGGATCGCCGCGTCCGAAGACGAGATCGCCACGATTCTGCCGCCGAAGCCGGATTACATCGTGACCACGAGCGAGTTCGACGACGTGAAGGCGCGTCTCGCGCGGCTGGAGAACAAGCGCAAGATCAACGACAAGGGTAACGGCAACAAGCCGACCCTGCGCCGCGCCGGCGCTTCAACCAGCGATCCGAACAGCAACAACCCGGCGGATTCGGGCAGCGATCAGCCGACGCTGGGACGGCGGAACTAGCTCGCTCGGCACTCCCTCGGGGGGCTCAAGACCGAGAAGTTCCTGGCGCGAGCGGCGGGCGAAGCTTTTCGTCATTCTGAGCGCAGCGAAGAACCCCTGTATTCCGCCTTTCGCCTTCTTTTTGCGCGGACACACCCTCCGCTCTAACGCTTTTCAACTTTGGCCGTCCAAGACGAGCGCCCTGTTTCTGGGGCGCTCGATGCGTTGCCGCGATCACCCTCAACCCGCCGTTTACGAGATAGACTACAGACAATGACCCGCAAAGCACTTCTTCTGCTTCCAGCCCTGGCCTTTGCCGCTTCAGCGCACGCCCAGTTCAGCGTCTACGGTACGGTGACCCTCAATCACATGACCGGTATCTCCTCGTCGCCGGTGCTGAATACGCTCACCCCGGGACCTTGCACGAACTCGATCACAACTGACTGCACGGCGTACCGAAGCAGCGTCAACCCGCTCGGGTTCACTGGCGGAGCCTCCTACGAGTTCAAGACCATCGGCCTGTTCACGCTGGCGGCCGACGTGCGTGGCGGCTTCAACAACTCGCACCAGGGGGCGCAGACCGACGCGCAGGGAAGCGGCAGCCACATCTATTTCGGATTGGGCGGCATCAAGGCGGAGGTCAAAACCCCGTTGAACTTTCTCACGCCGTACGTCGAAGGCGCCGTGGGCTACGGGCGCAGCAACTACGGCGTGTTGACCAATGCCCAGGTGACCAGCAACTCCACTTACCCGGGAGTTGCCACGCAGAACAGCCTGGAGTACAACCTCTACGCCGGCGCCGACTTGCGCGCGCTCTCGTGGGCGGACTGGCGGGTGGTCGAACTCGGTTATGGAGCGCTGCAGGCCGGCGGAACCTACTCGCACAACTACCCGCTCTACTCGGTGAGCACCGGCGTAGTCTTTCACATTCCGCCGCGGCAGTAGCGCCGCATCCTGAGCCTGAAACCGAGAATCGAATCCCTATGCGCACCCAAAACACCGGCTACACCGACACCCACGCCGCCTCCGGGCTGGATCATCCGTTTCCCTCAATCGATGTCTGGGAGAACCAGTTTCCTGGCTACGAGATCCTGATCGACGATCCCGAGTTCACGTCGATCTGTCCCAAAACGGGCTTGCCCGACTTCGGCGTGCTGACTATCCGCTACATGCCGCGCAAGGAATGCCTCGAGCTGAAATCGCTGAAGGAGTACCTGTTCGAGTACCGAAACCTCGGCATCTTCCAGGAAAACATCGTCAACCAGGTGCTGAACGATGTGGTGAAGGCGACCGACCCGGTCTGGGCGGTGGTCAAAGGCGATTTCCGCCCGCGCGGCGGGATTTCCACGACGGTGACTGCGACGTACCCGCGGCCCCAGGATGCGAAGCCGCCGGTGGAATAGCGTCTCCTTCACGAGATCAAGCGACCAGCGATGCGGAGAGCCGAACGCCGAGCCCGCGCAGAACCTTCAAGACTGCATCGAAGTTGGGAGAGGACTGATTAAGCGCTGAAGACACGACCGACCTGGGCAACGACACGTCGTTCGCTACCTGATCCACTCCACCTCGAGCCCGAACCACATCGCCCAGTGCATCGACTACGCCGCAGGCGTCTTCGTGATCGAGGGCCTCCGTGAGGTAAGCGACAATCGTTTCTCCACTGGTGAGGTAATTCGCGGGATCGAACTCAGTCAACTTCAAAGTCATAGGTATCGCCCTCCTGAGCCGCCAGTCGTTTTGCACGCAGAATGTCTGCTTCTTGGCTTCCTTTGTCTCCGCCGCACAGCAGTATGACTAGAGTATCGCCTGTTCGCTTGTAATAGACCCGATACCCAGGACCGAAGTGGATTCGCAATTCCAAGATACCGCCGCCAACGCTCTTCGTGTCACCGGGATTTCCCTGCGCAAAGCGTTTCAGCCGACGAAGGATAACGGCCTGAGCCGTGTGGCTTCGGAGGTCTTCAAGCCATCTTTGAAAGACGATCGTCTGTCGTACCGCAGTCAAGATGGATCCCCGGTGAACTTAGATTTGCACCATTGACCATTTTCCCTGTGGGTGTAGTGCGACGCCCCTACCTCCATGGGCGTTTTCCCCAATGAAAACGCCACGAAACGCCGGCTTCGGGAATCCCATCGACAGGGTAAATGGTCTAGAACCTTCATGCACCCATTTCAGTCAAGGAGGGATGGTTGCCTGGCCGCGGTCCCAGTTCCCAGCGGAACTTTCTCTCTGGTTCTTCGATCATGACGTCGTTGATTGAGGCTTCGCGCCGCCGCATCAGGCCGTTTTCATCGAACTCCCAAAGCTCGTTGCCGAAGCTGCGCCACCATTGGCCGGTTGCATCGTGGCACTCGTAGACGAAACGGACGGCCATGCGGTTTTCGCGAAATCCCCAAAGCTCCTTGCATAGGCGGTAGTCGAGCTCGCGCGCCCACTTGCGCTCCAGAAAGCCGACGATGGCCGCGCGCCCGGTGATGAACTCGCCGCGATTGCGCCAGCGGCTCTCGATGGAGTAGGCGAGTGCGACGCGTTGTGGATCGCGGGTGTTCCAGGCATCCTCCGCTTTGCGCACCTTCTCGGTGGCGGTCTCCAGGCTGAACGGTGGGAATGGCGGTCTTGCTTCGGGCGATGTCATGCTGGCGCTCCAGGCTTTGAATATATCCGCCCAATGCATGGGTCGAGCGCTTCACTTCGCTCGTGTTGAGCGATTCATCACCCTGTGACGCGAACTCCTAACGGTAAGAAGTTCCTGTAAGAGATGAATGCTCACTTGTCTTCGTAGCGAACAGTGGGGAGAATGCGAACGATGAGTCCATACGGTACGTCTTCCCTGCTGCTCCTGACGCTTGCCGTTGCTGTGCCTGAAAAGGTTCAGGAGCGCCCGAGGGCGAGTTCGAATGTCGATCTGGTGAACGTGATGGTGGGCACCGCGGCGGACGGGCAGACGTTTCCTGCAACCGGTGTTCCCTTTGCCATGACCCAATGGACACCGCAGACCCGGGCCGGCGAGGAGAAGTGCACTGCCCCCTACTATGCGGCTGACACGCGGATCCAGGGATTCCGTGGAACCCATTTCCTGAGCGGATCGTGTGCGCAGGACTTCGGCAGCTTCACGGTGATGCCGCTGCTGCCTGAGGCGAAGCTCGGTTCGCTGCGGCAATCCTCGGCTTTTGCGCGGAGCTCCGAGCATGCCAGCCCTTATCTCTACAGCGTCGATCTGGCCGACAGCGGCATCCATGCGGAGCTCACTGGTTCGGAACGCGCCGGGATGATGCGCTTTCGGTTTCCCCGTGGACAGAAGACCGGATGGATCAGCGTTGAGAACAATCTCCGGCTCGGGGTTGGCGAGATCGGGATTGACCCGGCGCGCCAGGAAATTCGCGGGGCCAACCCGGTCTATCGCATCTACGCGGGAGCGGACCAGCCGGCTGGATTTTCAGGCTATCTGGTGATGCAGGTCAGCCGACCGTTCACTCCTGGTGGCACGTTTTCCGGCCCAAGGCAGCAGCCAACCGTCCAGCCGGGAGTGTTGGAGGAGCGCTCGCCGGCGAGTCCGGGAGTCTATATCGCGGTCGATCTTCCCGCGGACGGTGTGGTCGAAGTGCGTCTCGGAACCTCCTTCACCAGTGTGGACGAGGCGCGGCGGAATCTGGCGGGCGAGATGCCGGATTGGAACTTCGATGCGGCTGTGGCGCGCGCGCGCAACTCGTGGGCGGCGACGCTCGACGCGGTGCGCATCGCCGGCCACTCGCCGGACCGTCGCGTCTTCTTTACCGCGCTCTACCACGCCATGCTGCTGCCTTCGATCTTCAGCGATCGCGATGGCTCCTACCCTGCCTTCGCCGGCGGAACGGCGGTGGAACACGCTGCCGGATTCACCGACTACGACGATTACTCCGTGTGGGACACGTTTCGCGCCGTCCATCCGCTGTTTACCCTTCTGCAGCCGCTGCGCGACGCCGACATGGTGAAATCGCTGATTGCGAAAGGCCAGCAAGGGGGATTTCTGCCGATCTTTCCGGCCTGGAACAGCTACACATCGGAAATGACGGGAGACCATGCGGGGGCCATTATTACGGATGCCTATGTGAAGGGGATTCGCGGCTTCGACGCCGAGGCGGCCTACCAGTTGATGCGGAAGAACGCGACCGAGGAGCCGGCGGACCCGGCACGCTACCGCGATGGCCAGGGGCGCCGGGCGCTGCCTTCGTATCTCAAGTATGGGTACATCCCGCTGGAGGATCATGTTCCGTATGCGTTTCATGCGGACGAGCAGGTCTCCCGCACCCTGGACTACGCCTACGACGACTTCGTGCTCAGCCGGTTGGCGGCGGCGCTGGGGCACAGGGAAGACGAAGCCCGTTTCGCCCTGCGCGGGCAGAACTACCGCAAGGTCATCGATCCTGCGGTGGGATTTGCGCGAGGGCGGCATGCGGACGGTTCATGGGTCACGCCGTTTCATCCGTCAGTTCACGCCAGCTGGATCACCGAGGCGACACCGTACGAGTACACCTTCTTCGTGCCGCAGGATATTCCCGGGCTGATGGCGTTGCTGGGAGGCCGGGCTGCGTTCGTGCGCAAGCTGGACGGGCTCTTCGACGGCGGACCGTTCGATCAGGGCAACGAACCGGCACACCACATTCCATACCTCTATGATGACGCGGGCGTGCCTGCAAAGACGCAGCTCCGCGTTCACGAGATCATGAGCAAGGACTACCGGGACACAACCGATGGGTTGATCGGGAATGACGACGCCGGCCAGATGTCCGCCTGGTATGTCATGTCGGCGTTTGGCTTCTACCAGGTGACGCCGGGAGTTCCGCGCTATTCCCTCGGAACGCCGCGTTTCGACGACCTGACCCTTCAGGTAGGCAACGGCAAGCGGTTGCATATCGTCGCGCATGGGGCGGAGGCTGGGAATTTTTACATTCGCTCGGCGCGCCTCAACGGCAGGTTGCTCCACAGAACCTATCTGCTGCACTCAGAGATCGTGGGTGGGGGAGAGCTGGTCTTCGAGATGGTTGACCGGCCATCGAGATGAACGCTTATCCCGCGCAGTTCTAGACCATTCCCCTGTCGATGGGGTTTCCGACGCGGGCGTTCCGTGGGGTTTTCATTGGGGAAAACGCCCATGGAGGTAGGGCCGTCGAACTCCACCCAAAGGGAAAATGTTCTAACGGGATCTTTAACGTAAGAGCATGAGCGTCTCGCCGTAAATTCACTTGTTGATCCTTGCTGCAGCTGGGCAGCATGGAAGCCGTCCTTTAGAAGCACTTCCTTCCGGTACTGAAACAGAGAAGAACGAAGGATACCGGAAGAGGAAGAGTGTAGAAGATATGACTTATCAGGAGGCAGGATGAAGGTGATGGTCGGAGGAGAGCAGAAAAACCGGAAGGATGCCGCACTCCGGATGAAGACGAAAGGGCAGATTCTCGCTCTGTTTCTTTGCCTTGGCGTATCGTTGACCGGTGCCCACGGGCAAGCCGTAGACAGCTAGCAGTTATCGGGAACAGTCGTCGATTCCAGCGGCGCCGTGATCCCGAATGCCGCGATCACGGCGACGAACGTGGCCACCGGCTTGACCAAAAAGGTCACATCTGACGCGGATGGAAGATACACCGTACTCAATCTCCCGATCGGTGTGTATAGCGTGAGGGCGACCGCTACGGGATTCAAGACCTTCGAAGAGAAGGGTATTGTCATTCACGTCGGAGAGAAGCCGACCGTTCCTTTGACGATGCAGATCGGCGGAGTGGAGCAAACCGTCGACGTGGTGGCGGACAGCATTCTTCTGCATACAACCAGCTCAGAGATCGGATCGATTGTGACCGGCGAGCAAGCGACCAATCTGCAGCTCAACGGGCGCAATTACGTGCAGCTTATCTCCCTCGCGCCAGGTGTTTCGCAGACAGTGGCGAGCGAGTTCACCGGCCTCTTCGGCACCTATGGGGTTGCGGGGAACGCCCAGTCGGTAGACGGGATGAGGCCGGACAACTCCAACTTCTTCCTCGATGGGGTGGACAACAAGGACAACGGTGGATCGGGGAATAACTTTGTAAACATCTCCCCGGACGCGTTGCAGGAGTTCCGCACCGCGGGCTCGGCCTATGACGCAAGCTACGGAGGCACTGCGGGCGCCACGATCAGCGTCGCGATCAAGAACGGGACGCAAGACTTCCATGGGCTCGCCTATGAGTTCCTCCGCAACCGAGCAATCCAGGCCTACCCCTTTCTTCCCATCGGAACAGCGGTCAACGTCAATACCAAGCCGCCGTTCGTGTACAACGATTTTGGTTGGACCTTGGGTGGCCCGATCTTTATCCCCGGCCACTTCAACACGGATCGCAGCAAGCTCTTCTTTTTCGGGGGCGAGGAGTATAAGCGGCTTCGCAACTTCACCGTTACATCCCTCAGCGTGCCCACCGCCGCTGAGAAGACCGGAAATCTCACTGCACTCGGCCTGGGCGTTCTTCCCCCGTGCGGAGGCGGGGTGACGACCAACTGCACCACGGCCACCGGTCTCGCGCTCGCGGCACTCTACCCAAATCCGAACGGCACATCGACCACGAGTCCGACCTTCACCTTCCCCAGCCAGAACTATTTCAACAGCACCGAGTATCTCTTCAAGTTGGACTATAACCTGGATGCCAAGAATCAGCTCTCCGGCCATCTGGTTCATGACTACTACCAGACGCCGGGCACACCGACGCAACTCATTGTGTTTGACCGCGAGGTTCCGGGGTTTACGTCCTCGGTGCAATGGACCCATACGTTCAACCAGAAGACGACCAATACGCTGATCGGCTCCTACTCGGGAAACCGCGTGACCGAGAACACTGGCATCGCTCCCAACCCCTATTTCACGAATCTACAGGGCATTACGCGCGCCGCCAACAATCTCACCTACGCAACGCTGTATAACGCTTCTCCGGATATTCCCTCGGTCAACATCAATGCGGGCTTTTCATCGCTGACCTCAACCGCGTTGAACTTCAACAATTACGAGCGGGTATACGCGGGAAAGGACGATTTCTCTCGGGTCCTGGGAAAGCATTTCTTGAAGGTGGGCATCTACGCCTGGCGCAATCGAAAGAATCAGAATTCGATTCCAGCCATCAACGGGACGTTCACGTTTGCGAATCTGCAAAGCGAGTTGGAGGGCAATTTTCTTACCTACCAGGAGGCCAACGCGATCCAACAGATCTGGACACGATTCACGCAGATTGAATCTTACGCTCAGGATGACTGGACGGTGAACCGCCGCCTCGTTCTCAACCTGGGTCTTCGCTACCAGTACATGCCTCCCATCTACAGTGCGCTCTACAACAGCTCGGCGTTCTACCCGAGCTATTACAACTCCACTATGGCGGCGACTGTGAACAACGCGGGGATCATCACCAGCAATCCTGATCCGTACAACGGCCTGGTGCTGGGTGGCAATGGCTTCCCTCCGCAGGCGCAGGGCCGGATCGCACTGGCCAGCAATCCGGCGGTGCAGGCGCTCTACCATAACTTGCCTGCCGGCCTGGTGAACACTTACTATGACACGCCCGCACCACGCGTTGGCCTGTCGTATGACCTTACGGGCAGGCAGACCACGATTTTGCACGCAGGGTTTGGTATCTCGTATGAGCGGATCGAGGGCAACGCCTATATCAACTCGGTCGCGCAGCTCCCGTTTGTGTCTGTGTCCAATCTGCTTTCCGGCAGCGCCGACACGATTGCCAGTGCGAATCCTGCTTCATCCAACCCAACCACCATTGGGTACTCGCGCACAGCCAATCTGGAGCCGCCAAGAGTCAAGAACTGGAGCGTTGGATTGCAGCAGCGGCTCTCGTCGGACACGGTGGCCGAGATCAACTATGTGGGTTCCAGTTCGGCCAACCTTACTTATTATCAGAACATCAATCAGGAGCCTGCGGGCACATTGCAGGCGCACCCTGGAATCTCGGCCAATGCGCTCCGTCCCTATCTTGGGTATGCGGATATTATTCAAAGCGCCAACGGAGGAATCAGCAACTATAACTCGCTGCAAGCGCGCGTTCTGAAGCGCATGGCGAAAGGCGGGACGGTGAGCGTCTCCTACACCTGGTCCAAGAACCTGACCGACGCCTTCTACTATAACTACAACCCCCAAGACAGCACCAACATTCGCGCCGACTACGGGCCGGCGAATTACAACACACCGCAGATTCTGGTCATCAACTACGTCTATCCGTTGCCTTTTTGGCAGACCGGCAACGAGTGGTATAAGCGGGCCTTCGGCAAATTCACGGTGTCGGGCATCACCCGGTTTGCTTCGGGATTGCCCATCAATGTGACCGAGCCGTCGAGCCAGGATGCGTCGGGCGATGGCGTCACCAGCGTGTCGCAACGTCCAAACCTGGTGGGCAATTACTTTGCGGGAGCGCACAGCGAAAAGCAGTGGATCAATCCTGCGGCGTTTGCGGAACCGACGCTGGGAACCTTCGGCACCTTCGAGGCCTTCGGTGTTCCCGGACCGCGCTACCAGAATTGGGACCTATCCTTGCAAAAGACGTTTCCGGTCTACGAGGCGGTGGGAGTCGACTTCCGGGCCGAACTCTTCAACGTGGCAAACCATCTGTCGGCGTTCACCATCAACAACACACTGCAGAACAACAACTTCGGACAGACTTCAGGTGCGACCGACCCGAGGACTGCGGAGTTTGCTCTGAACTTGCATTTCTAGACCATTTTCCCAGTCGCTGGGATTCCCGAAGCGGGCGTTTTTGTTGCGGGAAGCTTTGCGCTTGGTTCTACACCCACAGGGAAAATGGTCTAGCCTGAGAGCGGGCGGCTTCCTTTCTGCCGCCCGCCTGCTCTCTTTCTGGTGGCATCTCTCCTGCCGTTCGTTCTTTCCGGCGATCAAAGGACACATGATCTTGAATCGACTCGCAGCGATCCTATTGTGCGGCGCCGTCTGTGGTTGGCGTCCAACCGGTTTCGCGCAGGCTCCGTCCAGCGACTCCTCCATCCGCGTTGAGGCCGACGCAACGACACCAGGCAAACCGCTCGTGCATTTCTGGAGCAAAGTCGTCGGCGCGGGTCGCGCAAACGAGGCCCTGCGCGCCACATGGCAGGACGAACTGCATACCGCCGCGACCTACGACGGGTTTCAGTATGTCCGCTTCCACGGAATCTTTCACGACGACATGTTTGTCTACCGCGAACAGCCGGACGGAACGCCGGTTTACAACTTCCAGTACGTCGACGACGTCTTCGATCGCATGCTGGCGCAGGGCGTGCGGCCCTTCGTGGAACTCGGCTTCGTCCCGGAGGAACTCGCCACGCAGAAGAACACAGACTTCTGGTGGAAAGCCAAC
>Ga0116230_10007818_pt1 | contig 10560 bp, 4 predicted proteins | sample S1TSphfallax_3_FD_88678 | JGI IMG/M metagenome (GOLD analysis project Ga0116230, IMG submission 88678) | Host-associated microbial communities from peat moss isolated from Minnesota, USA - S1T2_Fd - Sphagnum fallax MG | ecosystem: Host-associated > Plants > Peat moss > Unclassified | place: USA...
GAAAGCTCTCAATAAGGGCTACAACTTTGCTTCAGACCTCATCTAAATTGAAGGTCTACACGCAAAGTTATGGACCCCCAAAGTCGTGGGAGTCCCAACTATGGGAATTTCGGGACTCCCATTTGGGAGTCCTGAGACAAAATGACATTTGGGTGCTGGTCCCGTGGGCAAGCACATAATATACTATAAGGGGGAAGGTGGTGGCTTCCCCAAGTCTAGGCCATGGTGAGTCTTATGAGCCTGAAGTTGCCCGTGGCTCGTCCTAACACCAAAATTGTTCCAGCTATGCACTAACCAACTTATTGTTTGGTTTTGTATAGGTTTAGGGTGAATGATTTCTTGTCATTTTTTCCTAATCCCATCCCGGAGCTCTAACACGCCTCTCTATCCCCAAAGTGTTGCGAGCCAGGGAGCGTGCCCCAATTCTTCACTTTTTCATTGTTTTCACCTTAGACTCACATTTGAGTCTATCAAGGAGCTTGGGAGCACGTCATTCCAACCTTGATCGTGTAATGTTTTTCAAACTTGCTTGGAATTCCTTTTACACTCTCAACACTTCCATTAACCCAAATTCTTGATTTCATGTGTTATATAACAGCCTTTTAAATCCTCTAAAGTTTCTCATCACATCCACCATATCCACAAGTATCATATCTACTCCATTACAAAGCTCTTAAATGTTGACTTTAGTGCATAGTGGAAGAGTTTCAAAACCTTTAGAAAACTTCCATAATGATAACAACCGAAAGGAGTAGAAGATTACACGAAGCAAAATGATTTCTCATTGTTGGAAAAAGCTAAGTATTTGAGTTTAAAAACATTGTTTGGTTTTTTATTATTGTTTGGATTTCTGATGCACCTATGAAAAGAATGTTCTTCATGTTCATTTTGGATTCTAAATTTCTAATGAGTTGGAGATTTAATGTTCTAACTAGTATGTGTTAGACACAAATTTAGCACCCCCAACACCCTTACCTAAGTCACTCCCCCCTATATTTTGGAGAACATTTGAAGCGTGTCATAGATTGGTGATCACCCTTTCAATTTATGTTATCCCATTCCATGTTGACCTAATCATGTTAATATACCAAAACCTACATGGAATGGTCACAACTAGGTTAATGAGAGGTATCTCCACTTTTATCCCCTTCCCCCCCTTTTTGTGTTAACCTGATGCAAAAATTTGCTCTTATTTTAACAGGAACTTTCCCACTTTCTCTAGTGGTTTAAGTCATAACCTATCCTTATCTAATTTAGAGAACAAACATAATCCTTGTGCACAACCTCCCCACCTTTTAAATCAAACCATAACCTCCTAGACCTAAACAAAAGTATTACATCATGAACACACAACACACATAATCAAGACAAGTTAAACTTCAAAGCATACATAATCAGGACAAGTTAAACTTCAAAGCAAATTTCCACACATCAAGGAAACAAAAAATAACATTGGAATCTGTTTAGTCCTTAAATGTTGTTTTCTACTCCCACCAAGTGTCTCCTTCTCTCTCACATAATCCTATTCCCTCATTATGATGAGTAGCCCTATCTTCTTTCCCTCTATTACCATATTATACTCCTAGTCATATTAATAGCCTAACTTGTTCTCACTCCTTAAGGCAATTTCTATGCCTTTTTCTTTCTTTCTTTTTTCACTCCTCTTGCTCTCATTCAAGAGGACAAATGCTTTATTCTTCCTTACTTCTCTTGTTCTCATTCAAAAGGGCAAACTGTTTTCTTTCATCTCAACTTCAAGAAAATGCAACTATGACTATCATGCCTTAACCCTAATTGCTAAAAGCTATTGGGAAACATCCTCCCTTCGCCCCTGCCACCCCCCATACCTCCTTATCTAGCAAGCTTAACCAGTCTTGAACAATGATAAGATAACCCAACCTTATCCTAATATGGCCAACCTACTTCCCCCCTTATGTTAACCAAGCCACCCACCTTTCAAGTCTTATGAGGATAAGGTCATATGGCCTAACCTACCCCATAGATTTAAGGTTAATCCCAAAACTTCCTTAGCCATTTTACCTACGCTTAACCAAAATTGGGCTAAGCTAATTAGGGCCCAACAATATGTTAATATAGGTTGTTGGTGAACATGATGAATAACTAAGGGGTTTTAGAGTTGTCTTGAATTGGCATTGTCTCAAGAGCAATTGGTTTGAGATCAATACTTTTCGGAAGTGAATTTTGAGATGGGATGGGAGTGAATACCCTTGTGGGCATTCTGAGATAGGAACTCCATATGATCATTATCTAGAGATCGGCCATAAACTAGGAATTATGTAATTGGTAGACAAGTGATTGGGTTGCAATTCTTACCTTGTGCAAGTTTATGGGTTTTTGAGAGGTAGTGAGTTTTTGGTTGGGAATAGACATCAATGAAAAATAATGTCATAACTATTGATGTTCAATGAGAGTGAATCCCGAGAGTTCTAATTCACCTAAGGCTTGTAGCATATATATTTGCTCCACATGTTGCAAATAGTGCACTTACCATGTCACATGTACAATTCTCTTTTGATGTTGTGAGTTACAACTTGATTTTCATGTGTAATTCCTTGATTAGGATGCAACCAAGATCTCCTAGTTTCTTTCTTTTAGGCTACATGACAACCTAGGCCCACACACAAATGATGTCTGAATTTCCATTGGACAGCCTTTGGAAGTCTTTTCGGGGCTCTCAATATCTCCAAGGTCACGGTCCTGCACCATAGTGTAAAGGGGGCCTAATGCATTTGGATACCTGATATTCCAAATGAAAAAAAAAAAAAACTGGATGAAGGTGATGTTCCAGTAGTTTCTGGTTCAACCTGTGTTCAATGACTTTACATGAGAATTCATTCAGATTTGTTACTGAAAACGCTCAACTCTAAGCTTCTTTTAAGCTCAAATATGATTGTCAAATTTAAGATAAAACATGGAGGGAAAATAAGAGCTGGTTCTTGATCTTCTCCATATTAGGTGTTTTGATATAAATCTTACATCCTAAATAGCACCAGAATTGAAAAATATGAAAAACCTTTATACTTTGCCTTTATTATCTCAGATCAGTTTTATTTTTTCTCAAATTTGTGCTCTTGCTCAAGTGGTGATCATCCAAAAGTATATTGAGCCAAATTTGGTGATATTCAAAATATGAAAGTAGAAAAATTAAAAGTGGCCTTTCATGTTGTAGGCATTTGAACTCTTTTTTTCTTGAAATTTTTTGGGGATATATATTTTTTAAAGCAGGGAATTTGTGACACAATATGTTTTTCAAATTATGTTTTTGGAAGAATCACTAAAATATTCCAAGAACAATAAATCACTGTCTTAGACTGTCTAAACACGAATTGGTCCCCACTTTTTGGAAATCAAGATGCCCACTTTAGCTGACTTTAGGAATGTACACCAACTGGGCCATGAGATTGGAAACAACGGCCCAAGCTGATATCCAAACTGGGTATACAAGAAATATATATATATCTCCAAAGGTTGAACTGTTGTTAGAGTTTCATTGGAACTGTTTTCCCTACAGTTTACACTTTAGACCAATGTTGTTCATTGTATGCCAATTTTGCATTCTCACTTCAAGAATTCAATTGAACGAATGTTTTCCCATTTTGCGCGCTGCACACAAGAGCCAAATACTTTTGCTGTTAATCGACAAGAAAATTTGTGATGACAGACTAAAACAATCTGTACTGACTACACTGAGATGGCTGCAAATTCAAACATAACTTGAGAATGTCCAACTGAAATCATTTGCAATGTTGGTTGAAAATATGCCCTCACCTTCCGCAGATAGTGTAGGGTAAAGCCCCAGTGTAAAGCCCCAGTGTAGGGTAACCCTGTTGGATTAGGGCCCCTTATTCCCACAAAGCCCACCCCCACAGAATTGCATTCTGGACACATTAAGGTCTGGGCTGGCAGAAGATTATGTCCTTTTCTTGGCCACATTATTATATGACATAAACTTCCAGTGATGATCATACACTCATAATAGTGACCAAATTGAGTCTGTTGAAATGTAAGTTTTCTTTTATATCCCTGAATCTGTCACCCTAGACCTTAATATCATGGAATGGTCTCACCCTGCCCATTATGTTGGGTGCATTGTCTAGCTCCCCCTAACAGGTTCACCTGGCGCCTTACCTGAAATAATGGGCAGGGCTTGACCAATTCCACAGGACATCATATTTGTGGCCCTTGTTGCTAACATGTCCAGTTCTTCATCCTCTGCATTCACCATAGCACATGCTGATTCAAGTTCTCAAAACCAAAACCCGTGACTGTTACACTTAAGACAATGACATTAATCCTGCATGTGCTCATGTTCAGCATACGCATAAAATCAAAGAATCCATGGTCCAATACCTCATGAAGCTCTGTATCCGGGGGGATTCTCAGTGACAGGTACAGTGGGTACACATTGGAGCTTTGAGAGATTTTCAACAATCTTTGACATGGTCACACAAGAAACTTTGTCATCATATTGTGGACCTTGAAATATGCTATTCATGCTGGTATGACCCTGATTTTGAAACAGATTATGCTTTGAAAAAATATGCAACTTGAAGATATTAGGTACACCGAGATGAAATTGAAAGTTTATCAATTGTCAAAGGGGGTTTTTTTTTTCTTCCATTCTAGTTTGCCATGTTGCTGCCCATGTGACATGAAGAGTGAAGTCCAATCCCACACATACTCATAGTGTTGTTGTTGTGGTGGTCTGTCATCTAGCTCGCCCCTGAATTGCTACTGTTGTCTGTATCGTTCCAAAATGAGCTCAACTCACAGAAGTTGAAATCAAAGCTAGTTCCTGTTACCAAGCAATATCCTTGCAGCTTTACATCCAGTCAATAAGCTTGTCATAGGTGGGGTTCATGATCACATTTGCAGCAGATTCACAAAAGAGTGCATCATTATCCTCAAAGAGTGCTTTGTGAACCTGTACACCGTAAATGCTAAATGTCTATATCTGTTCTTCATGAATTTCACTATGCACCTTTGCACCGAAAGTCCTGCAACCTCCATTTAGGGTATAGGGTCTCAATTGTACAGGTGATGACAAAATCCACAAGACCTTCCAACATGCTTCCTGAAGAACAAGAGGGGTGATATAGAACTGAACTCATAGGGTGTAGTTTCATGAAAGACTTAGCAAAGAAATGGCAGTTTTCTAGGCAGTTATTTGACTTTTTTTCAAAACAAAATTGAGAACCATAGTTACATATCAGAATAGGGTTTCAAAAATAATCACAGAGATAGAACTGGGTATTTGATTGTTTGAGAATCATGGTTATCAACCCTGAGAACCTCCCTGATATCCCTGGTTGTGGGGGTGGGGTTTGCTTGTTGGAGTTTATAATAACCACCCAACCCTGCAACATACAACAGACCACCTGGATACCAGGCCAATTCTCAAAAAATCAAAGAATGAGTTTGGATATACAAATGTTGTTCTCAAAAAATGGAAAAAAATCAGATAACTGCCCATAAAACAACTTTTTTTTAAAATCAGTTCTTTCTTTGAAATCATAGGTTCTTTGAGGTTTTTGAAATAATTGGAACATGTGGCTCTTTTTTCTATTGTTGTCAAAAACCAGATCCAGGCTACCCTAGTGGCTAAGCTGTGTGGCTTTACGAGGTGTGTTAGTGGGATTTTGAGTTGTTTCTCACTAAGGTTCTTTGAAGTTTTTACTTTCAAAACAAGTTCTGATCTCCAACAACAGGTACATAAAACCAAAAAAATTATAATTCTATGTATGAATCATAATTCTAAATCGAAATGCATACACAAATTGTAGAAAATATAATGCAAGTTTGAAATGTAAAAGCTCTCCATTCAAGTTTGAAAAGAAAAGAAAAAAAAACAACATAAAAGTTCTGTGTTTTTTTCTTTCTTTTTCTTGTCCTACTTATATACATGTTTATTTCAAAATAAATAGTCTAATAAATCATGTAAATAGTAACTAGCCAATACATAAAATAATAGTTCAAAATTTTCAAAAACTAATTGCTTGTTAACAACTACCTATTTTACTAACTACTTTTTTTGTCAACTACTTATCAACTAACTACTTGTTGACATGTCACTTACTAGGTTTTGTCATCTATTACAAACAAAATCTAGGTAACATTATGCCCCCTCAAAATTACATATTGTCCTTGAAATAATAGCTCTACGTCTAATCAACAGTCCTAACTACTTTGATAGGTTGTTCTATAGTTTTTTCAATTGCATTAGTACTAGTGCTCTCCGTAGGTTCAACACTACCTATGAGTTGGGTACCGGTTCTTGCTACAGATTCCAATTGAACAAGTATTTTGACAAATGTTTAGGGTTTAGGTTTAGGCGTATGATACCTTTGATGCATGAAGTGTGCTAGAATTCAAAATGATTTTTGCACCTACACCTATCTGAGGTGGGTTCAAGGGTATAATAGTAGATAAATTTTTTATTGGTTCTACAATTAACCACTAGTGATAGGGTAACAACAAGTTCAACAATAACCTCAATAGGTACATCAATGGTCACAATAGGTAAAGGAAGATGTATAAGTTCTAAACACATTCCTCCTCTAATGAAATTGGTTGGTTTGGTTGTTACAACATATTGTTCACCTTGTTCAAATCCTAAGGTTGATGATGTTGTTACACATGTTACTTTTGTGTTGGTTCTTATTTCAACATATACAAAAATATGTGAGATATATTTGAAATTTGGAAAGGCAATGTGATAAACTTGTAGCTCTTGTTAATAGACATGTTCATTAGCTCACGTTAGTTCCATACTCTCTTGGATTTGTTCCTTTGTGAATGCTTGCACTATTTGCCACCATTCCTTCCCCTTGGATTTCTTATTGGATTCAAAGACTCATTTTTGGACCTTGAGCAAGGTATTATCCAATAATAAGTCTTCAAATTTCTTCAACCTATTATGCAATTTGATTGGTAAGGCTTGAGTTGGTTTGCTTAATTATATTTTTGGTAATTCTAATTGCCCTGTACAATCTTGGATTTGAGCACGCGAGGTCTAGGTCTACTTTTGTAGCTATGTGTTAACCAAAACAAGTTGTTCCTTTTGCTCCTAATAGGTTTGTTCCAAACCAATTATGGTTTTGTCTTGCTCCACACTAAATTGCTCCATCTTGTTGTAATTTCCAGTCATTCAATTATGTTCAATTTGTAGTGCCTTCAAGTCATTCCAAGTCTTCCTATTGAACTAGTTGAGGTCAGTGTACTTTTATTGCAGGGTAGAAACATAGTAAATTAAACCGCAAATGTTACTTGTAGCATATATAAAAAGTATCTAGGAAATATGCTTTGATATATTGAACTTAAAAATATTATTTAGTTCAAGGATTAATATGAACCATTTTTTCAACTTTGTTAAAACTTTAAATAAAGAGTACATGTTTAAATTAGGTTTAAGTAGATTCATTGGAATTCAAGCAAATGCCACAATCTATTTTATAGCATTTATGTAGATTATAAGTAGATGAAATATTACATTAAAAAAAATGAATTAATGGGTGCCTAAAATGTAATTGTGGTTTTTCATCTTTTTAACATTCAATTATATATATATTTATCTTGTAAGGTAAACGTAGGTTTGAAAAAAATATTTTTTCAAACCTACTTGTTACATATTTTTATTATACTAATTTTTTTCAAATTTTATGCAAGCAATTTACTATAAACCCAATGTAGACATGGATGTTTTCAATATGAAAGATAAAAACCGTTCCAACTAAAACTTGTGCTTTTGTAAAAAAAATTCATATTTTTAAATGGGATTTTAGGTGGACTATTTTTTTGGCCTACTTTAATGTGCTTTCACCTTGCAAGTTTTTTTTGTCTTCTTTTCAATTTGTTCCACTTCAAAAAAAGGTTATGGTTCTAAATTTGAACCTTGGCCAATTGCCCCTTGACAATAGTTCACAGCTCATTGCCTCGAGTATCATGTTAAGGAAAAGAAAAAGAAAACACACACAAAAAAGTGCGGTAGTTCTTTATATGACTTTGATAGCTAATAAAATTATTATGGTTATGAATAGACACATTATTTAGGGTTATAAACCTCTATTGAATAGACATTATCTACATTTGTACCAACAAGTATTTGTTCTAATGATTAGTATTCGATTGAATACCTATCAGTTCAAAACCTTCATTTTTAATAGGTTCTTCAATAGTTAGGTCACTATGTTTACCAAGTACTTGTAATCACTATTACAAAATGTGGGTGCAATTCAATAGTCCATGTTCACTAGACCAATGAATTCACTCAAAATCCAATGAAATCATTTAGAATACAAGGACACCTTTTGTTGTAGTGAATGTGATATCAGTTATGAACCAATATGGTTTCAGTTTGTTAATATTTACTATAACCAAGTTATGCTCAAATTTATCAATAATGACAAGCAAAATCATATTGTTAGGCAAACAATATTGTATCCTATAAGGTCCAAACCACATTCTTTGAAATTTAGGAACATGTGCTGAAATAACCCTTAAAAACCATAACACATAGTCCCAAATTGGAATTTCGTTTCAATCTATCAATTCTTTGACCATAATGACATGTTCCAATTGTTAACAACAATTAGATCTTGTGCAATTATTTGGTTTTCCTATAGTTTTTGTAGTTCTAACAGATGGTTAGTTAGTACTTGGACAAGTGTTGGATCTATGTTCCTTCCAAATCTAATTACTAGTAGAAATCTTCAAATATATGATTGTGTTTATAATTAGTATTCCAGTCATAAAAGACAAAAATGACCAATGGCCCTAAAGTCATTACGGACGAGATATTTAGGACAATAATCATTTAGGACATAATGTGACACAATGATGTGACAAATATCATCCATTAGTCATAAAGGACATATGTGACACATTAATGATAGTTTTGTCATTGTTTAATTATTTTTTATTAATACAAATTGAACCCAAAAACTTGGGGAACATTATATTTTAAATTTGTAATATTTATTATTATATATAACAAAAATAATAAGATTTTTTTTTCAATTATTTTTTATCTCATTATTTTTCATCTTATTAATTATTGATATGTGTCACCACCTAAACTAGCTTTAAAACCTAATTTAAGTGGGGAAGTAGACCACCTAATCTACCTACTTAAGGTCATTTAGGTAACCACCTAACTTAGGTAGTCGAAATAGGTACATAATATTTGGTCAACATTCCAATGTTGACCACACGCCTATCATTTGTCAAGTTTGATCCTTAGACCCCAAGGATGGAATCCAACTCCTTTACCACCAAGCCACCCCACTTGTTATGTAAATAATATAATGTTTATTTTATTTACACCATATTTCATTTAAACAATACAAAAAACTTCTAATTTAATAATTCATATCTTATTGATAATTTGTCCAAATGAAATAATTGTAAAATTATTCATAAATTTCCTTCAACAATGTACATGAGTATATAATTATTTTTTAAAATGTAAATTCAGCTCAAAAATAAGTTATTTGAATTTTGTTATTGAATAACATTTCAATGTCCATATTTTCAAAAAATTAAATTCAAACACATGATTTGTAAATGAAAAAACCTTTATGGCTAATACATGAATAAATAAAATAAAATTATCATACCTTAAACCTTCATTTGGTTTAGGAATTTATGTTGTACAATTTTGCTTCCAATAAATCATAATGTTACTAATAAATTTTAATTTAGACATATGAATCCATATAATTTATCCACATAAAATATATTAATGGATCATAAATCAATTATATATATATATATATCATATTAAATATGAGGTATAATTTTAGTCCAAATATTTTTAAAAATATTACTATTAATATATTAACTAATTTTTTGAAATTATAAATTATATTCATTTTTACTTATTTCAATTTATAATATTTAGTTTAGTCACATTGAATATTTAAAATGGATTACATATCAAGTATATTTAAGAAAAATGTAATTAAGGTTTTTATATTACCTATATGTATAATATTGATCAAAATTAGTTCCTTTCATGTTATAATTTATTATGTCCATTTGTATTCATATTAAATTATTAATAGTCATTTTTTTATCATTGTAAAAAATATATTTGTATGACCATATTGTTCTTGTAATGACACATCATAGTGTTCACATCATTTTCATGGTTATTTTTTATTCTTATTTGACATAATTATATCATAATCACATTTTCAAATGATATCTCAAACATCCACGTCATTTTGTGATGAATCATGGATGCCATATGGATGAAAAATAGGAATGAAAAAACAATGTCATCCTCATGTTACCACATCATCATCTACTAGTCAAATGCATCACTAATATATGACTACAACTTTTCCCACATAAGATTTGAAGTAATATCCTATGACTACAATCAATTACATAGTTGTTTAAAACATCTAATCATTTATTTCTTGGTTGCAAAGAACAAAATTCCTTTTAATGGTAGCAAATACTTTATAGTTGATTATGGATGTAATCTATAAACAAGTTGAAAAGGTGTGTGACCTATTCCAACTTTGTATGTTGTTC
>Ga0116230_10007819_pt1 | contig 10559 bp, 5 predicted proteins | sample S1TSphfallax_3_FD_88678 | JGI IMG/M metagenome (GOLD analysis project Ga0116230, IMG submission 88678) | Host-associated microbial communities from peat moss isolated from Minnesota, USA - S1T2_Fd - Sphagnum fallax MG | ecosystem: Host-associated > Plants > Peat moss > Unclassified | place: USA...
ATTCTAAAAATTCTATTAATTCTATTATTCATAATTTAACTTGGTATTCATAATTTAATAATTATAATTCATAAGTAAAAACATCATTTTCAAAAAATATATATCTTAATAAAACTTTTAAATTGATGTAATAATTATATATATATATATATACACACACTAAATATTGTATCTACTATTTATAATTATGTGTTTTAAATAAATAATTATTTGTATTACATATATTTTTATAGTAATAATTAATAAGATGAAAGGAATAAAAAGTATTTCTTATAATTAATGTCTAATTAATGTAACTTAACTATAATTGCATTGTTTATATATCAATTACAATATTTCATAATTTATCATTGAACTTAATTAATCATGATTTTAAAATTATAGTTATTAATATTGAATCTGATTTTAAATTTTTATAACAATTTCCTATAATTAATATGTTATGTGACACATTTTGATTATGCCACATGTCACAATCTAAAACCATCCAAAGATCTTAATTGGATGTCTTAAATTATTTCAAATTTTCATAAATAGAATAATAATTAAGAATATATATGAAATTAATCACACATGGTAGCATATTGTAAAAACACAAGGTTGACCAAATTAGTTGCAAATTAATCACAATTGACAATTTGTATATAATAGGTGGGTCAACAAATGAACATGTATTTTGTTGAATTTTTTTTTAATCCATGAATGATTGTCATTTGCGACTTGTCCAATGCAACTAAAGGAAATATAATTACAAATGTTTTTTATGACAAAAAACTAATCCCAAAAACCAATTGAAAAAACTTTGATTTCCTCTAGTGTTATTAGTTATCTTAAGTTATTTCATTTTAAATTACTTAAAGTTATTTTACCCTAGGTTATTATCAATTATTCTACCATAGTAAATACCTTAAGTTATTATAGGTTATACCTTATAACAACCTACAACAAAATAGCTTTAAATAATTTGGAATCACCTAAAGTATATACTAGGGTAAAGTAATTGATGATAACCTAGGCTAACTTAAGGTGGAATAACCTAAAATAACAAAAAATAATTTAGTTTAAATGTTTTTGGAATAGTTGAAAATAACTTAAAATAACCTAATGTGGAATAACTTAAAATAACCAAAAATAACCTAAGGTAAAATAATTTCAAGTAACTTACGATGAAATGAATTAAAATAACTGAAAATAATTTTGGGTGGAATAACCTAAAATAGCTTAAGGTAAATCACCTATAATATCATAAGGTGGAATAAATTATAACAATCTATAAATAACTTAGGGTGGAATAATTTTAAATAACCAAAAATAATTCAAGGTATACTAACGTAAAATAGCCAAAATAACCTTAAATAAAATAACCTAAAATATCATAAGGTGAAATAAATTAGAATAATTGATAGTATTTTAGGGTTAAAAACCTAGAATAACCTAAGGTGGATTAACCTATAATAGTAAAATAATAACTTAGGTCATAATAACCTAAAATTAACAAAACAAACCCAAGGCAAAATAATTCAAAAAACTAAGAAAAGCTTAAGGTATAATAGCCTAAAATAACTTTGGGTGAAATACCCTATAATATCCAAAATTAATTTAAGGTGGAATAACTTAAAATATAATATTTAAAATAACCAATGGTGGAATGGTTGAGAACAACCTAAGATCAAATATTAACCTAGGATTAACTTTAAACCTAACCTATGGTACCCCACAAATAATCTAGAATATTTTATTGTAGTGGAGGAATAACTTAAAGTAGTTTACATTAACTTAATAATAACGTAAAACTAACTTTAGCCTATGGTAAGTTACACATAGGTTAGAAAAAAAAATTGCAGAATAATATGTGATAACAAATCATTTCACTTATTTACATAATGATTTAATGGTTAAAGACTTGTTCTTTAAGCATGGAGGTGAGGAGAGGTGAAAGGTTTAAACCTTCACATTTGTGGCCTAGGATAGCTTAAAGTCTTAGGTGCCTAAATTAACAAAGGTTCATAGTTTAATTGAACCTAATATGAATTAAGAGGCTAGTCTAATGGATCAATTATTGGTGAATTTGATTAGCTATTAATCAACTCATTTGTCCATAACAACTAATCCCTATTCACTAAGGGGTTGTGAACATTTTCACCATGGCAAATTTGTTCAAGTCCACTCAAAATCTTACTTCATGTTTTTTGCATGTCCCTCTGTGTTTACCCAGGGGCCTACTTATTATGTTGTGGTATATCTAAAAGGAAGTTAAAAATTATATAAAACCTATATAAAGGGTTAGCTAGGGATTTATTAAATTAAAATGTTATTTAAGGCCTATTAAAAACTATTTGGGAAAACATTTGAAAGTATACCCAAATTATATGATACCTAAAAATTATTAAGGGAACTATTTAGGATCTTACGTAGGGAATTCAAGGAAACATTAAAAATCTTGCTTAAGCTAAGGGATACTTAAGGGATACTTAAGGGCTACTTAAAGGGCTACATAAAGTTTACCTAGGAATTATCAAAAACCTACCTAATGCGTTATTTATAAAGACACCTAAGGTCTTACTTGGGTTATTTGTTATTTAAAGGCTACTTAAGGGACTGTTTAAAGCCTACTTGGGAACTACCTAGGTTATGGGATATCTAAAGGTAAGGGGTTACATAAAACCTTAAGATAATTTTAAAATATCCTTTTAGGTAGCTCCTACATAACCCCCCTATGTAACCTTGTAAGTAGGCTTCGAAGAATCCACTAAATTAGGAAGTCCTTAGGTAGCTTCCTAAATAATCCTTTAAGTAATCCTTAAATTGCCCCAAAAACAACCCCCTTGATATCCCCTAACTTAGCAAGTTCCTAGGTAATCTCCCAAATAAGCCCTATATAACCCCCTAAATATCCGCCTAGCCAACCCCTAAGGTAGCCACTAAAAAGCCCCTTATGTAACCCAATAAGTAACCCTTAGGTATCCCTCAACTTAGAAAATCCCTTTATAACCCCTTAAGTAAGTCCTATGTAGCCTTCTAAATAACCCCTAAATAACCCTTAAAATGGCCCTATGTGGCCCCCCTTTAAGGTTTTCAACAACCCCTATCCTAGGTGAATAATTCATGGATAGGTAGGTAGCTAATAGGTAAGTAGGTGGGCTATGGGTGGGTAGGTAGCCCATGTAAATAAGTACACCTAACTTAATTAGCCCCCTACTAGGTAAACCCCTTAATTTAATGTAAATAGACCATAATGCATGATGAAAATATTGATTATGTGTAATCTCTTTTGAGGATTTCATCTTTAGTTTTGAAGATTGATCCTCACTTTGTTGGACATTAAAACAAGCTTGAAAAAGGAAGATGAATGGTCCAATCAAGATCAAATGAGGTTCAAACTAAGGATTACTTTATGCATAACTTTAATATATAGACTACAAGTGGGAGGATTTCAACCAATTTCACTTTCACTTTGGGAGTTCAAATCTTTAACCATTGCATAACAATTTTTTTGCAATACAAGAAGTTCATAAAAATATAAGCATATATTTTAAAGCTTAAACTAACATGGCGACCTAGTACTCTAACCTAGGTTAACATAGGCTTCCTTAGGCTACTATAGGCCAACCTAAGTCTCTTTAGCCAAACCTATGTCTATTTAGGCTACATGTGCTAAACTAAGTTAAATCAAAGTAAAACACTCATATTAAATTAAGTTAAAATAGGCTACTTATGTGAACCCATGTAAATTGATGCTAAACTAAGTTATTTAAGCTTAATGAAATAAATTAGGTTAAACTAGGTTTTCTTTTTAGGTTAACTTAGTCTAATTTAAGGTCATCTAAACTAAATTAAATTAGGTTAAATTAAACTACACCTATAATAGGTTAAACTATGTCAAACTAGGTCATTTAAACTAAACTTCAAGGTTAAACCTAGAGGCTAAAACTAAACTAAACCTAAGGGTTAAATCTAAATACTAATCCTAGGCTAAACTAAAATTAAACCTAAGTTTAATTTAAATTAAATATAGGCTATAACTAAAGGTTAAAATTGGGCTACAATTTTGAAACTAAACCTAAGCAAAACTTGAAGGCTAAGTTTAGATATTAAACTTAAAGGTGAAAACTAAACTAAACCCAAGTGAAATCTATTTAAGCATCACAAGTTGTCATAATCATGAAAACCATATTTTGGTGTAATGTTTCCTTCAACATGGAAGGATTCAATGTTTGAGATTTTGCGGATTACTAATTCAATTATGCCAAACATTAAGATGGCATGGTTTATTATTTTACGAGCAACATTGTTGCTTAGGAAAAATGGCAATACTAGCACAAGGTCTTTGAGAAAACACCTAACAAAATAAGAAAATTCCAAAAGGATGCACCTTTAGGAAACTCAATCACTTTGTTTAAAATTATTACAATCAACTTATTTTACATGGTGTTCTTATACTATAATAATTTGAAGAGAAGAAGGGAGAAAGGAAAACTAGTTTCTAAAACTTTTTAACTTGTTGAAATTCATATAGTGTAATCCTTTAACATTAAAAGAAATTAGGTGAATGGAATGAATCCATCTCCTACATTTCCAATGGGTCGGTAAAAAATGTGTTAAGAGCTTAAATTATCATCATAAATGGATGGGCGTACTATTAAGACTAGGTCGAAAAAACTTTTAGCTTGAATGTTCTTGGTCTTGAAAATCCTTTAGGTTGATGTTTTAATCTTTAAATTATTGGGGCAATGCATCAAATGGATTGACATCTATCCAATTAACTTTAAGCTTCCTAAATATATCTAAGGAGAAACCAAAAGAATTTTTTTTGTTCATTGGGGCCTTTAGAAAGGATTCAAGATTGCATTTTTCAAGTCTTAGAGGATGTGTCATTTTCATATCCAAGTTGAGGATTTCAAGAAGAAATGCTATGTGTACCTTGCTTGAGGTTGATCCCTTAATAATTCTTATTTTTTATTTTGTCAATTCCAAGCCTTTTAACACCTCACTATGCTCCTTTGGATTTGCATTTCTAGAGTTTTTGGCAAGTGGTTTGTCTAAGGTTTCCATGTGTTTTTAGGCATGTACCACTTGCATGAATTTTTGTTAAACATTTCCTTTAGGTATCCAAGCTTGATTAGTGGGCTTTATTAAGGATTTTTGATCTCCCATTCAACCTTTTACACCCAATCACACCAAGAGATTGAATGTATTCTCTACAATAACATCAAGTTGATTAATTCCTTCCCAAACCAATGCAAATTTTGATGATGTGTCCAAATTTCTTACATTGTTGGCATTGTTCAACAAACCTGTGGACATGGTTTTTTGAATTACCATGAGGTCCCCCAAGTTCCACATTTTCAAGTAAGGACATAATTTTGATGCATCCCACTAGTTTGTTAATGTTACTAACTTTTACAATGATCATTGATCCAATTGATCATTTGACATACAAATCCATCACATAAATCTTCAATATTTCCCCAATTTTATAAGCCACGTGGGTGAGGTTTTTTAAGTTGCAAAATACCTCATCGATGTTGGAAAATTGCACCAATATTCTATGTGTGAATAGGAGCTCCATTCCTTTTCTTACAACATCAAAATGTGACAAGTACTAAAAGTTTTAAAAAATTTAACAACATTGTGTTCCAATTCACTATCACAAAATTCTAAATCTCCTTTACCCCAACCTCATCCCAAAACTAAACCTCAAAGAACCCTTTAGTTTGAAGTTCATGGACAAAATATTTGTGGAAAAGTTTCATACAATTTAGAAGAAACTTGTGTGATGGTTGCCCTTTCAAGGCATAATCAAGCATGTTCATGTGCATTTTTTTGATATTCATTCATGACATTTCAAGTCTCCAAGGTTGTAGGAATTCTGACATCAAGTTCCAATGTTTGGTCTACTAGTAAAGCACCTTGAAACTCTTTTTCAAATGGGATTGAAAGTTGCATTTGAACCATTACTCGGGATAACGTTGGTTTCTATGGGTCACATTTTGTTCAACTCAATTACAATTTGTTGACATAGTGCATTTCAAGTATGAAGCTTTCAACTTGTTGACCATAGGCTCCTCGTGATTGTTTTGATATGCAACAAAAATATATGTCCCACCATTCCCGCTATCTCCTAAAACCTCCAAGTCATAAAAAAACTTGAAAAAACAAGAAATATGTAAGGAGGAGGTAGTACTTCAACAAGAAAACCAAAATCAATGAAGGAAAAAAAAAAAATTTCCTTGTCAAACACCTTCAAAACTTGCATTTTAAGTTGAACTTGGACAAAAAAATAAGAGAGTTGCAAAGTTCCTTTTACCATCACTACTCCTTTGAACCAGAAGTTTTACATCTTATAGTTCTATCCAAAAAAATGTGCATTAGGTTGAACTTGTAGAGGGAAAAAAGTTGGAAAAAAAGGTTTGCAAACAACCTTTTCCATCACCATGGCTTGCAACTTGTTGCACAATATTATTTTTCAAAAATAGTTATTGAATGGGTAAATATGCAAATGCATTTAGACTTGAAGCTTGATCCTTGTTGCACAACATTGTTTTTCAAAAAAAATTATTGAATGGGTAAATATGCAAATGCATTTAGACTTGAAGCTTGATCCTTATTGCAACATTGCAAATGTGTTGTTGAATCAAGTAAAATGTGAGCACCTTTGATTTAACTTGCTATGATTTGGTGAACAAACAACAATGAAATATTCAATCAAGCTCCAAAGTTCTTTCCTTGAAGATTATGAAAAGGAATAAAAAGCTAACAAGGTTTCCATTAAGGTTTTGGTAGTTACCATCACCACCTACATCATCAACATTAGATTTGAAGCCCACACCATCAAATGATAAGCATATGTTGGCATTTTAAAAATATTTTTGAAATTTTAAACATAATTTCATGGGGGAAAGATTATCCATTTTGTTATTGAATTTCATAAAACACCATTTGGTTTCACCATCTTCCTTTTCTAATTAAACAACATTTTTAATGATTTCCTTCATGGAATTTGATAATAAACTTCCAAGGAAGTTTTTTCTTTTTTGTAATTGAACTCCAATGAGTGATTTAAATTTTTTTCATTTTTTTTTCTTGGGTTGAAAAGAAAATTGAATGTTTTTTTTCTATTTTTTGATTCTACCTTTTTAATATCCCCATCACTACTTCACCAAGCTCAAAATTCATTACTTTGAACTAGCATTATGATTTTTTTTTACTAAAAAAATACATTGATTTAAAAAAAGAACATATTTAGAAATGAAATCTAGACCTATAGTAATATCCACTATCATTACTTACATTGTAATTTTTTTTAAATCAATAACTTTTCATAGTCCATGCACATCACCCACACACATTGCTTAGAAAATGATTTTTCACACATATATAAATAGTGGTAATGGCAATGAAAATGATGGTGAAACACATAGTATATAATATGGGAGTGGGTTCCTAAACATCTCATAAGGTTATAAGGCAAAAAACATGTAATTGAAAGAATCAACCAAATAAATTTACATAAGAAACCTTTTGAATATAAAACAACTTTTAGTTATAAAAAATCTTTGAATGAAAATGAATGATGTTAGAAAATGATTGAACTTGTCTTCCTTCCAAATGACTTATCATTCCATCATGACATTTGGAAAGACATGGGTTCAAATGTTTAAAAACCATTTTGGTCCTTCAACACAATTTGATAATGGAGGTTCTAATCAATGTTTGGTGGATACAAACAATTGATCCAATTAATAAAAACCTAGATTGGAATTGGTTTTTATTTTTGGAACTATAATTTGATTTGATTTTTAAAAAATAACTAAATTTGTTCAAAATTGGGTTCTTGGATTGATTCATGTGTGAAACCAAAACCAAGATACTTTTTATTTATTTAAATGTGACTAGATGTGGGTTGATTAGTAATTAATCATCAATTTTGGTTTAGGCTAGTAAGAACCAAAATTGAAACATGGTATAATATTCAAAACTAGACCTAAAACCAAATTCCCAATTCCATGTATGCATGAATTGAAATTGAAACAATTGAAATTGATTTTTTTAAAACATGAGGTTTTTCCTTAAAATAAAGAATGACCCAACATTGTTATAATGTAGAACTAGATTTAGGTTTTATTGTCAACTTTTATATATCAGATTTAAACCTAAATTTTTTGGAGTCTTGGACCCATTTGTTCAACATAAAATTAGCATGGCCTAACAACTTTAATCTAGGCCACTCCCCCTTGCCCCTTGGAGGACATCCAAAGGGGGTGTCATAGTAGAAATTAAACTCCCTTTCCCGGAGTTCTCATTCTCCTATTTTGTCTGACCTAAACAACAGTTCCTATCTTACTCACGATATTAACCTCTTACCTTTCATGTATTAAACCTAACCCTAATCTAATGAATCATAACTAACTAGAACTTGCATTTATTCTTTCCTTTTTAGATATTATTACCTTCCCCATGCCTTGTCTAATCCAAAAGAAATCCCTTTTCTATTCACAACATTAATTTTTTACCTTTATTGTATCAAGCCTAACCCTAATCCAATGAATCATAACTAATTGGGACTAGCATTTTTTTTTCTTTTTTATACCTTTTGTAAGCATAATTATCTTTTTCTTGCCTTGTATGAGCCAAATAACAACTATCTTTCCCACTCCCACACTATCTTATTATTCTTACTATAGCTAACCACAACCTTAAAACCAACAATTCATAAGCAAGATTACACACATATAACCTATAACAACTAGAGATAATTTTCTTCAAAACAAAGCTTCACACATCAAAAAGAAAATAAAGTTAATGGGTTTGTTCAATCCTTAATGTGGATCTCTTCTCCACCAAGCTCTTACTTTGCTTGAAATAACACTATTTTGTTTACTAATAGCTTTCATCTCTATCCTACCTCTATTTGCAACCTTGTTAACAACATGAATCCTCCCCACTATTAAGATTAAACTTCCTCCTATCTTTCTCTACCTTCATTTCAAAGGGGTAGACTTCTATTCCCTTGTTGAGCCAACCCCTTCCTCCACTTTTTCATCTTCCTTTTCTACCAAGCCCTGGTTCAAGATCCACATACCTTTCCCACTTTCATCCAGTTCCCACCAAAATTGCCTTAAGTAAATGTTAGCACCACCATTGATGTTTCCACCTCCAAGTCTTCTTATTATTTGGGTTAGACAAGCTTGGTCAACCCACCTTTTCATGATGTAGGAGCTTTTTCTTTTGTGTTTCCTTCCCCATGATGTACCCAATCTCCATAACTTTCACATTACTCATCATGACTTTTCAATCCCCTCCCACTATCTCACACCCCATTCATCACTTAGAAAAATGAAAGTTGTCAACAAGTTGTAGGAAAAAAGAAAGATGTTGTTTTAACCTAACCCTAATACCTAACACCTTCCTAGAAGCTTAAGCTGCCATATCCATATCCTTTTATTTAAAGGCTTACTTGGCTAAGGATAGGACATGATATCCCTATTTTAATTTAATCTAGTGATTTTACCCTCCCCTCATGTGAGGTGACTTTCTATCCTTCTACTTTTGGGTTTATGAAAATGATTATACTCGAAGGTACATATGTTATTAGTGAAGGAAAAATGCAATGTGCATCTCTAGATGTTACATTGCATTTGTAATTGAAAACAAATAATTTGCCTTTTATGCATCATTTATGATTTAGAATTGATAGATATATTTTTTGAGTTAAAACTTTTCAAATTTTAAAATGTTATGTTCAATTGTCACCTACCTAAACCAATTTCTAAAGATTTGATAATGTGCTCAACTTGACAACAAAACTCTAATCATTCAAAACATTTTTCTTATCACATATGTTATCCAAATTTAATTTGCATTAGTTCATTGAAAAATTAGCTACAAGATGCATTTGCCTACCAAATCTCAAACTCTGTACCTAAATCAATAAAAAGTTATGCCATAAAACTCGAAAGGGTTTCACGAAAGCAAAAAACTCAACTTGGCAATAGACATTTAGTCACTTAAAACATTATTGTTGTCACATATTCTATTCAAATCTACTTTGCATTAGTTCATTGGAAAACTAATTTTAGGGCGCATTTGCTTACCAAATCTCAAGTTTTGCACCTAAATCAATAAAAAATTATGCTACAAAATTTGAAAGGTCTTGTGAAATTTCTTTAAGATTTCAAGCTCCCAAAACTACCCCTATTCACTTCCATTATTTCAAAGGTACTATTATCATCCAATTTATTCTTCTTTTCCCCACCATCTACTAAGACTAATCACTCATTTCCTCCCAAGGAAAGTTGTAGGAACAAGTTTTCAAATATTCAAATCCAAAATTATGTCCAATAAAAAAGCCCAAATGATCCAAATTCGCACCTTCAAAGAAAAGAAAAAAGAAGGAAGTGAAGGAAGACCCCAATTTGGCGGCCAATGGAAGGTTCTAATGTTAAGTGGCCCTTGGAAGGTACCAAGCTTGGTGGCCTTTGGAACGAGAAAGAGAAACATCCATTTCACTTATTTTCACTTTCCCCCCAACAAATTTTACTTAAACCTTTTTAAAAAAA
>Ga0116230_10007820_pt1 | contig 10559 bp, 7 predicted proteins | sample S1TSphfallax_3_FD_88678 | JGI IMG/M metagenome (GOLD analysis project Ga0116230, IMG submission 88678) | Host-associated microbial communities from peat moss isolated from Minnesota, USA - S1T2_Fd - Sphagnum fallax MG | ecosystem: Host-associated > Plants > Peat moss > Unclassified | place: USA...
AACAAGCAGACTGCCAAGGTAATTGAATTGTATACTTTACCATGCTTTCACCCAAAAGTAGCATCTAGAAATCCTTGCTTTGGGAAAATTTTAACGTCTTTAAAAACTTCAAATTGATTCCACTTCTTGAGCCAAAAAAATTTATGGTTTGTACTAACACAAGACGAAACTAACATTTATAGTTTTTCAATAAACATTTCGGCTTTGGATTCATATAGTAATGAATCTGAACCTCGTGCATGAACTTTGGGCCCAATGAAGGATTGCATATAGGAAGCCGCTCGTGGAAAGCAGTCATGTTGCCCCTACAAACCGTTTCCATAGCCTTGTTGTTTAAGGTCTTTAGCTAGTCCAAAACTCTCAAAGTTAAGTCCACAACATTTGCATAATAGAGTTGATGGGCAATATCAACTACCACATCCAACTTTTTCTAGAAAGTTGAAATAGGATTAGTGGTATAAATTAAACTCAACATTTCAAAGATGGTATTGAATATGAATAATAGAAGGAAATTGTTTCACCTTGTACATATAATATAAAAAAACCACATGTGTGAAGGTGTATTAAATATTTTGTGTTTTGGCCTCTGATTTCTTGAATTGTTTATATGGAATGACCTTTTAAAACTACTACAAAGGTATGATTCCAATATTCTAGATCCTAAAAACTCATAGACCATAAATGGCTTCACATGGTCCAATTCAATGGACATGTATTGCAACAGTGATAAGAAAAGTTAATGTTATATTGAAATTTTCAAAATGAGGAATATATGGAAATGTAAAAATATAATAAGTTTATTTGTTAAGCTTTGTCATTGTTCTGAGGAGCTCCATTAGGCCACTCTTATTATTAAACACAAAATTATCCATGCATATGTGCCAATTTGCATCAAATGGATGCACTTTTTCTATATGAGGGAACCAAGCTTAAAGTTTGTGGTTTTTGTCCCAGACATGGAACATTTTCCTAGATAATAGCATGAGATTTGGGTCTCCCTGCAATAACTCCTCAAATCTATCACTCTTTTCCTTCTAGAAAGGCCCCATGATGACTCAACAATTGAAACAATAATCTTTTCACCTCGCCAATTTGTGGGGGAAACAAAGAAGACCTTCTCCCCCTGCCTATAACCCATTTGAAAGGCCTATTCCATTTTAAGCACATCAATTTTTAAAACAAACCTAACAATGGGCATGGCAACGAACTTGCATAATGGAATGCCCATTCATGATTTTTGCTTGGGATAAATCTTGAATTTTTCCTACCTTGTTCGTGTTGAATTTGTTTTTGGATTACATTGTCACATGATGTTGGAACTGGTTAGATAAACAATCCATGAAATTTAATTGTCAGATCTTCAATGACAGGTGATGTTTTTAACTCCTTTATTGAAAACTAAATAATTATGTACTATTCATTAGCAGATTCATGCCATATGTAAACAAAAGAAAGTAGACCAATTGCAATGCAATTTTGCAAAGGAACCTAGCCATTTAAAGAGGGATGTGTTTGTAGTGTTAATTAGTGTCGACTGATTATTACTGAGATGTTATCTAAGCACCTCCTAGATAGGAAACACATCAACAAAAATGATTCCAAGTTTGATGCGAATCAACATTAAGAACTAGTTAACAAAGAACAATAGAGTTTAAATCGTTAGTTGTCACCGATTGACTATTTGTTAGACGTTCTTATTGCACTTCCTGAAAGACAACAACAATCCTCATTTGGTTGGAAATTGTCATCAAAAGCGACCTTTGTAATGATGGAAGTGTTAATCAACATCGATTGACATTCCATCTGCATTCTAACCAAACCTCTTAAAGAGATTTAGACAACAAATTTGGCTATGGTGGTATTGATATAGGGGAATTACCCTAGGTTGACACCAATCGGGTTGAATCATCATACTAAAACACATTTGCAAGAAAATTGAAGATTTTTTTTTTTGAATTGAAGGTTTAAGACCCACCTCTTATTGAATTACAAATGTATAAACCCCATGTATAGGTGGTGTATCCATAACATAAATTGACCTGGAAAATGGATGCATTATAAACAACACATAATATTTTTAGATAACCCTAAACTAAATGTCGACAATTGAGACAAGAAATTGAATTCAAATGTTTAAGAAATATCATTTCTTGGAGAGACTTACTTTTCTATAGTCTAGAACTTGTGTTATCGAATCCAAATCCTTCTCCTTGTTTGTTTCATGCTCATCAAATTACCACGGATGGTGAGTTGATTTTTCATGTCATACAAAAAATGAAAATATCAAGATCTACATCTTAAGTTGTAAGTGGAAAATTTTGTTGGTTATCCCATAAACATATCACAAGTTCTACAAAACAAATCGGTGGTTGTGCAAGAAACAAAATGCACATTTTATAATAACTAATTCATTGGTTTGTTTAGAAAAAAAATGATAACAAAATCAACATGACTAAATCATTTACACACATAATGATTAACCAAGCTTGAAATGCACACCTTTTCCAACATCAAGTTTGTCTTTGATGTCTCTAAACCCTCTACACCAATTTATATGCAAGCCGTCAAAAGGTGTCAAGAGAAATCAAAACTCTAAATCTTGGAACCCTATAACCCTAAATCCTGAAATCCAAAACCATAAATCATGGAACCCTAAAACCTTAAATATCAGTGCCTAAACTTGAAATCCTAGAACCCTAAAACCCGAAATCCTAAAATCCAAAACCTTAAATCATGGAATCGTAACACCTTAATCCTATAATCTTAAACCCTAAACTTGGAACCTTAAATCCTTGATCCCTAAAACCCTGAATCCTATAATCTTAAACCATAAACCATGGAACCTCAAATCCGTACATCCAAGTGTCGTAAACCCCAAATATGGAACCCTAAAACCCTAAATCCTAAAATCCTAAACCCTAAATTGTGGAACCCCTAAACCCTAAATCTTGTAAACCTATAACCCTAAATTTTACAACTTTAAGCCCTACATCTTCTAACCCTAACCCTAATTATTAAATTTGCAACCCTAACCCTAAATCATATGAGAAACCGCCCCCTATATATCGATATCATTAACTCATGACAATTCCATGGATTTCCGAAAATTAGATCCATGTTAGGTTTGGACTTCACAGTCGGTGCCAATTAAACACCTACATTGGCATTGTTGTAATAGAGATTTGGAGACCACCAAGAGATTGACCGCTAGACATTTGCATGTCTGTCTAAATGCATTTAATAACTTGAAAAAATAAACCTGAATTTGGAAGAAATCGCAGAATTGGAACTGGGGATTTTTTAGTTTTGTAGTGCACTCCATAGAGCACACAAGCTCAGCTTAGAATCGAAGAAACTAGAATTCATGTTCCATTATGGAAATTTTAATTGGTGTTGATTGAACACCCCTAGAGTTTTTTTGGTCCATGAAATTTCTTGTGAACCTAGAGGTGGTTTCAAATCTAAATTTCTTTTAAAGATAAATCCAGAAAAATACATGTACAAACTTTATTTATCAGAGAACGCTATTAATTGATAGTGTTCCAAATATCTTTGTTGAGCTTTTTGCTACTTTATGTACCATTGAAGAATTCCAATAAGTGTTTGAAAGCTCTGAAGTATAATCTTATTTGAATGCATCTAAAGTTCATGCACTACCATCAAACAACCATTGTGCTAACATTCATCCGAAAACTCTTTCAAAATCTAAAAGACAATCTAGTCTTTTTAATGTCAAAATTGAACTCGAAATCAAAAATGAAAACGAGAGAATCACTTTACCTCTCGGGTTGTGTTGGTCTTGTTGGAAATGGCTTTGCTTGAAACTTTGAAACAAGCAAATCTATGAATTTTTACAGCTTGAAAGACTATCTTGCATGTTTGAAAAACTTGGAAAACACTCAATCTTCATGAGAAAATGGGTATATTAAACTTACCTCCTCCTTTATCACTTCCTAGTGCCGCAACTAAAGGCTTTTCTTCCTTAATTTTGCCATCTACTTTAAATTCGTCTCCAGAAAAAGTGTCCCTTTCCTTTTCTTAGGTCTTGACCCCACTATTGTGTGTTCATTTGGCATTTGCAAACTTTTGTATGATTTTAGTTCTATTTCAACAACTTGTGCTTATAGTGCCACCTATTACCGTTCAAATTCGATGATGTATCGTTATTATGCACTATGAATGGTCAGAGTTTTCCAAGAAACCATGATAGTTTGTTGTTGTGATTTTTGTTCATGCTAACCAATTTGTAACTAATTCTATTACTTTTTGAAGTTCAACAAAATATTGTTAGTTGTTTTTAATGTACGTGCATACTAATTTGTAATTGTTAGGTGGCTGCTATAATGTAAATTGATGGTGAATGGTGTTTTGGTCTTCTGGCATGAAATTGACTATCAACCCTACTAGCACCTTTACAAATATTTTTTACCATGTTACACACTTTGTGGCTTGGTAATTATAAAATAATGGCAATCAAGGCTAACCTAATAATGTTGTAATGTTTATAAGATTTGGCAAACATGTTATTAATTTTTTTAAATTCATTTAAAAAACTAAACCCTATTTATATTTAAGAATTTGTGTTTGGGTGGGTTATGATTCATGTTGCGATATCAATTTTTATTTTTCCTATAAACACGTCCATGTAGTTCTTATTTTATGATAAATTTGCTTATCATTTCTTTTCATTCCATTAATGATTTGATCCCAAAAATGCGTACCATTAATGTTGACAAGTTTTAAAAGAAAATAAATTGATTATGACACACAATTTCTTTGAGGCTTCCACCAATTTTTTTTAGGTTCAAATTTATTTACATTGGGTTACTAAAAATTGGGACTTCCTAGATGGGGTCATTGCTTACAAATGGTGGGAGAATTAAGGATGTCATTGGACATGATTCATATAATGGGATTTTTCATAAGTTTCATTTTTCTTTTTGCATTCTATCACATTGAACATATTTATTTAATTCGTGGGAAAATTGGATGTATAAAAATTTGGCCATGAACAATCAATTTTTTTGGCGTAATTGGGTGTTCATGTACACTATCATATCGTTTAAACTAGGATTTTCTTTATGATTTTCAAGTCACATGATTTATTTTTTAGCTCAATAGTTTGTAATAAACATTAAATTATGTTTATTAATGTTTTAACCTTATATTCAAGCCTTGTGATGCTACCTTCTTTGTGCTTCTTTTTTGTTCCCTTAAGTCCCTTTGGAATTTTCTTCCCCTTGGGACTATTTCAATGCTTTCACTAATGGGATTGCACAATTCAAATGGAAAGTGTTCCTGAGACAATGGTCTATTGTGGCCATCATTTGCTTTGTGTTAATGAACGTCCACCACCATCTTTTTGGCTTTTTAATTGGCCCCATTGTATTGAGTTCTTCCAAGTAAGGACATCATAATTTTCTTTTCTCTTGATCATTCCTATTACTATTCCAATCATACTTCTCGCCACATATCTCCAATTGGGAATTAGTCATTAGGAGTATCCCAAGATGGATTGAAAGGTGATGGTGTATTTCGATGTTATTGTTTGGGGTTTATTAAAGCAACCCTATGGAATATTTGCTTTACATTCCAAGAATTAGGTCCTTCCTTAAATGATCACCCCCAATAGTCTAATTCCATTATTATTGTTAAGTTTTTTGTTTCCCTTGCACATTTATGTGCCTTTTCAAATGTCATACTATGTCCAATGTTGGGATTGTATTCAATATTTTTTAATTCATTCTCTAGGGTAATTTTTGGTTTTCTTTTTGCCGCCATTACTTTTCTTGTTGTTTGTATTTTCAGCAATATCAATGAGATTTTACGTGAAAGGAAACTTGTATCCATTTTGCCAATTTAGTTTTTTGTAATCCTTTCACATTCTTCCTTTGTGACGTGAGATAACCTTTTGTGTACTATTGTTACTCATCATTTCATCTTATTAATAGTATGCTTTTGCCCTTCTATATTTCACGATGAATTCTCTAGCTCTAGTTCCTCATCTATTTTTCAATTTTAATTCATGATGCAGTGGCATTTTTTGTTTTATAACTGTGATATTATTATGAGATTTATCTTAGTGTTTGCTTTCCTTTTTAATCTTGATGGCTACTATCCATGTTATAGGAAAGCTAGATCTTATCATCTTGGTCTTTGATTCTAGAATTGTCCAAGTGACTAAGAATGTCTTTTATGTAATGTTTGTATTCCAATGGGGATCTTTGCATGTTTATAAGGATGTTTCTTATACCAAAGACAACATTGTTTTAAGTTATGTTTATCAAGTTTTTACTGTGAATTTTAAACGGATGTTTTGGATTGTCCCCAATGGCAAGTATTGGATCATCATCAATCATGTGCTCAATAATTCTCATGATATTGTTTTAACATTGGGCACAAATGCATCAGTGGTAAACATTGTTGCAAAAAACATCATGATGAAAGAAGAGCCCAATTTAGTTTCCCATGACTCAAAGTTTTATATCGTGATGGTGAAGTCATTATTTATCAACCTTTGTGATTTTTCTAACAAAGATAGCCCTTCCTTTCCTAATGTTGTTGTCCTTGTCTTCATGAATTCTTGACTTGTCAAAGAGCAACCTTTGCACTTAGTGGTGAAAGCAAATTATGGTGTAGACAATTTTAGGGAAAATTAGGACTATATATAGTACCAAAAGTAATAAAAAGTAAAATTTCATTCACTTTGAATTTTTAAAAAAAATCACATGTAATTAATTTGAGATTTAAACATAAAATAAATAATTAAACCCATATTAATATGCAATTGATTGGTAGTTATATCATTGTGTATAAATACACCAATAATTTTATAAACATTGATTTAAAACCCCTATTTTGTAGCAAAATTTAAATATTTTTATTAATTTTGAAAATCCATATATTTTAATGTGAAATGGTAAAACCAACATTTAGCCCATCTACATCTTTAATGGACGAAAATTTTACAACTCAAAAAAATCATAATTTTCATCATTATGATAACATAATTGTACTAATAAATGTTTTTAAAACATTTGATATGAATTTTAGAACTTGAAAATAAATTGAAATTTTTAGTGTAGAAGATTTTTTTTCATGATTGTTTTTACATGTGCAAAATTTCATGGATAAACTACCATTAAATATAGTCCTTCATAGTCCTTTTTTACAATTGCAGCACTATGATAGGGTTGTTGCAAAATGAAAATGTACTCCAACTAATAATTAATTTGTTCATATTTTCTCCAATTTATTAAACAATGATATATTGGGATGTAAATCACCATTAATTGTAAATTTTACTTACAAAATGTTTTCCAAACATCCACCATAATATATCAAAGTTCCATAGGTATCAAAGTTGTCAAATTGTGACAATTTTTTGTTTACACCATAGTGTGCTTTCACCCTTAGATGTGTCATGAGAAGCTCCTTTCATTAGTGTTGTTAATTCGTTGAAGGCAATGTCTTTGACCTTGCACACTTGTTCTAAATCAAAGTCCCTTGAGTACGATGCCATCACAATTGAGGTTATGAATTATCTTCCCACAAAATTCAATGGTGACATATTATTTGAGCTTCCTCCTATGTGTCATTTGTTGGGACATTATAAACACAATTGCAAGGTACGAATAGAAAGTACAATGGTCATGCTTGGTGCAAGTTGCAAACCCATAACATCAATAATTCATTTAGATTGGGCTTCAGAATGAGGAAATGCTTTGGACATTTGTGTTGTCAGAATGATTATTGTCCTCTGCTTCAATGTTCTTATGTGCACAATGAAGTTAGTTGGATTGGCGATTGTTCCCATCTACCAATATTTGGGTAGCATCTCATGAAATCCCTTGTCTATACCATTAGCTGTAAGTTCTGCGACTTTTCACCCACCTATTTACAAACTTGAAGTTCTAAAATGTATTATGTTGTTCATAAATTTTCAATTCTTTCAAAAGCCATGATCCACTTGGGGCACCCATTCACATCCAATTACAAAAGAGATGTGTAGAAAATCCTTTAGGGAGATGAAGAACATGGTTGCAGATGAGGTCTATTACACACCAACTGCTACATCTTCGGTTATTTTTTTTCTATGAATAAGACTTTTCTTTTTCATCACTTGTTCAAAGAGGATGGACAAGGTCCTATGGAGCTTCTCAAAGGTGAAAAACTAAATCAAACGTTGTTAAAGTTTGCTCCTATGTGCTTTCTTGGCATATGTAATCTAATTGCTTCACTGAAACATCATCCCGATAATTTGATCTTCGTTGACTGTATCTTCAAATTGAAAGCACTTTTTGGTTACGAATACATTTAGGACAATTGTTTTCATGGTCAACAAGCTAGGTAGAAGGTTTATTTGTTCAAGATGTATGTTGATGGAACTATGTTCATATTTTATCTTGTCCGGTGAATGCAACCGAAAGATGATTTGCAAAATGCGTGCATGATGTTTGATCACATAAAGTGTGTTCAAGGATGGATGACCATGGCTTGTCTTGTTTATGACTTGTTTTATTGTAAGGTTGTGACGATTATGGTTTGTGACATGCAATCCAAGGACACAAAAAGCTCAATGAATTTTGTGGTGGAAGTTAACCAAAATTGTTGAAAAATAAAGGTTGGGTATGTTCATTTTCAAGGGGTTCATGGCATATGGTGTGTAAACAAACTAGAATGTTGTTCACATTGTTTATGGGACTGGAAATCCTATAGTAAAAATGGTTGACAAAGGGCAGATGTGTGTTTTCCATTGGACTTAGTCTTTCGACAAACATACCAAATAGTTGATTGTTCCTAAGTTCCATGATCAACACAAAACCCTTTGTTATGATTACAAGAAAGCCATGTCCTTGGAAGAAGTTGACCTTCAATATGTTACCATTCGGTTGTGGTGGTATTCGTTTAGAGTTACAAGCGAAGGCACCATTCACAAGTTCAATAATTAACTCAACTTCTGGTAATTTCATTTGCAACAATGGGGGGGTTTCATGTTGGATGTAAGTTCTACCATAACAATGTGTTCAAATTTTATTTTCCGTCGTCCTTCTTGAATTCTAACTTCATTATTTTTATGTGCTTGTAGAAATTTTATTTGGACAAGGAAGTTCATATGGCGACTTGTAACTTATTTGAGATAGTCCATAACATTTGGCTACAACAATCTAACGATAGGGGTACTTGCTTCTTTGCTGCAATGTCCAATAACGATGTGTGAGCATTCATGCATTCCTCATTATATTATGTGTTTTTATAAGGAGGTGCATTAGGACTGGTCCGAACAAGAATGAATTGTGCTTATGTAAGGCCAATCAGTTTAGGGATCCAATCCAAATTACAGCTGCAATTGCTAAGTACACCTCAAGCTTTGGTCTTTCAATTAAATACCATAGTTGGAAGGTGAGGAAGTGTTTGGATTAGCCAAATGCAAGTCATACCTTCCACCTAGGTTAAAAGTATATTCACATTAGCAGGATTGGGTGCACTTTCATTTGAAAGTGGCTAATGCAACGACTCCAATCAACAAATTGTCAATTGTTGATGTGGGAGAGACCAATGACCTTGATCATGTTATTTCCCACAATGGTGCAAAGGTCCTTGAATGCCTATGTGGGGATGACATTTGGTGAATTGAACATTGTCCCCTGAAGTTAAACAATCATTGCTTGGCGTTGCAAAAAAACATTAAACACTATTACAAAGCCATAATCATTTCAAAACAAATAGATTGTGGCATTCTTATTTCGTGTTATGTTGGTTATTAGTTTACAACACAAGGTTTATCAATTGAGCTACATAAGTTTTGGTTTTGTCATGACGACCTTATGCATTGTGTAGGAGGGACAAGCATGAAATATGCGATAAGCTAGCCTTACCTTCTTTATGGCATGTGCATGAAGGGATAAATCTCATTCAAATTGAAGTGGTGGCATTGGAGGAAGCTGGTTTTTTGCTCTCAGAGAAGCCAAGATGTCCCCTCGTTAATCCAATTAGAGATGACATATTTGCACCTATGAACCAACCTCCCGGATGTGCCCCTTGGAATCTCTTTGGCGATGGTATTTATGCCCTTATCTATAAGCCATTGGATCTAGATGGTTGGCTGAAATCAAGGAATGGGAAAAAGACTCATCATCCCAACACTTTCAAGTTATCCATTATGCAAGAAAACAAATGGGAGTGGATGAACTCTTCAAGCCACACTATTAATTCTGTCAAATATTCCTCATCTTAGATATGGACAAATTTACTACCTCCTTAGGATCACCAAAAAATTGTAAGCAATAATGAGGTAACGATTAGTGATTACTTTGCTTGTAATTGCATGGATTATTTTTTTCCATGATAGCTTTGTCCCTTTGCTAGCGAGGGCCATGGGTGCCATGTAAGCACTTATGTTACATTTTGCAATATGCCATGTATTATGGGATTAAATAACCATTCATCCACTATCCATCTTGGAGTTGGAATGAGGTTCATAGATTATTAGGTCATGCCAAAGTCTTGGAGGTAAATTAGGTTGTAATTAGATAATTAATAATGTCATTAGATAATTA
>Ga0116230_10007822_pt1 | contig 10557 bp, 8 predicted proteins | sample S1TSphfallax_3_FD_88678 | JGI IMG/M metagenome (GOLD analysis project Ga0116230, IMG submission 88678) | Host-associated microbial communities from peat moss isolated from Minnesota, USA - S1T2_Fd - Sphagnum fallax MG | ecosystem: Host-associated > Plants > Peat moss > Unclassified | place: USA...
GTGCACCAGCGGGTGCTCCCCCCACCCCGGGGCCGATTGGCCCAAGGCAATTCCCCAGGCGGAGGCGGAGCGGAGGGTCGCGCAGGCGTTCGCTGCCGATCGCTACGTCACGAACCAATTCATCCCGCGGCCCGGAGCGCCGCCGCCCGCGCCGATCGCGCCCATGCGACGGTTGCGCGTGGGCCTCCAATGGCTGCTGACCGGCGACGCGGCCCCCTGGGTGGTCGCCGAGAAGAAAGGATTTTTCGCGGCCCAGGGACTGGACGTGCAGCTGGAACCGGGCGGCCCGGGTCGCGATGTGTTGAGCGGCGTGGTGGTGGGACGAACCGACATCTATGTCGGTTATCCGGACCTGGCGCTGGCGATGGTCACCAGCCGGACCGGCGCCGACCTGCGCCTGATCTGCGCCACCATGAAGTCGACCGAGGCGGGATGGATGGGACTGGACCGCAGCATCCCGCCCACCCAGCGCTCGACCCGGCGCATCGGCGCGGCCGACCTCCGCGGACGGCGCATCGCGGTCCAGCCCGAATCGGATTACCTGATCGCGTACGTGTGCGATCAGCTCGGGCTCTCGCCGAGCGACCTCCAGCTGCGGCGCGCGGGGTCCACCCCCGACGGGCTGTTGACCGGCGCGCTCGACTATTTCCAAGGGCTGCGCAGCGACCAGCCGCGCCTGCTGGAGCGCAACGGCTACAAGAACTGGACCTTTCTGGCGGTGGCCGACCTCGGCTACACCTCCTACCTCGATGTCTCGGTCGTGACCGCGGATTTCTATCACCGCGAACCGGCGGTCCTCGCCGGCTACGTGGCCGCGTTGGACCATGCGCTGCGCTACATCGCGGGCCATTTCCATGAAACCGCCGAACTGATGGTGCAGGCCATTCCGGGCGAGCCCGGGTCCGTGGAGGAGATGGAGACGCGGATCCGCCGCGAAACCGCCCTGACGTTCGGGGACGGACGCGAACCGCTGCTCTTCATCGACCCCGCCAAGGTGCGGAATCTGGTGACGATTCTGTACCGGTATCACCGGCTGGACTTGCCGGGGGGGCCGGAGTAGGCGGCAGGCCCGGGTCTGGGATGTTCGCGGACCGGTGCGAGTTAGGACGGCCGCTTGAAGTGGTACATCTCCACGAGCAGATCAGCCATCGCCTTGATCACCAGTTCCGACCACTCGCGTCCCTTTTCCGGCGTAGCCCCGGCAGGATCGCCGAGCACGCCCGTGGGGCTCAATTCCTTGGCCTTCCACGTATAGAGCGCTCCCCCGAACTCGGGGAGCAGCTTGCTGGCGTCTTCCAGACGGCGCACGTATTTGGACGTGTAGTCGCCCTGGCGGATCAGCTCCGGGGCCGCGGCCATCAAAAGAGACGTCTCGACCTCGCCGGCGTGATAGCCGTAGGCCGCTTCCTGGCCCTCGACCCCGGGCAATTTGAGACCGGTGCCGAAGAGGCAATAGATGTCCATGTCGTACTCCGAATGGAGATCCCGGGCAGCTACGTCGACGAGCGAGCGGTTTCCGCCGTGCGTGTTGAACATCACCATGCGGTTGAGGCCGCTGGCCCGGACACTTTCGCCGAGGTCCCGCAGCACTGCCAAAAACGTGCTCGAGGAGATGCTGAGGTTGCCGGGAAAACCTCGGTTCTCAGCCGACTTGCCGTAGCAGACCGGCGGGAGGGCGTAGATCGGTAGCTCGGGGGGCAGGAGGTCCAAAGCGCGGCCAAGCAGAAAATTGCTCGTCAGGGTGTCGGTGGCGAGCGGCAGATGGTGTCCGTGCTGGGTGATGGAGGCGGTGGGCAGCACCAGGAGGGTGTCCTTCGGCAATTGCTCGACCTGTTTCCAGGTCAGGTAGGGAAAAAACCGTCCATCGGATATCCAGGTTTTCATAGTAAACGCCTCGCGGTTACGGAGCGGCCTTGAAGCCCACCTTTTCCGGGGTGAAAAGGTCGGTGTAGACATCGGTCAGGTTGACCGGGTCGGTCAGGAGACCGCAGGCCTGCAGGTCGTCCCGCAGCGCGGCCCAGCGCTCGGGGCTCACGGCCCCAAGACCTTCACGGGGCGGACCACTACCGTCGATCATATGATATTGCTTCATCTTGGCAAAGGCCTGCCGCATGCCCGGCACGTTGATGTCGGGATTGTCCTTCACGATCCGCGCAAACACCGGCTCGGGATCCTTGAGAAACGCCGCCCAACCAAGGTAGGCACCGAGACTGAAGCGCCGCACTACGTCGGCATGGTGATCGACCAGGTCGTGGGTCGCGACGACTACCTGGAACGAGTCGAAGCCGGCGTTCCGCAAGCTCAGCCAGCGCACCTTGACGCCCGCCTGCTCGGCGTAGACCGGCTCATTCTGCAGCACCGAGTGGGAAATGGCGCCGGGGTCCGTGAGGAAGGCGGCGATCGAGCCGGGATGGGGTTGCACCTTCATCCGGTCGAGGTGGTATTTCCAGACGATGTAGTTGAGGAAATTCGAGCCGGTCGTTGCGAAAATCGACCGGCCCTGCAGATCCTCCATCCGACGGACGGGCGACTCCTCGTGCAGCAGAATGATCTGGCCGTCGCGCTGCAGGAACGTGTTGATCGCGATCAAAGGGAGACCGCGGGAAACATCCATGATCACCTGGTCCGCCGACACGGTCCCGACGGTAAAGGGCTCGGTCAGTACCCGCTTCTCGACTTGGGCGTTGGGGCCGCCCGGGATGATCGTGACTTTGAGCCCCAGGGCCTTCCAGAACCCGAGCTCTTCCGCCGCGTAATAACCTCCGAAATCGGGCTTGGCGTACCAGGACAGCACGAGATGAAGTGCCGACGGCGGCGCCTCGGCCGCCCGCGTTGACCCGGCTCCCGCGAGAAGCAGCGCCGCCAGCACGCATCGGCCAACGCCAGGCCGGGCGTTAGGCATGGTGGCTGTTCCGGTAGTGGTACATCTCGGTAAGCGAATCCGCGGCGTACCGGGCCATCGCCTCCATCCATCGCCGACCGTTCTCTGGGGTGGCCTTGTCCGGGTCGCCCAGTACACCCGAGGAAGAGATATCCCGCGTCAGCCACGCAAAAGTCGCTCCCGCCCGCTCGGGCATCAAGTTGCCCGGCTCTCCGACCTTGCGGATATAGCTGGCGGTGTACTTCGACGAATCCACGAGTTCCGGGGTCGCCGCCATGATGAGCGCGGTCTCCATCTCGCCGGCGTGATAGCCGTAGGTGGACTCCTGCACGGACATGCCCTCCACCTTCCCGCCACCCTGGAGACAGAAGACCCGCAGCCCGAGCGCAGCCCGGATCTCACGGCCCATCATCTCGATCAACGCGGCGTTGCCCCCGTGCATGTTATAGAGAACGAGATTCTTGAAGCCGGACGCCTTGACGCTGGCCGCGAGGTCGTGAAGCAGCGCCATCAACGTTTCGGCCCTGAGGGAAAACGTGCCCGGGAAGCCGAGATGTTCGTTGCTCTTGCCGTAGACGACCGGCTCCAACGCGTACACAGCCATTTCCGGCGGCAAGAGCTGGAGGGCATGACCGAGGATATAATTGAGCAAAAGCGAGTCCGTGGCCGCTGGCAGGTGGTGCCCGTGTTGTTCGATCGCGGCGGTGGGCAGAATGATCAGCGCCTCCTCCTTGGGTATGGCCTCGACCTGTTTCCAGGTTAGATAGCTCAACTGGTACCGATCGGGGATCCAGGTCTTCATTGGGCGCAGGTGAGCACGATCTGCACCATCGGGAGGCGTCTGACCGACCCGGGCCCTTTTTCCAAACTTTGTATGTTAAGCAACAAAGTTGGCACGTGCGGTGCTGAGCGGACGAGATGAAAAAATTTACCCGTAGGCAGGCGTTTTGTCTCGGGCTCGTGACGGTGGGTAACTTGGCCATGGCCCAGACCGGGCCCGCCACCACGCCCCCGCCGAGCCCTGCGGTGACGACCATGGAGACCTTCAACATCAGCGACGTCCCGGTCGCGCAGGACATCCTGCCCACCAGCCGGCCCTACCAGTCCGTGTTCGGACTGGGAGAGTCGATTCTCGATACCCCGCGCTCGGTCGACGTGATTTCCCGCGAGGAGATCGATGCGGTGAATTTCACCGATACCCGCGATTTGGTGCAGCTGACTGCGGGTGCCTACAGCCCGGCGGACTTCGGGGATTCGGTGAATCCCACTCTCCGCGGCCAGGTCGCGGACGTGCTCGTCAACGGCCAGCGCCTCGGCCTCAGCGCCACGGATGGCAGCGGCGTTCCGCGCAGCTACATCGGCGTCGAATCGATGGATGTTTTCAAGGGGCCCGCGTCAGTCGTGGACGGAGCTTCGCAGTACGTCGGCGGCGGCATCAACCTCATCACGAAGGCGCCGTATTTCGACGGGTTCCACGGCCAGGTGAGCATGACCGCCGGTACCTGGAACACCTACCGGTGGACCGCCGATTTCGGCGGCCCGATCAATAGCACGCTCGCCTACCGGGTGGCCTACGAGGGCGCACAAGTGAGCGGCTACTACCAGAACTACCACGACCGCTCCAATTCCCTCTACACCGCCCTGACCTGGCGGCCTTCGAGCCGGTATACCCTGGAGTTCAACAATCAGGTCGACATCGTGAAATACACGCAGGTCTGGGGGATCAATCGGGTCACCCCACAGCTGATCAAGGACGGTCTCTACATCACGGGCGTCCCGGTCGCACAGGTGTATCCGGGCGGCAGCCCGATCGTCCCTTCGACCAGCGCCTATCCGAACAATGTGACGAGCCAGGGCAATCTGATCACGCCGACCGGCGAGGTCGAGCTCCCGCGGAACCGCACGCTCTATGCCCCGGGTGATGGCTCGCGGGGCCAAACCGACATCGCCCAGGTCATTCAGACGCTGCACGTCAGCGACGACCTCCAGATCGTCAACAACACGCTCTTCAACTATGTCAACGAGACGACGCTGAACTCGGACTATCTCTCGCTCGTCCTGAGCGGCAATTACGCGATCGATTCCCGGACGGAGATCCACGACAAGTCGGCTTTCGCGCTCGGCGGATTGAAGGTGACGAACGTGATCAACACCGGCGTCGATTTCCGCCTGGAGCATGTCGTGGGCTACATCGACTACTACCATTCGCCGACCGACGCCTACGACCTCTCGCTGAGCCCCAGCTTGAACACCTTTCCGCTCGCCAATATTCCCGTCGGCTACAACTCCTCGCTCCGGATTCCCGGCACGAATCTGTACGGCACCCCCGGCGCGTCCTACCCCTATACCTACACCGGCGGACCGTATCAGCTCTTCAATGGCAACGGCTCGACGACCGATTCGACCACGTACCAACCTGCGTATTACTTCCAGGATGAGATGCATTTCAGCCCCCAGTTCGCCCTGACCATGGGGGCGCGCGCCGACCTGATGGTGACGCGCTTCATCGACCCGCTGCCGCCTCCAGGGTATACCCCGGTCGCCAGCAATATCACGAACCTGCTGCCGTCGGCGAATCTCAGCGCCATCTACAAGCCGGTCCCGTGGATCACAACCTACCTGACCTATAGCTACAGCCAGTCGGCCGATGGCCAGACTGGCGGCGGTTACGGGCTCACGTTCGCGACGCCGGGCGACATCACCACTTACAACAGCCTTTCGCCGAGCACCTTCCACGTCCAGAGCCACCTCTTCGAGGCGGGCACGAAATTCTCGCTGCTGAAGGACCGCATGTTCCTGTCGGTGGCCGTCTTCAACCAGACCCGCGACGACCCGCAGATCAGCGGGCCGGCCATCCCCTACACCGTGAACGGCACCGAAGTCGGGCTGTCGTACCAACCCAACAAGGCATTCTTCATCGTGGCGGGATATGCGCTGCTGGCCGCGAACGCCGACGGCACCTCCGTGACGCCGCGGACAATTTCCTATACCGCGCCTTTCAACGACCTCGACCCGAGCGTCATCGTCGGAACCGGGCAGGGCAGCCCGAGCAACGGCGCTTCGCTGCCGTATGGCAATTACCGGGTGCCACTGATCCCGGAACACAACTTCAACCTGCTGGCCAACTATCGGCTCGAGTCCGGGTTCGGTCTCCAGGGCGGCATCGTCGCCCAGAGCCGGCAGAATCTCGATTGGGCGGGCACGGTCGTTATCCCCAACCAGTATACCGCCAACGCGGCCCTGTTCTACCGCACCAAGCGCTTCGAGATCCGCCTCGATTTCCTCAACCTGACGAATCAAAAGAATTGGAGCGGCGGCAACTCCCAGACGGGACTCGACGCCGCCTACGCCGAACTGCCTTTCCACATGGAAGGAACCGTGAAGTACAAGTTCTAGGTCATGCCCGCCGCGACCGAGACCGCTCGTCCCCTCCCGCATTTCCGGCCGCCGGGCGGGGGGGACTCCTGCAATGCGGGTTTCGGCGCCGACCCCCGCGGTTTTTTCATCGGTCCGTACCGGGAACTGGGGCCGGTGTTCTCCTGCGATCTCTTCGGGCGGCGCTTCGCGGCGCTCGGAGGGGTCGAGGCAAACAAGTTCGTCTGGGGTAACCCGGGGGCCTTTGAAAATGCCTCGGGCAACGAATTCATGCGCGAGCAGTATGACGACTCGCTGCTCGGCCTGCTGGACGGCGCAGCGCATTCGAAAAAGCGCCGGCGGATGAACATGGGCTTCAAGCCCTCGATGATCTTTTCCCACACCCCAGAGATGAGCCGGGTGTTCTTCGAGGAGGTGAACCCACTGGCCGACCAGGAGATCGATCTGAGACGCCTCTGCCTCCGACTGATCGTGGCCATGACCGGACCGGTGTTGATGCAATACCGGCTGCCGCCGGGCATGGACCTCACCATGGCCCTGTTCAACAAAGACGTGCTCAAGGCCGGCCGGCTCGGCCCATGGCGCCATCTCTTCTATCTGCGGCCCCAGCGGCTGTGGCGGCGCCAAAAGATTTTCCGCTTTCTCCGCCAGGTTCTGCGGGAGCACAAACGCCGGCCGCCTGAATCCGAAGACGTCCTGAGCCTCATCCTCGCCGCCCACCCGGCCACCGAGCCACCCCTGACCGATCGGGAGATCGTCTTCGATCTCACGCAGCTCTTCATGGCTGGTTCGACGACCTCCTCGCACCTGGTGCTGTGGACCATCATCTTCTGTTGCTCGCGGCCCGATTGGCTTGCGGCCCTGAGGGCGGAGCTGGACGCCCACTGGAATCCCGAGGCCTTCTCTAGCATGAAGCTGCTCCCGAAACTGCGGGCCACGCTGCTCGAGGTCGAGCGCCTGATGCCGCCGAGCGTGGTTTCAGGGTCCCGCACGACGACCGCCACGCTCACGTTCGAGGGGGTCGAAATACCCAAGGGCACGCGCATCCTTCACCTCCAGACCCTCGGACATTTCCTGCCGGAAAACTACGCCGATCCGCTGCAGTTCCGCCCCGAGCGCTTCCTGGAAAACGAAGCGCTGCCCGAAAAGTGGGTGCATGGCACCTACGGCGGCGGGGTCCACTTCTGTCTCGGGCAGCCGCTGGCCCGGATTCTCCCGCCGCTGATCGTGGCCAACTTGCTCAAGAGTTTCGAGGTGGAGTTTCGGCCATTCCCGTCACTGCGCTGTCGACTCGATGTCTCGACGACGCCGGTTGAAGCAGAGGTCAAAGTGCTCCTCCGCCCCAGAGCCGCCACCCGATGATGGGGTCCAGCGCGATTCCGTATTTCACCGCCAAGGACGGCTCGCCCGACTGCACGCCCGGCTTTCTCGGCGAGCCGCTGACTTATTTTGTGGCCGCCTATGAGGCGTTGGGGCCGGTGTTTCGCTGCCGCCTGTTCGGCCGCGATTTCATCGCGCTCGCCGGCACCGCAGCCAACGAATTCATCTGGCAGCATGCCGAGGTGCTCGACTATGCCCAATCCAATAAGGGGTGGCGGGAGCAGTTCGATGGCAACTACCTGAACCAGCTCGAGGGCGCGGCCTACCACCGGAAACGCTCGCGCATGAACGCGGGTTTCAAGCCCAGCATGATCATGAGCCACACCGGCGACATGAGCCGCGCGTTCATGGACGTGGTGGATGGCGCGGTGGGTCGCGTGACCGACCTGCGACCGCTGTGCGTTAAACTCGTGATCAACATGACCGCGCGCGCTCTGCTGCAGGCCGACCTGCCACCCGGCATGGATACGATCATGGCGGTGGCGAACAAGGAGGCGCTCCGCGCCAACACCCTGCGGACGAAACGCTACCTGATCTACCTGAACCCGCGACGCAACTGGCGCCGATGGAAAATCTTCGGTTATCTGCGGGAGATCCTGGCCGAGCGGCGCCATAACTTTCTGGAGCGGGACGATGTCCTTTCGTTGATCCTCAAGAGCCATCCGCCCGACGCGGAGCCCCTCACCGAAAAGGAGCTCGTGTACGACCTCACCCAACTCTTCATGGCCGGATCGAGCACCACCTCGACCCTCGTGCTGTGGACTCTGCTCTTTCTGGCTCACCATCCCGCATGGCGAAACGAACTGGAGACAGAGCTTAGGGATTGGGACCCGGCGGCTTTCACCAGCATGAAGCCCTGGCCAAAGTTGCGGGCTACGCTCCTGGAGGCCGAACGCTTGGCCCCGCCGGGACCTTTCATCCCGCGGATTGCGAAGCGCGACTTCTCCTTCGCGGGCCATGAAATCACGAAGGGCAGCCGTCTGCTGCACCTGCAGACCCTGCCTCATTTCCTACCCCAGGTTTACGAGGAGCCGCTGGCCTTTCGCCCGAGCCGGTTCCTCGGGGAGGCGGCGGCTCCTCCCAAGGGCGCCCATGGGACGTACGGAGGCGGAACCCACTCCTGCCTCGGCATGCCTTTGGCGCGAATCCAGTCTCCCCTCATGGTAGCAAATTTTATGACCCAATATCGATTGGAATTTGTTGGCCTGCCCGCGTTACACTCCATGCTCGATATCGTCGCCGTCCCGGTTCCAGGCAACATTCCGGTTTTCATCTACCGCCGTAGCGCGTCCGTTTGATTCTCTGTCCCCGCCGCCCTCGACCGCTCCCCCCCCCGTGAACATCAGGAAAGCGTCCAAGTCATCCAAGTCGTCGGGCAGCTGCGTCGGCCGCCATGTCCTTCCGGACATCGTCCGCCAACGTCAGGATGGGACCGGCAAGCGGGTCGACCCTCGTATCGGCCGGTCGAAGCAGCTGCTGGCCGAAGCGCTGCAGCGATTGACCCGGGAACGCTGCTTCGAGGAAATCACGGTCCAGGACATTCTCGAAAGCGCCACGATCAACCGCGCCACGTTCTACTCGCACTTCGAGGATAAACACGCGCTCCTCCACTATCTCCTGACGGACTTCTTCAAGCAGACCCTGCGCAAACGCGTACCCGAAGGCGCGCCACCGCGGCCCGACGTATTCGCCGAAATGATCGCAGCCATCTGCTCCTTCCTGACCGAAGTGCGGAATTGTCCCTCGCTCGGATCGCCGGCGAACGACCCCACCGCCGAGAATGCGATGCGGCCTCTGGTGCGCGCGACGCTGCTGCCATGGGCCACCGCCAGAGCCGGGGCCGACCGGCTGTTCGACGCAGACCTCAATGCCGACGTCGCCGCCGCGGCGATCTGCACGTCCGCCATGCGCTGGACCCGCAGCGGCCCCGTGTGGACGCCCGAGGAATTCAGTCACAAGCTCTTCCCCATGGTGGCGTTTTGCCTCGGCCTTACGGCGGCCGAGCCTTTGTCCCTCGCGGTCGCCACCTGACCGCGGGCTCGCGCGCCTCATTCCTGCGTCACGATCGAATCGTGCCAGCGGTGGAGGCAGAGCCACTCGACCAGAACCACGGCGAAATAGAAAAGAAATCCGAGCGAGGACGAGGCCAGGACGAGGGCGAAGAGATAGGGGGTCTGCATCTGGCTGCTGGCGTAGGTGATCGAATAGCCCAGGCCACCCTGCCCCACCGTGTTCGAACTCGCAAACAGCTCGCCGGTGATCGCGCCGACGACCGCAATGCCGCTGGCGATCCGCAATCCCGTGAAGATGTGCGGCAGCGCGTTCGGGAGACGCAACTTCACCAGGACCCGAAAGGCCGAGGCATCGGACATGCGGAAAAGATTCAGATGGTTGGCATCGACGCTGACCAGGCCCTGCGTGGTGTTGGCCACGACCGGGAAGAGGCAGATGATAAACGCCACCAGCATCACCGACTGCAGGCCCGACCCGAACCACATGAGGATCAGCGGCGCAATGGCCACGATCGGTACGGTCTGGAGCACCAACGAGTAAGGGTACAGGGACCGACGCATCCACTTCGACAGGGAGAAGAGGAATCCCAACGTGATGCCCGCGAAGAGGCTGAAAATAAACCCCCCGCCGGCTTCGAGGCCCGTGATCTTGAACGCGGTGACGAGCGAACGCCAATGGGTCGCCGAAGCGTGGGCCACCGCCAGCGGCCCCGGCAGAATGTAGGGCGGCAAATGGAATGATCTGACCACCAGCGACCAGAGGCCCAGGAGCGCAACGAGGACTGGAAAAGGACCGAAGAGGATCGAGCGCGCCTTCATGGCGGTGGTGCCGCCGAACGAAGCCCCTCGGACACCTGCGCGACCAGTTTTAGAAAGGCCGGATCGCTGCGTAGGGTCGGCAGCCGGGGA
>Ga0116230_10007826_pt1 | contig 10552 bp, 6 predicted proteins | sample S1TSphfallax_3_FD_88678 | JGI IMG/M metagenome (GOLD analysis project Ga0116230, IMG submission 88678) | Host-associated microbial communities from peat moss isolated from Minnesota, USA - S1T2_Fd - Sphagnum fallax MG | ecosystem: Host-associated > Plants > Peat moss > Unclassified | place: USA...
ATAGCTTTGGTGGCTTCCAACAAAATAATATGCATGATTTTTGCCATGCTTCAACAACTTGACGTAGATTAAACCAATGTTTTTTGGATACATTTTTTACTTTCAATATTTGGAACTAGGTTTGGAAGCTTATGTAATAAGTCATAGGCTGCCCATGGGCAAGAATGTGATAAATTGAACAAATTGCACATTTCCATTTTCAATTAAAAGGGACATCAATTTAGATTTAGTCTAGGATGGAAGGGGGTGAATCAACAATGTATACATGTTCATTCTTCATATGCATTGAATTCTTGTTGAAATAATACGATCCAACATCAACACTTGATTAAAACACTAAACATTTTTAACATCCAACATGTTTTAGCAAGTTGTCCAATTGTGGAATTATAAGCTTTTCTTTCCTTCAATAGATGTGAAAATTTTACATATGATTTGGTGCATTGCACCCTTCTCATGGATCATAGATTTAAAATGGTAAGCATGTTATCCAAGCATCTTGAAACTTCTTTGACCCATCATATCTTTATTTTATTTTTAGCATTTTGTTTAAATAGGTCCTCACAAAGCTTCATCAGACACTACCACTAATGATCTTTCATTAGGAGAAAGATAACCATAATATTTTAATGAAGAAAATGAACTTGCCCCATCTTGAGGTAATGAAGGCAAAGGATATATTGACTTGAATTTGAAATTTTTGGACATTTGTAAAGGGGCCATGGTGGTTATACATTTCAACAAAACAAAGATCAATCATCAAGTTTTGAAAGCATATGCCCTTAAATGATAGAAGATTGAAATACTTAAAACTTAAAAGTTTAATTTTTAAATTTTTAGGAATTAGGTACAAAAGATGAAGCTTTCAAAAAATAAAAATACCCAAATCCTATAGTCCAAAATCTAAATATGTTAAAAGAAAATGCAAGCAATGAACATCAATATTCAAAAATCAACATGTAAGACATTGAAACAATGAATGATAATATAACAATGATAATAAAAAATAAGGACTAAAGACTCAAGAGCTTTTGGATCTTTGAAGAATTATGTATAGAAAGCAAATTCTTACAAAATCACAAATATTTACTTGAACACCATGTAGCAATGACAAGGGTTTTTTTGGGTGCATTTCCTAGTGCATAGAAAGGAATCAAGACATGGTACTTTTTATTGAATCTAGAACAATGCCATGCTTATGCTATGACAATAAATAAATGAGGATCAAGGAATTTGCAACAACATGAGTAGTAGGCTAGACTCAATAGTTTGGATTCTAAAATATCTTTGTTTGTTAGAAATTAGGTACAAAACTTTGAAAGATGAAACCCTCAAGGAAATAACAAATCATGATCAAGTCCATTCAAAACTCATTGGATTTTGGATTCAATGAGTGCTAAACCACTATGCAATCAAGAATAAATGAGCATCATGAATGAATATATGAGTCATTGACCAAGCAAGATCAAAGAATTCATAACAAATTAGAATTAGGATTTAGGAATTGAGAGCTTGGAAGTTGGAATCTAGAACATGTAAATTTACAACAGAGGACAATGTAAAATCTCAAAATCCAAATGTAATTTATTAAGCATGATCAACATGGTGTTTTAAAGCTTTGGTACCTTTAGGATGTGGGTTATGTTTCACCCACAAGATATGGATTTAGAAATTTATAACACATGACAATCATGAATTAGGACTTCGGGTTCACTAGAAAGCATTCAACATTGAATAATCAAGATGCAAAAATCAAAATTTAGGAACAACCATTTTAGAATATAAAAACTTTAGAAAGTTGCAACAATATGTGGATAGTGTCACCTAAACCCTAAAAACCATAAAAAACCATGATCAACAAGTTGCCAATGCCTCCTTGCTTGAAAAATATTTTAATGTTAAGAGACTCAATAATAACAGTAGAAATTGTCAAATAGACACACACAAAGCTTCAACAAATGAAACGAAAGAAGCAAACTTTCTAGACTTGCAAAAATTTTGACAAATTTTTCAAGAAGAGAATGTTCTCACACTAAGTGACTAATGTAACTTTGGGGGATGCCTTGTATCCAATGACCATGACTCCTTTTTTGGCAAATTGTTCTCATGTGCACCACCACCTTAACCTTCAAGCTTCCTATGAGACACCACTGAACTAGACACCAATGCCATTGCCACCTTTGTAAGGCTCCTATGTAGCATTACCCACTATTAACAGAGCCTCAAAGATTGAACCCTACACCATGCTATATTTGACTTTTCTCTAGTTTTATGTTATTGAACAACTCCAGAGTCCAGAGTGTATGCTCCTAAGTACCTAGAAGTTATGGAAAGTCTAGGATTGCTTTCAAATATATGTTTCACAAATATGTACCCAGATTGGTACATGCAGGAATACAACTGTAACAACAAAAAGGTGGACACCCCGAATGCCAATTGAGTGCCAAAGTTTAAAGACATTAGGCTAAAGAACAAAATCTTGGGATGAGGGGGATCTCCCATGATAACGTTACAATAGAGACCCATAGAAGGATGCAACACCCATGGCAATAGCAAAAAAGCTAGAAGAAAATCATCATCAATGGCAATAGAAGAAAAGGTGTCAATGACACTTCCATGCAACTTAGCATTAAAAGGTGGTTTTTGACTTTTCAGGTACAACAAAACAAAGGGGTGTGTTACACTGTGGCCTTGCCATTTACATTAAAAAGTATCTTAAGGCAGAAGAAGAATTATGGAAACTCAAATATTTCACCATGCAAAAATATATTCTTCAAAAAATCCTCGACAAGAAACCAAAATCCTTCAAGATATTATAACTCTATAATTAATCTCAAGTTCCAACACAAGCCAAAATATCATCTTTCAAAAATCCTCATATCAAAATAGACGTATTATTATTACCTAGGGGCCAAAATCCATTAAGTTACTATACTCTATAATGAATCTAAACACAATATCCTTGCCTTGGTAGGCAAGGCCAACAAAAGAGAAAAGTGTGTTTATATAGGTACACTATCCATTGAAAGCCTCACTTTACACCCAACAAGAGATCCCCACGTACAAATTGAGAAACCTCGCAAGAGACGCAATCTACTGCTCAGATCTCAAGATTGGTATACTCAACGGCCAGACACTGAGCTTCATAGCCGGCGTTCTTCTTCGGCTCGCACGAGTTGCCTCCCAGAAAACTCCAAGGGCCTGAATCAGAATTTGCGTCTCTTCTGCAAACTTTTTTTCAAGGTGGTAAAGGAATCCAGGGCTGGGATTTTGAGGTGATACCTTGCAGGTCCTTTACCTTGGAGTTGGGCGTGTTGCTCCAAACTCTCTCGAATAAAATTCTTCGCAATCTCTCGGTAAGGTTTTGAGGAGGTGAAGACGAAGATTCTGGATGTAGAGAATCCACACTTTGATTACAGTCGAGAATTCTTGAATTTCCATTTCGCTCATGGCCTCCCAGAACTCGAGTTCGTTGCAGTGTATTGTGGTTGTCGAATTCTGTCTCCTTCTGAAGATCAGACATTTGGAGAGAGCCTAATGGGGAAGTGCTGTCTGATCCAGGTGTCTAACACGATTTGTTGCATTTTATCTTTCTTTTTCTTGTTTGAGCCGATATCACCAGAATGGCGGTCCAATTGTCGGAGAAAACTTTTGTGGTCAAGGGTCACGATGAGTGCTTTGCAAGAGCCAAGGGACTGATCGGGAAATTCAACTTGCCTGGCACGTCTGGTACTCTATCACTGTCTCTGTCTGTGTTTCTCCTTTTGCCCGTATGACACCTTTCCCAAAACCGGTGGGCTTTGAACCGGGGAGATCCAACTCCTTCACCACCTATCTCAATCCTTTGAGGATCTCGTTATATCCGACATGCAATGAAGGTGAACCGAAAACTTCATTCCTCTTACATTGTATCTTGGACCACTTTACAATACCGTCGTTGAAACGGACTGAGGTATTTCCTACACGCAACGCCCTCGGAATGCCCCTTACACACCAAAGGAAGATTATCTCATTCTAATTGCCTAAGAGTTTGTTGTAAAAAAGAGGAATATACAATACGACTGGAAAAAGCATGGCAGGATCTGAGCATACAAAAGGTCAATAAAGAGAGTGTGAAGGAGGAGACTAAAGAACATAGATCCTCCTGCAAGTTTCCAGCTCCTAAAGCAGAGCAGTTTATGATGTAAGCCCAGATAGATGCCAGGCTTTAGCCTCCTCATGATTGTGGCAACATTGCCAAACAAATCATTCTACTGTTGTGGCTGCAGATGCTGGTGAATAGGAAGTAGCCTAAATTGTAATTGGACCTCATACCAAATCCTTGTGCCAAAGAAACATGTGGAAAGCTTTTGCTCTTAATGCTGGAGCTAGTAGTTACACAGTCCTCATAGAGTAGTTGCTTCTTTCCCTGCACTCACAACTCAAAGGGCACCACCTGCAGTATACTGTTACTTTGTTCAAGAATTGAAGTTTCATAAGGGCCTCCAATGGAACAACCCCCCAGATGTTTTTTTTCACTACATTTGTGTTTTTGAAGAGGAGGCATTGTGGCTGTAATGCAGGTGGTTTGCTGCCACTGGAGGACATTGAGGAAGTGACATATGATACGAAGACTGGCTATTTCAATGTAAAACAGAAAGCAAAAACCACCCACAAATTTGCTCTTGCAGACTCGTAAGCTATGCTGAAGAGTCAAGGGCTACTTACTATCAAATCACATCAAGAATCTGTCAGGTGCATGCAAAGGGGTTTTTCTTCTGGGCCCATTGGTGATATCTCAGTTGATGAACCTCCCACAGGCAAGATTCACTTCAAGAGCTATACTGGTCTTGGTGACATTCCCAGTTCAAGAATTTGCCCCAAACCAGTAAACAAGCACTTTGACCAAAAAGCTATGCAATGCAAGTTTAGCCTCTCTAACATTCAAGAGCAGTTGCTGAAGAGATCTTCTATGTTTAGCTCGTTCTGAGACACTCCAGAGAGTAGAACTGACATGTAATGTGTAGATGGATGCTTGTTCCCTCCATTTCCAGTTTCTTGCAGCTCTGAAAACAGAAACGGGGCACAGGCAACACAATTAAGCAAACAATGTTGATATCCTTATACTGGACAGAAAAGGGTTATTTCTATAAGGACTTCTAGGCAAAATACAGCAGTTACAGTACACAGATTGATGCCTTGCTGAGAATAGGCAAATTCTCCTGCCTACATCACCCTTCTTCAAAACAGTGGAATACATGCAGGGTCCTTTTTCGAAATTGTAAATTGTGGCCAAGTTTCCTTCTCATAGGTTCTACCAATAGGAGGACCAGTAACAATAAAGACTCTGGCTAAACATGACAAGGGAAACATAAATAAACCTCCATGATTCTCGCAAAATGAAAACTCACTAGACATGTGTTTTAATGGAAAAAAAAAGTGCTCAATCAAGCAGCTAGTCAGAATGTGATTACTGCTTACATCGTATAGCTGGCACAATTACCAGTCTATCTCCATAACTCCCATAGGATCAAGTCATTCGAACAACTATTTTGTTTTTCTTGCCAGCAGATAAAAGTAGCATCTTTCCATCTACAATGTCATCAGCAACCATAGTCTTCCCCTCATCTTCCACCTTTTCATTGTTGAGGTAGAGTCCACCCTGCTAGTATCAAAGGGACATGCATCAGAAATTAAGCAGGAGACAACTGCAAAGACACTGGCACTCAGAAATTTAGACAAGAAGCATGAGCTCTAAATTTGAGAACTGGCCTCCACCAATTGATCATATGCACTTTATATTTGCTAGCTCAATAGTACTAACCTGCTTGATCATGCGGCGAACTGCAGTCTTACTCTGAAGGAGCCCTGTGGAGACACACAAATCCACCAAAGATGAACCTAACAGAGATGCCTGAGCAACAGAGCATGATGGTACATCTTCTGTTATGGCCTCTAGAGTTTTCCAGTCCAGCTGGGTGGCTCCACCGGGAGCTAATGCCTGAGTTGCATTTAGAGCCTCTGTCAATCCTTCCTCACCATGGACAAAGAGTGTGACTTCTTCTGCCAGCCTCCTCTGGACTGAATTTGGAACATAGCCTTCTTTCCCCATAGTTGCTTCCAAAGATTGAATCTCTTCAAGATCTAGAAATGTGAGAATCTTCATGAACTTGATGACATCTGAATCAGGAGTTGCAAACAAATATTGGTAGAATTTGTAAGGAGAGAGAAGAGAACGAGAGAGCCATATTGCTCCTCCAACTGATTTTCCAAACTTGCTGCCATCACTCTTGAGCAAGAGAGGAAATGTCAGTCCATATGCTCCTTCTTGTTGTAGCAATTTTCGTACCAAGTCTGTCCCTGCTGTGATGTTCCCCCATTGATCACTCCCACCTATTTGGACTGAGATCCCTTCTTCCTGTATCCATGGTTGCACACACATAAGAGAGGCAAGAGTGGAAAGACTTAGGGTGCATAATGTGTGAGCTTCAGCAATGCTGCAATCTCACGAGAATAGTTTCTTTCATACCTTAAACAGGTGCACAAAGTCATAGCCCTGAAGCAGTTGATATGTAAACTCTGTATAACTCATGCCCTCTTCAGAATTCAGTCTCTTTTTCACACTTTCTTTTGCCATCATTGTCCCAACTCTTGCATACTTTCCCACATCTCGCAAGAAGTTCAAAAGACTAAACTCCTTCCACCAATCGTAGTTATTCAAAATAAGAGGTGAATGTTTTTCCCTTGTGAGCTGTTCTGATCTGCTGATCCCTGATGCTCCTTCTGCTGATAATAACCCCCCTGTGCTCTTGTCTCCTGAAACATCCTCCACCTGATTGCAGAAAAACAGAACCAATTTAGAACTGGTTCTATATGTTACCCCATGTATCTAGCCATTTTGGCAACAATTAGGTCATCACAGGGAAGCTATTTGGGAGGGGTTTGACTGTATGATTAGAAGGACCTAAACCCTGAGCATTTCCACCCTAAACCCCTCAATGCACTGCAATTCTAGCTGCAATATTAAGAGTATTTTTGAGCTACCTTCAAGATCTGACTGAGGACACCATGGATGCCTTTCAAGTTCCTAGCAATTGTTTGGTCATCCATCACAGGCCTTTCCATACTCTTCCCTGATGGATCACCAACCCTCGCAGTGGCACCTCCTAGCAAGGCAACTGGTATATGACCACATCTGGTACACAACAGCACCAAACAACTTCGTCAAAGGGTACTGTAGAAAATTTCAAATTTTGCATATTACTGAAATCCTAAATGCAGCTCTACCATGAATCCGCATGCATTATCCTCAGCTGAGCAGATGAACTTCAGCTCGTGCTCATTGATATCCCCTATGGATTAGAAACCTGAGGTACCGTATTCTAGTCAAGGGCCTTGCACGGCGTCCTCACAATCACTCCAAGACATAGAATTGCTGTTGTTGCAAAAGGCACAACACACCCCCCTAAATAGACCACAGATTATCACACTTTATACCACGCACGCATCTCGACCAGATAGAAAGATGTACCTCTGAAACCATGAGAGGACGATAATTGCCAACAAGTTGCCCAGGTGAAGGGACTCGGCCGTAGGGTCGAACCCGCAATATACTTTCAAACGCTGCTTCGTACAAACAGACCGAAGCTCTTCGTCCGTAATAGACTCTATTAGACCTCTCTCTTGCAGGATATCCACCACATTGCGTGAAACGTGCTCCGTTTCAATCTCCCTTTCTTCCACGCTCACCTGTGCCCTAGCCAAATGCAAATCGCACAATCCCCGTGCTCTCTTGTCGAGAACCGAAAATCTAAAAGAAGGAAATTGGGGTAGAGAATCATAATTAGGTATTCTAAGAATTCCATCCGGACAAGCTCGAGAAGCTCCAGCTCCGCCACAGCCGAAAGCTCTTATGAATCCTATACTTGACCATTTCCTGAAAAACTTGGCTTGGAATGATTGCACGGTGAAGAATGTTTTGGCCGTGCCGATAACAAGCTCGGAAGGGTGAGAGAGTAAGCAGAGACGGTGGCAAGTCATTGCCCGGGTGGCTCCAGCCATCACTGCAACGAATAAAACTCTCCGCGCAAACCGTTCGCCCACTAAAATTCATAAGTAAAATCCAAGTGAAAATTGGGGTCCCAAAATGAGGTCTCGACTCAAGCACGTATCTAGCTAGGGTTCTCGTGTCTGGTTCTTTTTCTTGCTAGATGAGTTACCCAAACTCATACTGGACCCCAGTTTTGCAAAATCTGGGGACGAGATAAAAAGTCAGGATGAACAGAGTTCCCCAGTTTTGCACTGGGGATGAAATAAGTAGTCAGGATGAAAGAAAAAGAACATGAGGAGGGGGAGGAGGAGGAGGAGGGGGACAATCTGGGTTTCTCACCTGAATTTGTCCTCAAGGAGTTTAATCCCTAGTTTTGGATTTGCCTTTCCTGCACCTTCACTGCTTCTTATAGGTATTCTTCATTAAATCAAAGTCTTTTTAGAATAAAATTTTGTGAATCTTGTGAACTGATACCCAGTTTCATTAAATGGTGTCCAGTTTTTCTCACTCTATGGCTACACTCAAATTGGCCATGTAATAGGGATTACAGGGCCAAACTAGGGCCCAAAGACAAGGTGACTTTCAGGATAACTCTGAAGTTATTGGTATTGATTTGAGTACAGCTAAACAGCCACTCCATCCTGGCTCTGATGCCATGTGTAAGAACAAGGAAGCTGCAGATCTTTTAGCAGATTCACCCCAACGTATTCTGCAGACACCAGACATCGTTGCCAAATTCCAGAGTGTCCCTGTGGAGCCAAAACAGACCTCACCTCTGCTGCAGTATTTGAGGACTCTATTGACAAAGAGGGAAGTTAAATGATTTTGAGTCTTTGGATCTTTCCCACTTAGTTGTGGACCAGAACAAGAAGAACCTGCTGGAGATCAAAATAGTTAGCAGAAGACAGGCTCTCAAATCGAATGTTCAGCCACTATGACCATCCTTGAGTTTCACAGCTTTGTGAAAAAACTGGTCTTTACATGTGGGCTCTTCAGCATTACACAGAGCTGAATGACATTAAGCAGGTTGTCATCAACCATCATGGCATTGAGCATCTGGCTTTTCTGGAATTTTTCAGAGCTCTGTCTAGAGGATGGGCTTGGGTTGTATAAAGGAGCTTCTGGTGGTCAACGTGCAAGGAAATCTGCAGATCATTGTTCAGGTGGTTAATGAGTATGGCATATGCAGAGAGCTGGGTGTGGATTCATGTGTGAAACTGTTCAAACAGTTCAAGTCAGATGAGGGGCTCTGTTTCTTCCTTGGGGCGTACCTGAGTTCCAGTAAAGACCCCGAAATGTCTTCTACCTTCCAGAGAAAACCAAGAACTTCTTGATGGATTCAAAGCTACCAGATGCACGGCATATCAATGTCTGTGACCATCATGGATCGGTGCCTGATCTCACCCATTATCACGATTCCAACAACATGGTCCAGTACATTGACGGCTATGTCCAAAAGGCCAATCCATAGAATGCTCCTTCTGCTGTGGGCCAACTAATAGATGATGGATACCCAGAAGACTTCATCAGGGGTCTCATCTTGACAGTCAGGTCTCAACTGCCAGTGGAGCCTCTTGTTGATGAGTGTGAGAAGTGCAACTGACTGAGTTTGCTGACACAATTTTTGGAACATCTGGTGAGTGAAGGGAGTGAAGATGTGCACGTGCACAATGGTCTTTGAAAAAGTATCATTGATGCCAACAACAATCCAGAGCACTTCCTAACCACCAGTCCTTACTATGACTCCTGTGTTGCAGGCAAGTACTTTGAGCAGGACCCCACTCCTGCAGTTGTTGCATATGAGTGTGGCCTATGTTGTGATGAACTTGTTGATATAATGAACAAGAACTCATTGTTCAAGCTTCAAGCAGGAAGAACCTAGAGCAGGTTTCAGCCATTGTCAGCATTCATAATAGCAGATTTGCCCCATGAGCTCATTGAGATCTTGAAGAGATTTTCCTTCAGAACTCTGATTTCATTGGCAACCCCACACTTGCTCATTCTCATGACTATCAAAGTAGAGGTTGGACAACTTTGATGGCCCAACAGTTAGAGAAATTGCTGTTGGTGCAGAGTTGTATGAGGAGGTGCTTGCCATCTTCAAGAAGTTCAGACCCTGTAGCAATAAACCTGCCTCTGCTGCAACAAGATCAACCTGCAGCTGAAGGTGTTTCATCTGGTTGAAGGACTCATTCAAATAAGGTGCATTGTGAAGTTATTGCAACATGCAAACCACATTTCATGAACAGGGCATGGTACTAAGTGGTAAGTCAGATCTTAATTATGCCTTGATTTGAGGGACTGAAAGCAGGAAACTTTTTTTTATCAAAGATCTCTACTGAGAAAAGTAAGAACTTCACTGCATTGCATTTTAACTGCAGTTTCTTGCAAAAGGTGCAGCTTGTTGAGGATGTGGTATCGATTGGAAGGTGTAAAGAATGGGGTTGGCTTAGTATGGTTGTAGGTCAAAACATTGGCATATGGTTTGGTATGTTTGGTTGTGGGCAGGTCAATGCCACCATG
>Ga0116230_10007828_pt1 | contig 10551 bp, 10 predicted proteins | sample S1TSphfallax_3_FD_88678 | JGI IMG/M metagenome (GOLD analysis project Ga0116230, IMG submission 88678) | Host-associated microbial communities from peat moss isolated from Minnesota, USA - S1T2_Fd - Sphagnum fallax MG | ecosystem: Host-associated > Plants > Peat moss > Unclassified | place...
ATTTGAACCGGTCCGCCAGCGCCGGCAGCGATGTCGTTGTCGGTGGTCCTTCCCTCGTCGATACGGTGATCGGCGAGGTGGCGCACAAGGTCGGCACTGAGGACAGCTCAGGCCATACCGGCACCAGCGTCACGATCCATCACAGCCAGCCGACGTTTTTTGGCCATCTGCTGACATTGGTCTTCGCCGGCATCGTGCTGTACATCATTTGGCGTATGGTGCAGCGCCGCGGCGGCGTGACGGCGATGAAGGCACGCTTCGCAGGTAGCCCGCCCAGTGCCGGGCCGATCAATCCCGGGGTGGTGGCCGTGTGCGAAATCATGGCGCGCCTCGATCAGCGCCTCGGCAGGGTGGAAACGTACGTGACGTCGCGCGAGTTCGATTTGCAGCGCAAGTTCAAGGATCTTGGGCAGTAAGTAAAGGAATGTTCTTTTTTGAAAAAAAGAACCAAAAAACTTTTGAGACTTTGCATGCGCTGCCGGCGAGTCTGCGATAGCAAAATCGAAAGTCTTTTGCTTCTCTTGTTCAGAAAAGAAGACCCTATCTTTTTATTGTAGAAGGATGTGCGTTACACCAACCCCGCCCCCGACAACCCGCCATACACGCCCAAGGCCGTGGTCAGCACAGAGACGATGATCACGGTCCACATGTACCAGCCGCGTAGGCGGCGGTCCGGCGGAAGGCTGAAAACCGCTAGCGCGATCAGGAAGCCGAGCACCAGCGGCAGCAGCAGCGCGTTCATCACCTGCACGCCTACATTCAATGAAACCAGGTTCGGCCACACCGCCACCAGCGCCGCGCCCGCCACCACGCACACGGCATACACCCCGTAGAACCAGCGCGCCTGCAGCGGCCGCAGCTCCAGCGATCGCCGGTAGCCGGCAACCTCGCCCACGCCCCAGGCCAGCGCCAGCGATGCCACAATGGCCGCCACCAGGCCGGCACCCAGAACCCCCAGCGAAAACACCAGCTTGCCCGTGAACTGCCCCATGAACGGCGTGAGGGCCTGACTCATCTCGCCCACGGTCGAGAGCGATGCCTGGGGGGTCTTGGCCCCGATCGTGGCGGCACAGGCGATCAGTACCGCCGCCATCACCAGCTGCGTCAGCAGCGCGCCGGCGGCGGTATCCCAGCAGGCCGCCGAATAATGCTCGGGCCGCAGCTTCTTATCGGCCACCGCCGATTGCTGGTAGAAAATCATCCACGGCATGATCACAGCACCGATATTGGCCGCTGACAGATACAGGTAATGCGAGTCCCGCCACGGAATGCTCACCATCCCACGCGTCAGCTCGCCCAGGGCGGGATGCGCTGCCCAGGCAACATAGAAAAAGGCGAATTCGAACAGCCCCACCGCGATGGCCGCCCGCTCCACCCGCCGGTAGGATCCGGTGAGAACAACGCCCAGCAACGCCGCTGCCGCCAAGGAGAGACTGACCGCGCGTGGAACGCCATACAACTCGCCCACACCGGCCACGCCGGAGAACTCCGTCAGCAGCGCCCCAGCCGTGGCCACCGCCAGCCCGGCCGCGGATACCCAGGCCCAGAACTGGCCGAAACTCTCGCGGATCAGCTCGCCATGGCCGCGGCCGGTGAAGATGCCCAGCCGCACCGTGAGTTCCTGAACCATGTAGAGGATAGGTACGAGAATCAGCTGCTGGCCCAGCAGGTGGTAGCCGAACTGCACGCCGCTCTGCCCCGCCGTGATCACGCTGCCGACATCGGTATCGGCCAACATCACCACCAGGCCAGGGCCGAACACGGCCAGCGCACGGGCAAGGCGGGTGGCGGTGGGCTTTGCAGCTGGCGGGCTGATTTGATCGAGCACCAGGTCTTCTCCGGAAGCGCGGTTCAAAGTTGCGAACCGTTCTCAAATGGACCTAGGGCGAGAGGTGCATGTTTGTCAACAGAGGAAAGGAAGAGGTTCTTTTTTGAAAAAAAGAACGTCTTTCTTCCTTCACTGCCTCGCCCTCAATCCCTCCACAGCTTGCGGCGCCCCGGCGATGCACACCTGGTTTCGCCCGCCCCTCTTCGCCTGGTACAAAGCTCCGTCCGCCAGGTCGATCAGGCTTTGCGGCTTGGTGCCGGGTTTTGGCACGATACTGGCCACCCCCAGGCTGATCGTCACTTGGCCAAACGGGCTGCCGGCGTGCAGCCGCGCCGCGTGCAGCACGGCGCGTCGTATCCGCTCGGCCACGTCGCGCGCGCCCTCCAATGGCGTGCCGGGCAGCATCACGGCGAACTCCTCGCCGCCGAAGCGCGCCACGAAATCGCTCGGCCGGTGCAGCGTTCCTTCGGCGATCGCGGCGATTTCCCGCAGGCAGGCATCGCCCGCCGTATGCCCATAGCGATCGTTGAAGGCCTTGAAGAAATCCACGTCGATCATGATCAGCCCGATCGTGTCGGCATTACGCGCCGCACGGCCCACCTCGCGCTGAAATTCGGCGTCGAAGGCGCGGCGATTGCTGATACCGGTCAGCCCGTCGGTCGCGGAAAGCTCCATCAGCTGCGCGTTGGCCGCTTCCAGCCGCTGCTCGGTGAGCAGCGTGTTGAGGTGCAGATCGCCAAAGAAGGCGAGGCCGGATCGGGCCGAAAGGGCGTGGGCGACCACGAAGGGCACAACCCAGAGCACGATCGGCGATCCGCTCCACATGGCCGAAACGATGGCGGTGAGCGAGATCACCGCCGTCTGGCTGGCAACGGCCAGGGGCGAGGCCGCATTGCGCTGCGTGGACCCGGCGATCCAGGCCGCTTCCACCAGGAACACCAGCAATTGCAAAGCCGGGTCGTGGAATTGCAGGCACACCACCAGGGTTGTCGCCCCGAACAGGACGCTACTGGCGATGATCCCGGCGACGAAACGCTGCGCCCACACCTCCGGTGTGCCGGCCTGCCGCGGTGGGTTTGGGCCGTCATTCCGCCTGAACCAGAGGGTAAGCGCATACCTGCCCGCGGTCGTGGCCACCACGGCCGCGAACAGACCCAGAAAAACTGAAGATCCCGTGCGGAGCGCGCAGATCACCTCCACGAGCGCCAGCGCCGCGCTGCCTTCCAGCATCGCCCGATACTGGTCGTAGAGGTGTTTCACCAGCCGCCAGCGGAAGTTCGGCCAGAGCTCGTCCGACCGCGGCAGCAGCGGATAACGGTTTAACACGACTCCTCCACTACAACCGAGAGTCATTCCACCATCCGGCGGAACTACCACATACGTGCATATCAGGCCTCAGGAAACAGCGGAACCGCACAAAGCCCGCCAATCTCTTGCCTCACGTAAGGTTTTTCCCCACAAGGTCAGCCGACAATGTCCGATCTGTATTTCCACAACAGCCAAACCCGGCGGCGCGAGCGCTTTGTCCCGGCCGATCCCAGCCACGTGCGGATGTATGTGTGCGGTCCAACCGTCTATGATGTTCCTCATATCGGCAACGTCCGGGCCACGGTTGTGTTCGACGTGCTGGCCCGCCTGCTGCGTAAACGTTTCTTCAAAGTAACGTATGTTCGCAATATCACCGATGTGGATGACAAGATCAACGCCCGCGCCGCCGAATGTGGCGAGACGATTGCCGCCGTGACGGCACGCACCACGGCGGACTACCAGGCCGACATGGCAGCGATCGGCAATGCCGCACCTGATGTGGAGCCGCGCGCGACGGCCCATATTCCGGAAATGATCGATCTGATCGCGCGGCTGATCGCCCGCGGCCACGCCTATGCCGCGGAGGGGCACGTGCTGTTTTCCGTGGCCAGCTTCGCCCAATACGGCGCTCTCTCCGGCCGCAGCCCAGATGATCTTCTTGCCGGCGCCCGGGTCGAAGTCGCGCCCTATAAGCGCGACGCTGGCGATTTCGTGCTCTGGAAGCCCTCGCCACCCGCGTTGCCGGGCTGGGATAGCCCCTGGGGCCGCGGCCGGCCCGGATGGCACATCGAGTGCAGCGCCATGTCGTGGCGTTACCTTGGCGAGACCTTCGATATTCACGGCGGCGGCACTGATCTGATATTCCCGCACCACGAAAATGAGCGGGCGCAGAGTCTCTGCGCCTTTCCGGCAAGCGCTTTCGCGCGGGTGTGGTTGCATAACGGTATGCTGCAGGTGAACGGGGAGAAGATGTCCAAGAGCCTGGGCAATTTCTTCACCTTGCGCGATGTGCTGCGGCGCGCGCCGGCCGAGGCGGTGCGCCTGCTGATCCTGCGCACGCATTACCGTGCCCTGCTGGATTTTTCCGATGCCGGTCTTGCCGAAGCACGCCAGGAAATGGACCGTTTCTATCGCGCACTGGAGCGCACGCCCCCGGCATGTGGTGCGGATGTGCCCCAGAGCGTGATGGCCGCCTTATGCGATGATCTGAACACCCCTGCCGCCATCGCCGCGATGCGCGAATTGGCCGACGCAGCAATGGCTGGCGACGCCGAAGCGTCCGCTGGGCTGCGCGCGGCCGGCGACATGCTCGGCATTCTGCAACGCGCGCCGGATGCCTGGTTTCGCGGTGCCCCCGATGCCGGCATCGAGGCCGCGATCGCCGATCGCCTGGCCGCTCGCAAGGCACGCGATTTCGCGCGGGCTGACGCGATCAGGCGTGAGTTGGCCGAGCGTGGCGTGTTGCTGGAGGATAATGCGGCGGGGACGACATGGCGGTGGGCTTAGTCAGGAAGGATGTTCTTTTTTGAAAAAAAGAACCAAAAAACGTTTACCTGTTTGCCCTGGCCCGCGATCCGACACGCCAGCACCGCCACGCCCCCAAAGAGATAAAAGTTTTTTGGTTCTTTTTTTCAAAAAAGAACATCTTTCTCCATGACCGGCAAAGACCAAGGCGCCGACCTGCACCCCATCGGCCGCAGCCCCGTCGTCATTCTCGTGCGCCCCCAGCTTGCCGACAATATCGGGGCGGTGGCGCGGGCCATGGCCAATGGCGGCCTGTTCCATCTGCGCCTTGTTGCCCCGCGCGATGGCTGGCCGCAGCCGGCGGCCTGGCGCAACGCATCGGGCGCGCAACGGCTGCTGGAAGCGCTCACGCTTCATCCCACGGTGGAGGATGCGGTGGCTGATCTGCACCACGTCTTCGCCACCTGCCCGCGGCCGCGCCACATCGTCAAACCCGTGCTGACCGCGCGTGGTGCAGCCGCCGAGCTGCGGGAAATCTGCCATCGCGACCTGCGCTGCGGCCTGCTGTTCGGCCCTGAGCGCGCGGGGCTGGATAATGACGACATGGCCTGTGCCGACGCGCTGATCCGCTATCCGATGAACCCCGCTTTCACCTCCCTCAACCTTGCGCAGGCGGTGATGGTGATGGCCTATGAATGGTGGCAGACGATCGACGAGACGCCGCCCCGCGCGCTGATGACGAACGAGAGCCCGGTCGCCCCCAAGTCCCAGCTTGAGAATTTCCTCACTCATCTGGTGGACCAGCTGGACGCCTGCGGATTTCTTCGCAATGCGCCCAAGCGCCCCGGCATGGTGCGCAATCTGCGCCATCTGTTCCAGCGCGGCGAGGTGACGGAACAGGAGCTGCGCACGCTGCATGGCGTGGTGACGGAGCTGGCGATTGGGCGGCGGCAGCGGGGACGCCTAGAGAAGGATATGCAGGACCCGTAACGCGCATGAAGTGCGGGTGGTCCACGCCCGAGGGGAGCCGACATTGACCATCGATCTGCGAGACCCCACCCTTCCGGTCACGGCGGTGCGGCTGGCGCTCGGCCTCTCGCCGCATCCTGAGGGCGGTCATTATCGAGAGTTGTGGCGCGACCGGCCAACGGGCGGTGGCCGAGGTGCCGCCACCAGCATCCTGTTCCTGCTGGCTGCCGGCGAGCGGTCGCGCTGGCACCGCGTGGATGCCGCGGAGATCTGGTTGTGGCACGCCGGTGCACCGCTGCTGCTTGGCATCAACACACATCAAGGCACCACCCAGCTCGTGCGGCTCGGCACCGATCTGGCGGATGGCGAGGTGCTTCAGGCGGTTGTGCCCGCGCATGCCTGGCAGGATGCGCGCAGCCTTGGGGCATGGACCGTGGTGAGTTGCGTCGTCGCGCCCGCGTTCGAGTTCGCGGGGTTCGAGATGGCGCCGGAGGGCTGGTCGCCCGGTGGCGGTGAGAGTCGGTAGGCGCCGTGTCTCAGTCTGCCCGCACCGCCGTCGCCAGAAGGCTCGTGCGCTGGTTCCATTGGAACTGGCTTTGAACCAGTTGCAGCCCGATCAAGCCGGTGGCTCCCAAGGCTCGGGCCTTCTCCTGCAATTTGTGCGCACACTCCTCGTAGGACATCTCGTTCACGCCCTCGACGCTGGCGTACACCACGCCTAGCTCGGTTTCCGTCGGCTCCTTGGCCGTCAATGTGCTGATCCGCAGTGTCATGGTGTCTTGTCCACCGCGGCGTACACGCCCAGCGAATGTTCAAATGCGTCCGGCTGCAAGGCGAGCGGGCCGTGGAAGGGGCGGGCGAGCACGAAGGTCATGCACAGCAGCGTGCAGATCATCCCGGCCATCAGGCTGGACATCAGAATATGAGGCCAAAGCCGCTCCATATACAGCAGGCATGTCATCCCCACGATCAGCATCCCGCTGCCAATCGATACCACCCACATGATCGGCGCCATCGACTCACCCGCCTCCAGCGTCCGCTTGTTCCGGTCATCCTGAACCCGTGTCATGAGCGTCAGAGCCGCCTCGTCAACGGCCGCATCGCCCTGCCGCACCGCCGGCGGCATTTGGCGAAAAAGCCGGAACATGTTCAACCCGGCCTCCCGCGCCTTCGGACTGGCACCGCCCGTCGCGGCCTGCACACGCCATTCATCCTGGATCACGGCCTCCGTATACTCTTTGATCAGGCTCCGCAGCGCGCTCGACGCGCCCGCGTCCATCCCGGCACTTTCCCGGTAGAGTGTTGCGAGCGACGAGGCCTCTTCCGCGACATTGGCATGTGCCGCGTCGTATGACTCCCAAACGGCCACGACGAGGAAGGCAAGGAACACGGCATAGATGGTCCCGGTTGTAAGAAAGATCGGAACCAGCACATCGTTATGTCCTTCGGCGACCTGGGTCCGCATGGCCCGCCGTGCGAAAGCGACCGCCGCACCCGTCACGATAACCGTTCCTGCCAGGCTGAAGAGGAGCAGGGGAACAAGATCCATGTGCCTCAGCCCTTTGCCGTGTCGGCCATCAGATCACCGAAGATGCTGCCAGCAGCATCCCCCATCGCCGCTTCCGACTCGATCACCGCCGTCGCCCCCTGAGTTGCATGCGGTTGTATTGCTGCCGAAGATCTTCGGCAAAGGCAACCCGCCGCCAAACGCGTGTTGCACGTCCAACGCGGCTCCTTCACCTTGATTCGCGGTGTGCGCGCACGGTGCGCATGCCGGATTCGCCGATCGCAAAGGACGGGCAGACCACGTGGAAAATCCCGCCCTGAAATCCCGCCACGTCATCGCCGCGACCATCGGCAACGCGCTAGAGTTCTACGACTTCCTCACCTACGCCTTCTTCTCCATCCAGATCGGCCATGCGTTCTTTCCGGCACACAGCGCATATGCCAGCCTGATGCTCTCGCTGGCCACATTCGGCGCGGGCTTCGTCACCCGGCCGATCGGCGCCGTGGCGATCGGCGCCTACGCCGATCGGGCGGGGCGGCGGCCCGCCATGATGCTCTGCTTCATCCTGATCGGCGGCTCCATCGTGGCGATGGCGGTGATCCCGCCCTATGCCAGCATTGGCCTGGCAGCACCCATCCTGGCGGTGGTCGCGCGCATGGTGCAGGGGTTTTCGCTGGGCGGCGAGGTCGGCGCCAACACTGCCTATCTGATGGAGGCGGCAACGGCAGAAAACCGCGGCATGATCGTCGGCTGGCAAGGATCCAGCCAGTATCTGGCTTTGATCGCAGGCGGCTCGGTGGGCGTGGCGCTCACCGCCATGCTCCCGCCTGCGGCGCTCGATAGCTATGGCTGGCGGATCGCCTTTCTGCTCGGCGCCGCAACGGTGCCGTTCGGCCTTTGGCTGCGCCGCAGCCTGCCCGAAACCTTGGTCCAGCAGGCGTCCGGCACCGCCGCACCATCCCAGATAGAGCAGGCGCGCACGCAGTGGCGCCTATTGCTGCTGGGCCTGGCCGTGCTTTCCGCGCTGACGATCGCCACGTATATCTCGGACTACACCGTTACGTACGCGCAGGCCACGCTGCACATGTCCGCCCGCGTCGGCTTCGTTGCCGAAACGCTCAGCTTCGTCGTGGGGATCCCGGCTATCCAGCTGGGAGGCTGGCTCTCGGATCGTATCGGGCGCCGCCCTCTCAATATATGGGGAAATCTGCTGTTCCTGGTGGCGATCTACCCTGTGTTCGCGTGGATCGTGGCTGAACGGTCCGAAGCCGTGCTGATCCTGGGGATGAGCATTCTCAGCATCGCGAGCAACCTCAACACAGCCTCCTTTGTTGCAGGCTTGGTCGAGAGCCTGCCGGCATCCATCCGTGGCAGCGGTTTTGGCACGATGTATGCTGTGTCGGTGGCTGCCTTCGGCGGCACCACGCAGCTTTTGATTACCTGGCTGATCCACGTCACGGGAAGTGCCATGGCGCCTGCGTGGTATCTCACGGGAGCCACCGCCATCGGGCAGATAGGGGTGTTGCTGATGCCGGAATCCGCGCCGGCCCGGATTGGCAGCGTGGCTGCAAAATTGCCGCATGTGGCCGGTGTAACCAGCAAGCGGGCGTAGCAAGCGGTGCGCGTTGGCAAGGGTCAGAAATACCGCAGCTTGAAACTCAATACGGCATCGGCGGTGCCCAGCGTGAAGGCGGCGATGTCGAATTGGGGTGGGCCGAAATGCATCGGCGCGTCATGGGAGAAGCCCATGCCTTCCTCAGGGAGCCCTAGAAAATTGCGGTCGATGGTGCCGTTGTCGTTTTCATCGTGGAATGCTTGCGCCGCATAGCTACCCGCAGGCACGCCGGTAATGGACAGCGTGAGCTGGCCCCGATGGGCGGCGGCGCGGGCGTTATAGGCGCAGCTCGGGTGCAGAAACTCGGCGCGGGTGCAGATGGCGACAACGACATGGCCGTGGTCGTTGCGGATGCCGGTCACGGTAACACGCACCGTCGCGGCGCGCGCGGCAGGGGCTAGAAGAAGGGCTGCGAGGAGCAGGCGTTTCACGTTTGCGCGGGGTAGGCGCGGCCGCGCCAGGTGGCGGGGCGGCCGCAGGCCGCGCGGATCAGCGCGGCCCATTGCACGGCCAGAAGGGCGGTAATCCCGACCGGGTGCAGCAGGGCGCTGACGATGTTCTGGCGAAAGCGGCGGGCGAGGATCAGGCGCAGGGCGATGCCGCAGGCGAGCGCGGCCCACGCGGCGGGGGAAGGTGACGCCAGCACCAGGATCAGAGGCAGGATGGCGCCGCCGGCGAGGATGATGGTCCAGACGGGCAGGGCGAAGGGCTTGGCCATGCCTTCGGTGGCGTTCTTGGTCAGTCCCTCCCACACCTGGCCAGCGCTGCTGTACATGCGGCAGGTGGCGAAGGATGTGGCATCGAACAGGCCGGCCATGAAGCCGGCGCGGCGGAAGGCGCGCGGCAGGGTGAGGCCATCGTGCAGCGAGGCGCGGATGGCGCCGTGGCCGCCGGCCGCGTGGTACGCCTGCGCCCGCGCGATGAAGAGCTGGCCGCAGCCGGCGCCGAGTCCGGGGGAGGCGGATCGCCGCATCTGGAAGATCGGCAGGTAGCCGAGCAGCAGGTAATGGATCAGCGGCAGCAGCAGGATCTCCGACCAGCTGCGCGTGATCTGGCGGGGGAAGCCGCTGGCGAGGCCCAGGTTTTCGCGGGCTATGAAGCCTGCCATGCGGCTGAGCGCATCGGGTGCGAGCCGCACATCGGCATCCACGAATACCAGCAGATCATGCGTGGCGAGGCGGGCAAGTGCCGCGCACGCGTGCTGCTTGCCCGACCAGCCGGCGGGCAGTCCCTGGCCGGTGGCGGTGCGCAGACGCGGATCGGTCATCGCGGCGAGGATGGCGGGGGTTGCGTCAGTCGAGCCATCGTCCATCACGATCAGTTCGAGATCCACGTTCTCGCTGGCGAGGATGGCGGCGGCGGCGGGGCCGATATTTTCCGCCTCGTTGCGGGCGGGGATGAGGACCGAGATCTTCGGGGTGCCTGGGGCCGTGGCGGGGGTGCGGAAGCGGCGGAGATTGTCCAGCGCCAGACACAGGGGCGGGGCGGCCAGCAGCAGGGCGATTGTAGCCAGCATCAGGTTTTTTCGGGTTGGTGGCGGGCGCTGAACGGGGTGCCGTGCAGCCGGGCGCAGGCGCGGCGATACAGATCGTAGATGCCGCCGACACCGGCGGTGCCGCCGAAGACCGTGCGGAAGGCCGCGGGTTCGCGGGCGGCGGCGTGGGTGGCGAGCGCGTCCATGGCTTCAGTCAGGCCCGATTCCAGGGCTTGCTGCCAGGATGTGACGCCTGTGTTGACGGGCGGGAGGCCGATGGGCGGGCCGAAATGGAGAAGGGCTTCGGGCTTGCTCTCATTCCAGAAGCCGTATTCGAGCGCCAGGGGGATGACCACCGCATGCGGGGCGAGGCGGGCGAGGCGGGC
>Ga0116230_10007829_pt1 | contig 10551 bp, 12 predicted proteins | sample S1TSphfallax_3_FD_88678 | JGI IMG/M metagenome (GOLD analysis project Ga0116230, IMG submission 88678) | Host-associated microbial communities from peat moss isolated from Minnesota, USA - S1T2_Fd - Sphagnum fallax MG | ecosystem: Host-associated > Plants > Peat moss > Unclassified | place...
AAATGTTCGCCCCGGTCATCGGGCTCTCGATCGTCGGCCGCGCCGTCGAACGTGGGCTGGTCGAGGTGACGGTGCATGACCTCGTCGCCGCCTGCGAACCCGGCGCCCGCGCCGACGAGCGGCCCTACGGCGGCGGCCCGGGGATGGTCCTGCGGATCGAGCCCCTCGCCCGCACGCTCGATGCACTCCTGGCCGCTGCTCCGCCCGGCGAACGGCGGCGGATCGTGCTCACCGCAGCCGCCGGACAACCGTTCGTGCAGGCCGACGCGCAGGCGTTCGCCGGACTCGACCGCTTGGTGGTGATCTGCGGCCACTACGAGGGGATCGACGAACGTCTCGCCGACCTGTATCCGGTGGAATCGTTTTCTCTTGGTGATTTCGTCCTGACCGGCGGGGAAATTCCCGCGCTCGCGTTCCTCGACGCGACGGTTCGGCTGCTCGACGGTGCGATCGCGGAAGATTCGCGCAGCGAAGAGTCGTTCGTCGCACCCGGTGCGATCGACTATCCGAGTTACACCCGTCCGCCGACGTTCCGCGGCATCGACGTCCCCGCCGTGCTGCTTTCGGGCGATCATCGCGCGATCGCCGAGTGGCGGCGCGAACGCTCGCGTGCCCGCGCGATCGCCCGGAAACAGGCATGAGTCCGGCCGTCCTGCTCGGCATCGTGGTCGCGTTCGCGATCGCGCGGCTGATCCTGACCCTGCGCCCAGCGCTCGTCCCCGCCGAGGCCGCCCGCACGACCGCGCGCGAATATCTCGATGCGTTCATCGTCGCGGGCCTCGTCGCGCTGCTGATCGTGACGTTCCTCGGCCGGCCGTATTTCATTCCGTCCGCGTCGATGGAACCGACGCTGCAAATCCACGACGTGCTGCTCGTCGATAAGCTCGAGTACCGTTTCCGCAAACCGGCCGACGGCGACGTCGTCGTCTTCCCGCCGCCGCTCGCGAGCCCCGACGATTTCATCAAGCGTGTCATCGGACGGCCGGGCGATTCGATCAGCGTCGCGGGCGGCATCGTAAAACGAAACGGCGTTGCGCTCGACGAACCGTATATCGCCGAGCCGCCCAATTACACGCTCGAGATCAAGAACTACGGCATCGTGGTCGACGGAACGCCGCTCGACCCGCTCCTCGCAAACATCCCGCCCAAGAGCGTCTGGACCGCCCCCGACAAGATTCCGCCCCATTGCTACCTCATGATGGGCGACAACCGCAACGATTCGGAAGACTCGCACATCTGGGGCTTTGCCCAGGACGGCGGCACGTTCTATGCCGGCGAGCGCAAGGGCCAGCAGGCCGGCTTCACCGGCAGGGCGATCCTGCTGATCTGGCCGTTCAACCGGGTCCGCATCCTGCATCGCTAGAACCGGCTCCGGCGTTGCGCGTCTGGCGCCGCTATGGTAATCTAAGCGGGTTGTCCCGCGCTCCGCGGGCGTTTGTCTGTTGCCGTAACGAGAAGAGCCATGAACGTCATCGACCTGATCCAAAAGGAACAGGAAAAAGCTTCGGTCCCCGAGTTCCGCCCCGGCGACACCGTCAAGGTGTATTCCAAGGTGGTCGAGGGCGGCAAAGAGCGCATCCAGATGTTCGAGGGCATCGTCACCGTCCGCCAGGGCGGCGGGTCGGCCGAATCGGTCACGGTGCGCCGTCTCTCGCACGGCGTCGGCGTGGAGAAGTCGTTTCTCCTCCATAGCCCCCGCGTCGACCGGATCGAAGTCTCCAAGCGCGGCATCGTCCGCCGCAGCCGGCTGTATTATCTTTCGGACAAGGTCGGTAAGGCCGCGCGCATCAAGGAGCGGAAAGCCGTTAAATAGGGCATGACGCCCCTCGAACTGCTGGCCCTAATCGGCGTTTTCGCCGTGGTCCGCATCGCTTTGAGTCTCCGGCCGGCCGTGATGCCGGCCGCTGCGGTTGCGAGGCCCGGCGCGTCCGGCTCCCCCAGCGCGCAAGCCGTCGCTCCCGTCGAGCGCGATCTCTCGACGCGCACGATCATCCGCGAGTATCTCGATGCGTTCATCATCGCGGGGCTCGCGGCACTCTTCCTCATCACGTTCGTGGTGCGGACGTTCTACATCCCGTCCGGCTCGATGATCCCGACGCTGGAAATCCACGACGTGCTGCTCGTCAACGAGTTCGAGTACCGGTTCACGAAGCCCAAGCACGAAGACATCGTCGTGTTCGATCCGCCGGTGCAATCGGCGAACGATTTCATCAAACGGCTGATCGGTGCGCCCGGCGACACGCTGCGCGTGCACAAAGGGATCGTCTACCGGAACGGCCAGGCGCTCGACGAGCCGTACATCAGCGAGCCGCCGATGTACGAGATGGAAATCAAGAACTACGGCATCTACGTCGATGGAACGCGACTCGATCCGAGCGTCGCGAACATTCCGCCGAAGTCGGCGTGGAGCGCACCCGATCGCATCCCCGCCGGCTGCTACTACATGATGGGCGACAACCGCAACGATTCCGAGGACTCGCATGTGTGGGGCTTCGCGCAACTGGGCGGCAAATTCGCCAGCGGCGCCGTCGCGGGCAAACCCGCATCGTTCACCGGTCACGCGTTCGTCGTGTTCTGGCCCTTCGACCGCATCCACATTCTCCAATAATCACAAAGAGCGCGCGCACGCGCGGCGAATGAGAGCGGCGTGGCGACGCAAGCTCGGACGGTCGCGAGCGTGATCGCGCAGATCATGCTCCTCGCGCTGATCGCAGCAGCCTTCTTCGTCCGGTATCCGCAAGTGTCGGGACCGTCGATGGAGCCGCGCATCCAGCCCGGCCAAATCGTGCTCATCAACACGCTCGCGTACCGGTTCGGCGCGCCGGCGCGCGGCCAGATCATCGCCTTCCGGCACGACGCGCCGACGCCCGAAACGTACATCAAGCGCATCATCGGCTTGCCCGGGGACCGGATCGCGATCGACGGCGGCACCGTGCGCGTGAACGGCACGGCGATCGCCGAACCGTACGTGCAATTTCGCAACACGCAGACGGTCGCCGAGCTCACGGTCCCGCCGCAGAGCGTCTACGTACTCGGCGACAACCGCTCCGAATCCGACGATTCGCGCGACTTCGGCCCGCTCGCACTGCACGACGTCATCGGTCAAGCCGTCGCGGCGCTCTGGCCGCTGCACGGGCTCTCCGCACCCTGATGCCTTCCGACGCTCAAGTCATCCAGTGGTTTCCCGGCCACATGGCCGCGTCGATGCGCAAGATGGGCGAACGTCTTGCGCTCGTGGACGTGGTCATCGCCGTCATCGACGCGCGCTTGCCGGAAGCCAGCGGGAATCCGCTGCTCGATGAACTCGCGGCGAAGTTGCCGCGACTGATCGTGTTTTCACGCGAAGACCTTGCCGATCCGCAATTCACCGTGAATTGGCAGGCGTGGTACGAATCACGCGGGATGCAGACCATCGCGATCAACGGCAAGCGCCAAGGCGACGTCGGCAAGGTGCGGGCGGCGCTGCTCGCGCTCACGGCGGCGCGCAAGACCGCGCGCGCGATGATCGTCGGCACACCGAACACGGGCAAATCGACCTTGATCAACGGACTCTTGCGCCGCACGGCGGCGCGCGTCGAAGACAAAGCCGGCGTCACCCGCCAGTTGCAATGGTTCCGGGTCGCGGCGAACCTCGAGTTGATGGACACGCCAGGGATCCTCGTGCCGCGGATAGCGAACCCGCAAGCGCAGTGGATGCTCGCGCTGTGCGGCGCGCTGCCGCGCGAGCGCTACGATCCCGAAGAGGTGATCGCGCTCTTCACCGCGTGGGCCGCGACGGAGCGGCCGCAGCTGCGCGTGCCGTCGCTGGCCGATTTCGCGGCGGCGCGCGGCTTCAAGCGGCGCGGCAGCGACCTCGATCTGCACAACGCGGCGGGCGCCTACCTCAAGGACTTCAACGACGGCAAGTTCGGCCGCATCACGTTCGAGGCCGTGCCGGCGTGAGCGACGACGCCGCGCGTAAACGCCGCAACGCCGCCCTGCGCGAGCGCCGCCGGTTGGAACGACTGCACCGCTTCGAGGCGGCGGCGCGCGCCCAAGGCTACCGGCTCGTCGGCGGGATCGATGAAGTCGGGCGCGGGCCGTTGGCCGGCCCCGTCGTGGCGGCCTGCGTGGTCGCCGAAGGGCCGCTGATGCTGCGCGGCCTCAACGACTCGAAGCAAGTCAAACCGGAACTGCGCGAAGCCCTGGCGGTCACGATCCGGGAGCGGGTCGTGGCCTGGGCGATCGGGGAAGCCAGCGTCGCCGAGATCGACCGGCTCAACATCTACTGGGCGTCGGTGCTCGCGATGGAACGGGCCCTTGCGGCGCTGGCCTGTCAGCCGGACTACTTGCTCACCGACGCGGTGCGGATCAAGGCGTACGCGGGACCCCAGGAACCGGTGATCAAGGGCGACGCCAAGTGCGCCACGGTCGCCGCGGCCTCGATCCTGGCCAAGGTCCACCGCGACGGCCTCTTGGTCGAGCTCGATCGCGCGCACCCCGAGTACGGGTTCGCCGAACACAAGGGGTACGCGACCCAGCGCCATATCGACGCGCTGCGGGAACACGGCCCGTGCGCCCACCACCGGCGCGGCTTCTGGCGCGTCAAGGAAGCCTTACTGACCCTGCCGGGGGTCGAGGCGGCTTTTCCGGAGCCCGTCGAAAAGTGACCGGACGCGGCAATTTGGGACGCGACGGCGAAGAAACCGCGGTTCGGCACTTGGAGCAACTAGGATATGTCGTCGTGGGGCGCAACGTACGTCTGCCCGGCGGTGAAATCGATGTGATCTGCAAAGATAGGGACGTCTTCGTGTTCGTCGAGGTCAAAGCGCGTTCGAGTGCGCGTTTCGGCTCCGCCATCTCCGCCGTCGATGCGCGCAAGCGCCGGACGCTGCGCGCGCTGGCGGCTGACTATTTGCAATTCGTCGCGCCGCGCGCGCAGGCGCGCTTCGACGTCGTCACGGTGCGCGACGGCCGGGTCGCCCACTACCGGAGCGCCTTTTCGTGACCGAACTCGACGGGCGGATGCTCGCGAACCGCTACCGGATCGAGGCGCTGGTGGGGCGCGGCGGGATGGCCGACGTGTACCGCGGCACCGACACGATGCTCGAGCGCCCGATCGCGGTGAAGATCCTCACCGACCGCTCCGACGACATTCGCAAGCGTTTCCTGCGCGAAGCGCAGTCGATGGCGAAGCTCAACCACCGCAACATCGTGAGCGTCTACGACGCCGGGCAGGCGGACGGGTTTTCCTACATCATCATGGAGTTGATGCAGGGCCGCACGCTGGCGCAGATCCCCAGCGGCGAGCTCACGATGCACACCGCGATCCGCTATTTCATCGACCTGCTCGAGGCGCTCTCGTACGCGCACGATCAGGGCCTCGTCCACCGCGACGTCAAGCCGGCGAACGTGATGGTGCTCGGCGACGGGAGCATCAAGGTGATGGATTTCGGGCTCTCGCGCCGCACGAGCGAGATGTCGAGCGTGACCAACGCCGGCGAGATCGTCGGCACGATCGCGTATCTCTCGCCGGAGCGCTTTCTCGGCAAAGTCGCCGACGCGCGCAGCGATCTCTATTCCGTCGGCATCATGATGTACGAGGTCTTTACCGGCTCGGTGCCGTTCAAGAGCGAGACGGACGATCTCGTCGCCGTGATCTTCGCCCACGTCAACGAGCCGCCGGTTGCGCCGCGGTCGGTGAACCGCAGCGTCCCGATGCAGATCGAACGCATCATCCTCAAATTGCTCGAAAAAGATCCGGACCGCCGGTATCAGAACGCGCGCGAACTCATCGCCGAGCTGCAATCGCTCATCGGCGGGGGCCCGGGCGGCGCAGATGCGGCGCCGGCGCCCAGCCGCGCGGCACTCGCCGCCGCCGCCGCGCCGGACGCCGTGCGCGAGGTGCTCGAGAAGACGTTCGGCTCGACCCGCACGCTCAACGAAGGCTACTCGGAGACCCTCGCCGGCATGCTTGCGACGCGCAAGCGGAACTATCCCGAAGCGACACGCGCGTACACGAGCGCGCTGACCGCGTTCAAATCGGCCGGTAACGACCTCGAACACGCCAAGACGGCGCTCAAATTCGCCATGATGATCGCGCAGAAAAACGCTGAGGGCGATCAGCCGGACCGCAAAGAGATCGATCAGGCCGTCGAGGTACTCGGCGACGCGCTGCCCGTGATCCGCGGGCGCCGGATGGCGAAGGAACTCGAAGAGGGCGAACGGATCCTCTACGCGCTGCAACGCATCGGGGTGCGGTTCCGCTAAGATGTCCCGCGCCGATATGAAGCCGACGCTGCGGCGATCCGTTACGCCGTGGGGCTCCTTCTCGTGGGGCTATTCCGACGTCGGCGCGGATATTTTCGTCGGCCTCGGCCTCGTGCTCGGCGCCGCCGGGGGCGGCTCGAACGTGGCGTTTCTCTTCGCGGGGATCGTCTACGTCTGCATCGGCCTCGCCTACACGGAGCTCGCCGCGACCTATCCGGTCGCGGGCGGCGGCCAATACTTCGTCTTACGCGGTTTGGGCGATATCTTCGGCTTCATCGCCGGCTGGGCCGTGCTGCTGGACTTCACGATCGACATCACGCTCTTCGCGTGGTCGTGCGTCGACTATCTCGGCCAACTCGCCCCGGTGCTCAGCGTCGTTTCGCATCCGTGGGTGCACTTCATCGCGGCGTTCGCTTTGATCGCGGGGCTGTGCACGCTCAACCTGATCGGCGTGCGCGAATCGACGACGTTCAACGGCGTCGTCTCGGCGCTCGACGTGATCAGCGAGACCTCGATCCTCTTCTTCGGTTTTCTCTTTGCGTTCCGGCCCGAGCTCTTGGTGCACTCGATGACGGCGCACTGGCCGCATCCGTTCCACTTGCTCAACGGGATCTCGCTTGCGATCATCTCGTTCGTCGGGCTCGAATCGATCTCGCAAGCGGCGCAAGAGACGCAGCGGCCGGCCTCGATCATCCCGCGCACCTCGATCTCGCTGATCTTGACGATCCTGGTCTACGCGCTGGCGTACTCGAACCTCGCGCTCGGGATGGTGCCCGCGCATCCGGTCCCGCTCGATGCGAACGGTCACGTGCAGACGTTCTTCCATTTTCTGGGCAACGACGACAACAGCGGCAGCGCGGTCGCGGTCCTCGCGGCGAACGTCCCGTTATTCGGAACGATTGCCGCGTTCTACGTCCCGGTGCTCGGCGCGATCTTGCTGCTCATCTCGAGCAACTCGGGCGTCTTCGGCGCCTCGCGGATCGCCTACGCGATGAGCCGCTCGCAACTGCTGCCCTCGATTTTCGAACGCGTCCACCCGCGCTTCCGCACCCCGGCGGCATCGATCGTCACCTTCTGCGGGATCGCATGCGCGGTCTTGATCTTCGCCGCGCTGCCGAGCCTCTTCCCGGGGCTGCACGATACCTACCAGCGTTTCTTCCACGGTGAAGCGGGGATCGACGTGCTCGCCGATCTCTACGCGTTCGGCGCGGCGACGAGCTACTCGTTCGTGTTCATCGCGCTCATCGCGCTGCGGCTCAAGGATCCGCTCTCGCCGCGCAAGTTCCGGATCCCGATCAACATCCCGCTACGTTACCACGGCGAGCGCGTGCTCTTTCCAGTCGTGGCCGTCATCGGGTTTCTGGGGATCTTCTCGATCCTCGTCTTCACGATGATCACGCACTCGATCGGCCGCGTTGCGGGGCCGCTTTGGCTCATCTTCGGACTCCTTGGGTATCTCTTCTATCGCAACCACAAGAAGTTGCCGCTGCTGCGCTCGCGCAAGCATGACTGGATGGAACAGCAGATCACGATCCTGCGCGATGCCGGGGAACTCGAATTGATGGACGAGCTCATCGTGAAGCTCCGCGACCGCAACGGAACCGTCCCGGTGAGCGAGATCGCCGAAGGCGCCGGCGTCCCGTGATGCAACCTGGCGTGCCCACCCTGGTCAAGGCAAAGCTGATCTCGGGCACGCTCTTCGGGATCCTCGGCGTCGTCATGTTCGTCCGCGTGCTGTTCGTCGCGGCACCGCTCGATCAGAAGCTCGTCGGGCTCGCGCTGCCGGTTGTGGCGATCGCCTTCGCGACGTGGCGACTGCGCCAGTACGCGCTCTTGCGCAAGGGGCTGCAATGACGCTCGCCGTCGATCCGATCGGCGCGATCATCGCCCTCTTCGTCGCCGGCTCCGTGATCGCGACGATCTACTGGATGCTGCATCCGCCGATCACGAAAGCCGGCGTCGCCGCGGTGCGCGCCCAAGAAGAACTCGAACAAATGGTCGGTTCGATCATCGTCGTGTTCTCCGAGGAGATCCATTCCGAGCACATGATGGTGCTCGCGGCACGCCTGGCGCGGCGCGAAAAAGCCGAACTGCTGGCCGTCTACGTGATCGAAGTCCCGCTGATCTTGCCCGAGAACGCGTCCACGCCCGAAGAAGACCGGGCCGGGATGGACGTCCTCGCGACCGCCGAGGCGATCGCGCAGAACAACGGCGTCCACCTGCGCAACGAAATCATCCATTCCCGCCAGATCAGCACGGCCGTGCTGGACCTCGCGCGCCGCGAGGGCGCGCACCTGATCGTGATGGGCTCGTATCGCGAAGGCAAGTACAGTAATGCGCCGCTCGGCCGGGCCATCGAAGCGATCGCAACGCAGGCAAAATGCGACGTGCTCATCGGCGTCCCCGGACAGCACGGAACGTTGCTCCAGAATTCGGAGGAGCGGGCAGCCGCAACCGGAACCGCACGCTCGTGAAGACACCGCTTTTTGCGCTCTGCGCGGCTCTGCTCGTCGCGAGCGCCCTTCCGCATCCCGCCGTCGCGTCCGACGCGCTCGCTCAGGCGCTCGAAGCGTACGCGAAAGTCAACGATTACACCGCAACGATCATCGATCACGAGGTCAAAGGCACGGACGTCCAAGACCGAACGTACGGCTACGCCTTCCTCAAACCGAGCTACGTGAAACTCGATATCATCTCGGGTCCCGGCCGCGGCGGCGGCGCGGTGTGGACGGGCGGCGATCAAGTCTCCGGCCACCAGGGTGGCTTGCTCAGCGGCATCCACCTGAAGGTCTCGATCCATGACGGGCGCGCGACCTCGCTGCGCGGCGATTCGATCGACACCGGTACGATCGGTGCGATGCTCGATATGTTCAAGAACCCCAAGGGCACCGTGACCGAGTCCGACGACAAGACCGTCGACGGCATCTTGACCGACGAGCTGTCGCTCAAGGTCGCCGATCTGGCCACGATGCAGGGCGTGACGCGCGTCGACCTCTACATCTCCCACACGACGCACCTGCCGGTACGCCGCGAGCGCTACGTCGGGGACCAACTCGTCAAGAGCGAGCAGGTCACGAACCAGAAGATCAACACCGGGCTCAAACCCAGCGACTTCCCCTTTTAAGCCTCGTTCATGATCGCCGGCCATCGCGACGTCCGCGGGACGCTCGTGAGGCTCGCCGTTCCCATTGCGGCGGCGCTGGCCGGCGATCAACTCCTCGGCATCGTCGACACGATCGTGATCGGGCATTTCGGCGCCAACGCGCTCGCCGCGATCACCGGCGCGAACACGATCTTCGTCACGGCCGCGCTCGCGACGCACGGGATGGTGCAAGGCGCGGGGATCCTCGGCGCGCAGGCGATCGGCGCCGGCGACGACCGCGGCTTCGGACGGATCACGCGCTCGGCGCTGGGCGTGCCCCTGTTGCTTACGCTCGTCGCGATCGTGATCGCGATTTGGCAAGCGCACGCGGTCATCCGGTTGATGGTGGGGCCGCTGCCGACCGCGGCAGCAGGTGCGAACTACCTGATCTTGCGGATGATCTCGCTCGTCCCGATCACGTTCGCCGCGCTCGCGTATACCATGTTCTCTGCAGCCGGCGACACGCGGTTCGCGTTCAACCTTTTGCTCATCATCAACGCGGTTCACATCCCGCTCTTGACCGTGCTGGCGCTGGGGTTTGGAACCGGGCACGCGCTCGGCATTGAAGGAGCGGGGATTTCGTCGCTCTGTTCGGAGCTGGTCGGGGCGGGCTATTCGATCTCGCGCGCGGCGCGGCGACCGCAGTATGCGTTCTTCGCGCGGCCGTTCATCGATTGGCGGCTCGCGCTGCGGGTCGCGTGGCTGGGATTACCGGAAGCGGTGTATCTGACGCTCGTCGTCGGACCCGACATCGCGATCGTCACGATCCTCGCACCGCTCGGGGCCGAAACGGTCGCGGCGTTTCGGGCGCTCGCCATCGTGTCCGATCTCACGTGGTCGATCCCGGGCAGCCTCGGAACCGCGGCGCAGACCGTTCTCGGCCAGCGTTTCGGCGCCCGCGATCCCGCGGGTGCACGCGATTTCGACCGGCGCGCGATCGGCTACGGCGTGCGGCTCTCGAGCATCGCCGCGGTCGTGGTCGCGGCGCTGTCGTGGCCGATCGCGGCCGTGATCACGCTCTCACCGGCACTCGCCACGATCGCCGCCTGGCCGATTGCGCTGCACATGCTCACGCTTCCGCAAAAAGGCTACGCGATGCTCGGCATCGCGCGCATCCGCGCGGCCGGCGACACGCGCTTCTCGATGATCGTCGGCGTGAT
>Ga0116230_10007831_pt1 | contig 10547 bp, 10 predicted proteins | sample S1TSphfallax_3_FD_88678 | JGI IMG/M metagenome (GOLD analysis project Ga0116230, IMG submission 88678) | Host-associated microbial communities from peat moss isolated from Minnesota, USA - S1T2_Fd - Sphagnum fallax MG | ecosystem: Host-associated > Plants > Peat moss > Unclassified | place...
GTCATCAGTGCGATCTGGTGCCCGGCGACAGCAACGGCGCCGAACCGGCCAGCCATGAGGGTCGCGACCGAGAACATGCAGACTTCGAGGACGATCGTCACCGCGATCGGCGTGCCCACCCGCAGCAGGCGCGCCAGCAGCCGCCAGTCCGGGGACCACGCCCGCAGCTCCCAGGCCGCCGCCGGATAGCGGCCGGACAGCCGCACCCAGGCGAGATAGGCGATCGCCTGCAACCAGAAGACGACCGCGATCGTAAGGCCCGCGCCCTCGGCGCCCGCGCCATGCAGCCGCCCCAGCAGTGGGAGGCTGGCACCATCCATCAGGATCGCGGCGCTTGGGACGAGAGCCCCCAGCCCGAGTGCTCCGCAGATCATGGTCGGCCGGGTCATCGACAGCCCCTCCGACAGACCTCGGCAGGCGGCGAGCAGACCGAGCGCCGGCATCGACCAGGCGGCCGCGTGGAGGAAGCCGGCGACCCCAGGGAGGACGGACGGCGGCAGATGCGTGGCGCGGGCGAAGGCGAGGCCGCCGAGCGCCAGCAGCAGGCCACCAGCCGTGCCCGCACCGAGGCCGAGCATGAGCCCCTGCGCCAGAAGATGCCCGGCCTCGTGACGCCGGTCGGCGCCGTCGAGCGCCGAGACGGCCGGCTGGAGCGACATCATGAGGCCGACGACCGCCATGAAGACGACGATCCAAAGGCTGCTGCCGAGGGCCACGGCCGCCAGCACATCGGCGCCGAGGTGGCCGGCGAAGATCGAGATGATGACATCGGTGCCGATGCCGAAAAGCTGCCCCAGGATGAGGGGGAGCGCGAGCGGGACAAGCGCCCGGATTTCGCGCAGAAAGAGGCCCGACGCGACGGCGGGCACAGCTTGGGTGGTCATGAGTGAACCTGTCGTTCAACCCGGTCGTCGGAACGGCCGGCAGAATTTTCGTGAACCGGAGAACCCCAGGCGTCCGCGACGCTGCTGGGTCAGTGCGCGGCTAAGCCGACCGCGGCTGAGGTTCGCGGGGGCTCGGTGGCCTGGAGCGGGTGGCGCTGAGAATATCCGTACATGTGGCCCTCCCGATCATCGGCGTTGAACGGACGCCTCATAGCCCCCGGCGATGCCGCCGGCAATGCCCTCTGCTACCCGCCGCTGGCCGTGAAATCGCCGGGCGACATGCGGCAGCCGGCGGGCGGGATGCCGGAGAATCGCGTCCACGTCTGCGTCTGGCCGAGACTCGGGATGAGGAAGTAGCCCCTGAGCTTGAGCACGCCCGGCGTCGCCAAGGAGAGACGCGCGCCGTAGGTATGGCCGTTCTTGGGGTCGGTGATGTGGCCGAACCAGGCATTGCCGCGCGATCGCAGGTTGGTGATGAAAACGTAATCGCATTGGCTCTGGCGGTTCCAGGTCATCGGCATGCGGTCGGTCGGTCGGTCGAGCTCGATACCGACCAGTGCGCCGCACAGCGTCTGCCAGCCGCAGGAATAGATCTGGACGACCCCTTGGTCGTGTTCGAGAGCCCAGTATCCGATCAGGCCAGGCACAGTGGCCTGATCCGCTTTCGCTGGGCCTGGCGCCCATAGCATGGCCGCGAGAAAGATGATCGCTATCGCGAAGCCTGTCCTGGACCGCGCGGTCCGCTGCCTATCCAATGCCTCAAGCCTTCCCACAAGACGCCCCTTCATAAGGAGGCCCGGCTTGATTTGGGAGGTGCCGCCGGAGGGTTTAAGGCTCGCCCGCCCGATTGCCGAACCAGGAGCCTATGATGCACGCCTTCCGCCTCGCCTTGCCCGCCGCCGCCGCCGCATGCCTGGCCGTGGCCACGCTCGCCACGCCAAGCTCCGCCGAAGCACAGGCCGAGGCACAGACGGGGATCGCCTCACCGCTTCTGGGGGCCTGGGGGTCGGACAGCGGCTGCACGGCGGACGTGGTCGTCTTTCGCGCCGACGGAACCGTGATCGACACCGGCGCCGTCCCGGGAACGCCCCGCACCACCTACAGCGTCAACGGCGACACGATCACCTTCGCCCAGGGCAATAAGACGGGCCAGTTCGCCCTCGCCGTCGCGGATCAGGCGGTGGCCTGGTCGAACGGAAGCTCGATCGTGCTGAAGGAGCGCTGCGCCGACCAGGGTCAATTTGCCGGCGATCTCGGGCCGGCACCGGCCCCGGTGCCGCTCTATGACCAAGTCAGGACGCTGGCAGCGGAGCCGCTGCACTTCAACGGGGTCGTCATCAAGGTGGTCGGCGTCGATGGCCACACGGCGCTCGCGCCCTCCGCGAACGCGCCCGTGTACAGCGAAGTCGTCGCCCATCCCGACCCGGAAACGGTGGGCGCGGGGGCGCAATTGCTCTACCGGATCTTCCCGACCGAGGCGGCGGCCGCGGCCCATGTGTCCCTGGCGGCGAATATGCGGACCAGCTTCATCTACGAGAGTCGCGGCGCGGGTTTCTTCGCGACGGCCTCGGCGGCGGACGAGGGCGATACCGGCGGCGGGGCTACGCCGGTGACGATCGACTGCCTGCGCTTCCATCCGAAAGGGAGGGAGCAGGTCGAGATCAGCTGCTTCGCGCATATGCCGGGAACGCGGCTGGTGGCCGGCGGGCGACAGACCTTTCCCCTGCCGGCGAACGCGAAAGCGAATGACGTTGGATCGAAGGACGATCTCAGCGAGACGCTTGATCTCACCAGCCTCGCGATCGACACGCTGCGTAGATTTGTGGCGGCCCACTGAGGGCCAGCGGCGACACGTCCACGGCTGAGCTGCGTCAGGCCTGCGCTCCGATGTTTGCGAGCACGTCCCTGAGCCACGCGAGACCCAGATCGCCGGCCTTCTGCCGTGACCACAGCATGGACAACCGCCACGACGGGATGGGCAGCGGCATCTCGTAGATGTCGATCGGCGCCGTGCGGGCGAAGAGCTCGGCCGCCCGCGCGCCGACGGACGCGATCAGGTCGCTGCGCGGCAGAACGGCCGGAACGACGAGGACGTGCGGGACCGTCAGCCGGACGTGCCGCTCCAGCCCGAGCTTCGCGAGCGCCTCGTCCACGGCGCCGTAGGCGTCGCCTCTCTCGGTGACGAGAAGATGCGGAAGCGCCGCGAAGGCTTCGAGCGTCATCCCGGCCGGGAGGCCCGGATGGCCTTTGCGCGCGAGACAGACAAACCGCTCCTCGAGGAGCGGCTGGAGACAGAGCCGCTTCGGCGGGTTGGGGTAAACGCCGAGTGCCAGATCAAGCGCGTCGCTGTCGAGAAGGTCAACGGTCGCGTCCTTCTCGACGAAGCGGAACCGCAGATCGACGGACGGCGCCGCGATCGCCAGTTTCGCCGCGAGAACCGGGAGAATGACACCCGTCGCATAGTCGCCGCCGCTGACGTTGAAAACCCGCCTGGAGGTCAGCGGATCGAAGGATGCAGGCGGGTCCAGCGCGGCCCGGATCTGGGCGAGCGCTGCCGCGATCTGGCTGTCGAGCTGCGTCGCGCGCACGGTCGGCAGCATGCTCCGCCCGGACCGCACGAACAGGGTGTCGTTGAACAGCATCCGCAGCCGGGCCAGGGCGCCACTCATGGCGGGCTGGCTGATGCCGATGCGCGCCGCCGCCGCGGACACGCTCCGTTCGGCCATCAGGGCCTCGAACGCGACCAGCAGGTTCAGGTCGATCCGCTGCAAATCCATGGCGAGGATATACGATATCGGCACGGATGATTGGAAAGAGGCTGCGTCCTCATGGACAATGACGGCGGCCGGAAGGAGTGGGACCGCATGCATGGGTCATCTGACATCGAGCAGAACACGCGATTGATCCTGAGTCACTTCGAGGACTTCGTGAACCGGAAAGACCTCGACGCGATCGAAAGGAACGTCGATCCCGCGTTCGTGGATCACGACGGGCCGGGAGGACGTGTCGTGGATCGCGCCGCCGATCGCGTCATGATGGCCAAGATGCATGAATTGTTCCCCGACCTTCATGTCGTGGTGAAGGACGCGGTCGCCCAGGGCGACAAGGTGGTGGTCCGCAACCAGTGGACCGGCACGCATGCCGTCACCGGGCAGCGAATGGAACTGCACGGCTTCGTCCTGTGGCGTATCGCGGGCGGCAAGATCGTCGAGCGGTGGGCGACGGTCACACCGATGCACGAGGCCACCGCCGCAGCGCTGGACTGGTAACCTGTCACGACCGGGCCAGCCGGACCTTCATTTCCAACATGAGGTAAGATCATGCGGATCCCCACGCGGGAAAACCTGTCCGTGCTGTTTCTCGACCTGCAGGAAGAGATCGTGAAGAACAGCCGGACCCTGCCGCAGGAACGGCTCAGCCGCAGCGCCGGCGCGCTGGCCAAACTGGCCGCGCTCCACAAGCTGCCGGCCTTCCTCTCGGCGGTCCCGCCCGGCGGGGAATTCCTGGCGGCGGTGACGACGCCGCTCGGCACGCCGGAGGTGCGGATGCGGAGCGAAACCACGGCCCTCTCGGACGCGGCCCTCGTCGCGGCTCTGCGCGCGGGCGGGCGGCCGGTCCTGGTGCTCGCGGGCGTCGCCAGCGAAATCGTGGTCCAGCGCACCGCGCTCGACGCTCTGGCCGCGGGCTACGAGGTCCAGGTGGCGGTGGACGCCTGCGGCGGGATCGACCAGCGCACGGAGGACGCGGCCTGGAGGCGGATCACCGCCGCGGGTGGCGCGACGACATCGGTGACGACCCTGGCCGCGGAGCTGACGGGGGATTTCACGACACCGGCCGGCGCCGCCACGCTCGGCATCGTCTATGAGACGATCGGGGGGTGATCGCGCCCCTCAGCGCGGCGCCTCGTGGTGGCCGGACATCTCCTCGCCCGCCGAGCGCGGCAACCGGAGCGCGAGCCAGCCGGCCGGCAGCATGACCGCCGCCACAACCAGGAAGGCCGCCGAGAATTCGGGCAGCGCCGGATGCGCCCGGCCCGCGAGCACCCCGAAGACCGCGAGCGCCGCGGCCCCCAGCGTCACTCCGATGGTCAGAGAAAGCTGCTGCAACGTGCTGTAGAGGCTCGTCGCCTGACTCATCCGTGGCGGCGGGATATCGGCATAGGCGATCGTGTTGTAGGCGGTGAACTGCAGGCTCCGGAACACGCCGCCGATCAGCAGCACCCCATAGATGGCGAAAATCGGCCAGCTGGGCCGGAAGGCCGCCGTCAGCGCCACGATCACCGCCGAAATGGCCGCGTTCACCGACAGAACGGTCCGGAACCCGAAGCGCCGCAGCATCGGCTTGGCGATCGGCTTGACCGTCAGCGCCCCGGCGGCGCTGACGAAGGTGATGAGACCGCTCCTCAGCGGGCTCAGCCCGAAACCGAGCTGCAGCATGAGCGGCAGCAGGAAGGGCATGGCGCCGATGCCGATGCGGAACAGGGAGCCCGCCACCACCGAGGTGGCGAAGGTCGGGATGCGCAGCAGCGTCACGTCGAGCAGCGGGTGCGCGGAGCGCCGCGCATGGATCACGTAGGCCGCCGTCGCCAGGGCGCCGGTGGCCGTGAGAGCCACCGCCGCCGACGGCGGCAGGGCGCCACGCCCGAAGGAGGAGAGGCCCATGATGAGCCCGGCCATGCCGATCCCCGCCAGAACTTGCCCGAGCACGTCGAAATGGGCCGCCGCGACCCGCTCGTCCTCGCGGATGAACAGCGTGACCAGGATGACGCCGACGATCCCGATCGGAATGTTGATGTCGAAGATCCAGTGCCAGGAGAGCGTCGTGACGAGAAAGCCGCCGACCGGCGGGCCAATGACGGGACCCAGGAGAGCCGGCATGGTGAGCCAGGACATCGCGGCCACGAGATCGGCCTTGCCGACCCGCCGCAGCAGCAGAAGCCGCCCGACCGGGACCATCATGGCACCACCCATGCCCTGCAGGATGCGCGCGGCCACCAGCATCGCGAGGCTCTGCGACACCCCGCAGAGAATGGAGGCCGCGGTGAAGACGATGATGGCGCCGCGAAAGACATTCCGGGCGCCGTAGCGGTCCGCCACCCAGCCGCTGGCCGGGATGAAGGCCGCGAGGCTCACCAGATACGAGGTGATGACGATGTTCATCGTCACCGGGGACACGTCGAAGGCTTTCGCCATGGCCGGCAACGCCGTCGCGACGATGGTCGAGTCCAGGTTCTGCATGAAGAGCGCGCTGGCGACGATCAGCGCGGTGGTCCGCATTTCCTTCGGCAGCGCCTGCCTGGCGCGCTTCGGAGAACCGGGCCCGGATTGCATAGGACCGGAGCCCTGCCCCGGGAGCGACCGGTGCAGGGCGTCCGGCAAGATCAGGCCTCTATCTCGCTGCCATCCTGGCTCCAGCGGGTGTGGAAGCTGCCCTCCTTGTCCAGCCGTCGATAGGTGTGCGCGCCGAAATAGTCGCGCAGACCCTGCAGGAGGTTCGCCGGGCCGCGCGCCCGGCGCAGACCGTCGTAATAGGCGAGCGACGAGGAGAAGGCCGGCACGGCCACGCCATTCTCCACCGCCAGCACGATCACCCGCCGCCAGGCGGCCTCGGCCTTCACCACCGCATCGCGGAAGTAGTCGTCCAGCAGAAGGTTGGAGAGCTTCGGGTTGCGCTCATAGGCTTCGCGAATGCGGTTGAGGAAGCGCGCCCGGATGATGCAGCCGCCGCGCCAGATGGTCGCGATCTCGCCCAGATGGAGACCCCAGTCGAAGGTCTCGGAGGCGACCGTCATCTGCTCGAAGCCCTGCGCGTAGGCGATGATCTTGGAGGCATAGAGCGCATCGCGGATGGCGTCGATCTCCTCCTGGGTGGGCTTGCGAGGGGCGACCGCCGGGTGCGGCAGGGCCTTCTCCGCCTCGCCCCGCATGGCGCGGCGGCCAGAGAGCGCGCGGGCGAACACGGCCTCGGTGATCGCGGTCAGCGGCACGCCCAGTTCAAGGGCGTTCTGCGCCGTCCAGCGCCCGGTGCCCTTCTGCTCGGCCTCGTCCACGATAGCGTCGACCAGGGGCTTGCCGGTGCCGTCCGTCTTGCGCAGCACGGCGGCGGTGATCTCGATGAGGTAACTGTCGAGGTCGCCGGCCTTCCACTCGGTAAAGATATCGGCCATGGTGCCGGCATCGAGGCCGTAGAGCGTCTTCATCAGGTCATATGCTTCGGTGATGAGCTGCATGTCGGCATACTCGATGCCGTTGTGGACCATCTTCACGTAGTGGCCGGCGCCCTCGGTGCCGATGTACGTGCAGCAGGGCGTGCCATCGACGGACACGGCCATCTTGGTCACCATGGGCGCGATGCGGTCATAGGCGGAGCGCTCGCCGCCGGGCATCATGCTCGGCCCCTCCAGCGCACCTTCCTCGCCGCCCGAGATGCCCATGCCGATGAAGCGGATGTTCGCTTCCTTGCAGCGCTTGAAGCGGCGGGCGGTGTCGGTGAAGAGCGAGTTGCCGCCGTCGATGATGATGTCGTCGGCGTCCAGCTGGCCGATGAGGTCCTCGATCATGTCGTCCACCGGCTTGCCGGCCTTCACCATGATGATGATGGCGCGCGGCTTGGCGAGCGCCGCCACGAATTCCTCGATGGTCTTGGCCGGGTAGAAGCGGCCTTCCGAGCCGTGCTCGGCCATCAGCTTGTCGGTACGCTCATGGTTGCGGTTGAACAGCGCCACCCCGAACCCCTTGCGGGCAGCGTTGCGGGCGAGGTTCGCCCCCATCACCGCCAACCCCAGAACCCCGATGTCGGCGGCCCCGGTCTTCACCTGAGTCTGGGTTTGCTCGCTCATGCTGTGTTCCTTCCTTTGCTCAATTCCAGAGACCCCGGATCGGCGCGAACCTACTGCGCCACGCTCAATGCGCCAGGGGGGAGGCCGCATAACCCGCCAGCAAAGCGGAAGGGTCACGGGCGGCAACGCGTTGTGACTTGCGTATGTGGCGCGACCAGCCCAGCTTTGAACCCACGATCACATAAGGGGGAACGGCATGTCCGCGCTTCAGAAAGAAGACTGTGTGCCTTGCCATGGCGGCGTGCCGCCGCTTGAGCCCGGCGAAATCGAAGCCCTGCTGCCGGAGGTGCCGAGTTGGCGCCTCGACGCCGATCCACCAAAAATCAAGCGGCGCTGGACCTTCCCGGATTTCCAGACGGCGCTGGATTTCGTCCTGGATGTCGGCGAGGCCGCGGAGGCCGCGGGCCACCATCCGGACGTCGCGTTCGGCTGGGGATATGTGGAGGTGTCGCTCTATACCCACGCGATCCAGGGGTTGCAGCGCGCCGATTTCGTTCTCGCGGCGAAGATCGACGCCCTTCCCGCGGCACAGCTGGAGCCCGCGGCATGAAGGCGGTCTGGAACGGCGAGACGATTGCCGAGAGCGACGACATCGTCACCGTCGAGGGGAACGCCTATTTCCCCGCGTCGGCCTTGCGGACGGATGTCATTCGTCCCAGCGACCACACGAGCGTCTGCGGCTGGAAAGGCACGGCGCAGTACTACTCGCTGGAGGTCGGCGGCAAGACGAACCCGAATGCCGTCTGGTACTATCCGGAGCCGAAGGAGGCAGCCGCGCAAATCCGCGGGCGCGTCGCCTTCTGGAAAGGCGTGACCGTCACCGCCTAGCAGCGGATACCGTTTTTGGTTCTTTTTTCAAAAAAACAACCACTTGCCTTGTTTACCTCTGACGCTTCCCAGCAGCCACGATCCGGACCATCGCGGCCAGTCCCTCGGGTGTCCAAGCCGCCCGGCCGATGAAAAGGCCGTCGACATTGTCCAGCGCGATGAGCTCCGCGCCATTGGCCGGCGACACCGAGCCGCCGTAGATGATCCGGGTTGCCGTGGCGGCGGCCTCGCCCCAGTTCTGAGCCAGCGTCTGCCGGAGAGCGGCGTGCCGCCGCTCCACATACTCAGGGGGCGCCGCCTCGGCCACCCCGATCGCCCAGCGCGGCTCATAGGCCAGAACCACGCGCGGCAATGTCTCGGCCGTCTGACCCGAGAGCGCGGTCGCCACCTGATCCTGCAAGACGCTGTCGGACTGGCCCATCCGGCGGTCCTCGGCGCTCTCGCCCAGGCAAAGGATCGGCTCCAGACCCGCCACAATCGCCGCATCCACCTTCAGCCGCACCAGATCGTAGGTCTCGCCGAAATGCTGCAGCCGTTCGGAATGGGCGAGTTCGACGAAGCGGCAACCGGCTTCCGCCAGCATCGGGGCGGAGATCTCGCCGGTCCAAGCGCCCGAGGCATCCCAATGCATCGTCTGGCCACCGATCGCGACCGGCGAGCCGGCGAACTCCCGCGCCGCCGTGGACAGCGACACAAAGGGCGGGAGCACGAAGATGTCGAGCCCCTCGACGGGCATCTCGGCCAGCAGCGGCAGCAGGCGGCGCGCATAGGCTTCCGTCGCGGCGATGCCGTGGTTCATTTTCCATCCGGTACCGACCAGGGGTTTACGCATGGGGGCCTCTCTGGCGTCTATCGGCGGATGGAATCCGCATTCGGCTTACTCTGTCTCACGACGATACGGCGTCCCGGAGGTGATACAAGCCTCGGCCGGAGCTACGCTCCATGATCGCGGTGATCGGAGCCGGGCCGGCGGGGCTGATGGCCGCCGAAATCCTGGCAATCGGCGGCCGGAGCGTGACGGTCTTCGACCACATGCCGTCCGCCGGGCGGAAGCTGCTCATGGCGGGGCGCGGCGGCCTCAACCTGACACATTCCGAGCCCTTGGAGGTTTTCCTCACCCGCTACGGCACCGCCGCCGGGCGATTGGCGCCGGCCATCCAGGCCTTCACGCCCGATACGCTGCGCGGCTGGGCTGAGGACCTCGGGCAAAGCCTGTTCGTGGGCAGCAGCGGGCGCGTCTTTCCCACAGCGATGAAGGCCTCGCCGTTGCTGCGGGCCTGGTTGCTGAGGCTGACGGCCCGTGGGGTTCGCTTCGCGTTCCGGCACCGCTGGGAAGGCTTCGGCGCGGACAAGGGGACGCTGTCGTTCGCGGGATTACCGCCCGTCGTCGCCGAGGGCGTGGTGCTGGCGCTGGGCGGCGCTTCCTGGCCGCGCCTCGGCAGCGACGGCGGCTGGGCCACACATCTGGCGGAACGCGGCGTCACCCTCGCACCGTTCGAGCCGGCGAACTGCGGGTTCACCATCGGCTGGACAGAGATGTTCCGTCAGCGCTTTGCCGGCACGCCGCTGAAGTCGGTGGCTTTGCGGTGGGACGGACACGTCTCGCGCGGCGATGCCATGGTCACCGCCTATGGCATCGAAGGCGGCGCGGTCTATGCGCTGAGCCGGGGGATCCGCGACGAAATCGCGGCGCATGGCGAAGCGCGTGTCACGCTGGACCTGCGGCCCGATCTCCCGGAGGCCGCCTTGGCCACAAAGCTGCGCGCCTTGCGGCCGCGGGACAGCCTCTCCAACGGCCTGCGCCGGACCCTGTCACTCGCACCGGTCGCCATCAACCTTATGCGCGAGACCGCAGCGCCGCCGTCGCGCGACATGCCGCGCGATTCTGGCAGTCTCGCCGCCCTGATCAAGGCCGTGCCGCTGCGGCTGACGGGCTGCCAGGGGCTCGGCCGCGCCATCTCCACGGCCGGCGGCGTCATCTGGGATGAGGTCGACGA